>Ga0308416_1000126_pt1 | contig 26519 bp, 32 predicted proteins | sample HotsprSampleOS60_FD_203468 | JGI IMG/M metagenome (GOLD analysis project Ga0308416, IMG submission 203468) | Hot spring phototrophic mat microbial communities from Octopus Spring, Yellowstone National Park, Wyoming, United States - 20090730_OS60 ... | reverse complement strand
AAGTCCCACGGCGCTACGCCGAGGTAGCCGGCGAAGTGCCAGACGTAAGACTCGATATCGCAGTACTCGCTTCGACTTTCGACAGCAGCAGCTTCAACGCGGCGCCGAGAATCTCGCGCATAATGGGATGGCCCTCGAAAAAATCGAGAATCCTCGAGATGAACGCGACCTCGGCTTCCCAAATCGATCGACCGTAGAGCGACTCGAAAACTTCGTTCGCGGTCACACCGTGACGCGAAAGCGAATCGCGACAAAGTACTGTCAGCAACGCCTCTGCCGTCTTGCGATCGCGGAACACGGCGCCGTCGGCGAGTATGCGCACAAACTCCTCGTAGTCGAATTGTTGCGACTGCGCGTTGTCGGTCGCAGTACTTGGCTGCACTACGCGTGCAAGCGCCTCCGAGGCCCACTTCGCAAGATCGAATCCGTGATCACGAAGATCGTGGTACCGCGCGAAGCTGATCCGCGCAACTTCGTACTCGCGGCCATGCTCGTCCGTAAATCGATGTCGCATAACTACCGACCCTCACGCGATCAGGACGTTACCTCGAAGTACTCGGGATAGCGATAAACGGTGCCATCGAGTAGCGGCGATACCACGAACGTAACCGAGATTACGATCGCTTGACCCATCTGCTCAGCGCGGTTGAATCGCGTCACCTCGACGAGCGTCTTCAAGCCCCACGAACCGACCTCGGTGCGCGAACCGTTGAGACAAAGAACGTGCAGCTGGCCGCGTGCGAAAAACGCTTGACGAATTTGCGCGACGCTCGGGTCACCTGCGACATCGAGCATATCAAACTCGATCGTCGCCTCTTTCAGCGTCGCGACCTGCGTTCGCCAACCCGCATGCGCCCGCGTTGTCACGTCTGCGGTCGCGTGCGAGAGGTTTAGTGTCAGGTTACTGACATTCGGCACCTCGACCCACGTCGGCGTGGTCCAGTTATTCGCGCTATCGACGTAGAGCTTCGCGAGGTGCCCTAGTCTTGTTCGACTCATGATTTCGCCTCCTTATAAAACTGCGCCAGTTTCTTCAAACCTTCGCGAAACGCGGGCTTCATGTACTCGCGCTTCGGATACTTCGCGACACGTGCACCGTATCGACGTACGCCGCTGTGCTCGTGCAACGCTGGCACCGGCGAATCGGAACGCAATAGTGTCGGTCCGATGACAACGCTCTTCTTTCGCTCATCGAGCGAAAAGAAGATCAACTTTCGTAGCTGGCCTTTACGCACCGACGGCGGTTGGTCCGGTGGCGACGGCGTCTTACGCCGACGCATACTTCGCTGCGCGACTAGTCGCACGAAGGCTCCGAACCGCTTGAAAACGCGCAGCGTCTTGCGATCGAAGTAACGCGTAACCGCTAGCCGGTCGAGAAAGAGTTGTTTCACTTTTACGATCGACTCCGATGGCATTACAACGACTCCAGCACAGCGTAGCGCGCAGTTATACTCGCGCGCACGAACGAACTTTCGTCGAATACTTCCTCGATCTCGTAAAGCGGATCGGAAAACGAGATCGACTCGAATGCGTACGCGATGTCACCTCGTTCGAGCACTTCCTGACTCGTAATGCGCGACGCGATCGAGTGCACGTCGTTCACGACAGTCTCAATCGACGACGCGTCCACGTACGGCCGAGCGCGAACAATCTCTACGTCGAGAAGGAATCGAAATCGCGATCGCGAAAGTCGCTCGCGCTCGGAACGAACGAACGTGACGACGCACACGTCGGGCGTCTCGCGTGCGAGCACCCAATAGTGTGCCCACGTTTTCGTTGCCGGTACCGAAGCAGCTAACGGCGGTTCGTTGAGCACATTGACAACAGCGTCTAGTAGGTTCGCAATCATCGATCCATCAGCACGAGTACGCGAGTCGCGGATGCGGGAACGTCACCACCGACTACTACGCCGATACGCCTATTGCCGGTCGCTGTCGTCGTGAAACGCCTGTTCGCCGCGTCCCAATAGACGACTGTGCCTTGCGTCCAACCGGAACCAGTCTCGCGCGGACCTTCGATAACGGCGCCGACTGCGACGCCACCTTGCGTGTTGGACCTCATCGATTCGAGCGTAACCGCGGGCAGTTCGCCGAGAAAAAAGATTGTACCCGCAGGGATATCGGAACCAAACGTAACCGGAACTACGAGATCGTGATGCTTGACAACAACGTTCATTGCTTACCTCCGTTAGGATGCTAATCTCGTCCACACACGAACGAGGAAACCATAGGGATCACTCGAAGTCGTTGCGTGCGCGCCACCGATAGCGCGCACAACGATATACCGCTGCGATGTCGCGACGTTGACGATTTCATCCGCGACGCGTGGCCAATATCCGGCGGGCAAGTCGCTCGCGCGCACAACGAAGCACTGCGTCGTTGTGTCAGCTGCGACTTGACCACCGAGCGACACTGACTGCGAATCGCGACGCGCGACTACGGCGTCGATCTCGGAACCGTTCGGCAACCGAAGTCGAACGCCGCGACTGCGAAGTAGTGTCTCGAAAAAGTCGTTGAGGACTGCGTTCATTGTTTCTCATTACCATTACGCTGTTGCACGCACTGCAGCTCGATGATCGAGTAAAGCGACACCGAAGTGCCAGTAGGCGCGTACCGAGTAACCGAGGAACTGCGGACTCGGTTGCACTTCCTCGATAATCGGCGTCTCCTGACCACGCAGAAACGCGACTGCAAATGCTGGTGTTGTTGCTGGATCAGCAACCAAGTACCATGTTGAATTGGCACCGTTCGTGGGTAAGTACTGCGTAACGACCGGCTCGAATTGCCCGGCGTAGGCGTTCGTTTCCGGTAACGTGCGTTCAGCGCTACCGCCCGCAATCACGACACGCACACCGGTAAAGAGATTCTCGGCAGTCGCTTTTAGACCCACGGGCACTACGAGGAAACTCGGTTTCACGAAGACCGGTTGACCGAATTGGTCTGTCTGCGCGAGCATTCGCTCGACAGCGCGATCGAGATTCGGAATCGTGAGCGGCGCACTCGTCACGACGTTCGCGTTCGCGGTGCTGAAGAAACCACCGGGGTTCGCAACGACCGTGCTCCAGAAGAGATTCTCGAGCGCGATGATCGCACCACGCGCAGCTTCCTGCGGAATTGCGAGGAACGCACCGAGATCGTCGTTGATAACGTCCTGATGCGTGATCGTGAACAGCCGTCCATATGTATCGACTTTCACTTGCCAACCGGTATCGCCGATACGCTCCTGCGCGATCGAACCGCTCGGTGGTACACGTTCAAATTGCGCGAATGCGTTGAGTCGAGCAAGTGTATGTGGCATAAAATTTGTAGTTTCTACAATACGCGAGATTCGCAGACACGTTGGTGGCATCGTCTCGTAAGTCGAAACGAGAATTCGATACGCCGACTCGCGTAAGAGATTCGGAAACGATCGCACGCTGAACGCCGCGCGAATCACATCCATCGGTGAAGAGTACGGATCGACACGATGGCCTTCGAGTCGTAAACACTCGCGCGCAAGCTGCAGCAAACCGAGGTTGCGATACTTCGACGCGGCATCGACGATCCGCGGCGCGAACTTCTTCTCGACGCTCTTCGCGACCGAACCGCCGGCGCGGAGCATGATCGCGGCGGTAAGAACCTCAGTCGTGTCCACGCTGGCATCGAACGCATGCACAACTCGACTGCTCGGCCGACTCGCTCGAATGGCAGCGAGCTGACACTTTTTCGTGGACCAGTTTTCTTGGATCGCACGTTCCGCGAGGTGCGGATACTTACCGAGAATTCGCTTCACGATTTCAACCCTCCGAGCGGCTTTCGCGGCCACGACTGACGTGCCGATGTCTGCAGGAACATCAACGATCGAAATTTCGCGCAGCACGGCGAGATCGACTACGTAGAGCGGACCCGTAAACGAACGGCCATTCACTTCGACTTCCGCGCCGTCGGGAATCTCGCGATACTCGACGACCTCGAGGCCGATCGAGGCCTTCCACGGAAAGCCGTTCTCGATCGACGAGAGAAAGTCGCGCGAGTACTCGGTGTCGCGCGAGACCACAGCGTCTGCAACGATCTCGTTACCCTCGATCGCGATATTCGTTGTGTGCCCGATACCGGCATACTCATCATGTGCGTAGCGGATCGGGAGTGAGTTGGTCGGAATCTCGAGACCGTCGAGATCAACTACGACCGGTAGTGGCCAACCTTCGACCGTCATCGTACCACCGGTGTACGCAACGATCTGAATTTTCCTTAGCTCTGATGCGACATCGTCAGTCGCTGGCTGTGTTTCCTCAGTCTCTGGCTGCGACTCTTCGTCTTGCGCAGTAACTTTGTTTTCGTCCTTGTCCTCGTCTTCAAGCTCGTCTTCAGGATTCTCCTGTGCGCGAATCCTCGCTTTCGCTCGAATCCGAAGAAACTTTTTCGTCGTCTTCGGCATCGCTATTACCTCCTTTCTCGAAAAGGAAATCGAGACCGAGTTCGTTCGCGAGCGCGTACTCTTTCGCTCGCTGACGCAGCTCGGTCATCCAGTCACGACCTTGCTTCGCGTACTCGTACGCGAACGTCGTAAGACCGCTCTGAAGACGCAAGCGTTGCGCTTTCGCTTCTTTTTCCGGATCGACACCCTCGAGCGCAGGCCAGTACCACTCGTGATCCGGTAACTCGCGACCCAAGCCGACTAGCGATGACGCCTCGCTGTCAGCAATGCGCCACTCGCGATAGAACGCTCGCAACATCGGCTCAAGTACGATCGCTTCGATTCGCGCTCGCTCGACTTCGAGTGCGCGATACCAGTTGCGAAGATCGAGCCGGCCACTCGAAAAGTTCGCACGCGAAGAGTCGTTGAGCGCGACCACAACGGGAACGTTGAGACAGCGCGCGATTTCGCTCATGAGATGATACACAAAGTCGCCGTAGGTCGTAGTCGGGTGCTGCGCCGTCATCTGCGAAAGTCGCCATCCCGGTGGCAACACGGTCGCACTACGCGGTCGAAGATCGACGAATTGCCAGACGAGTTCGCGCGCGAATCGCTCCGCATCACGCGGAATGTACGCGGCTGAGTCGGTCTGCAAGACGGCTGCGAGATTCGCTGCAGTCTCGGCTGCGGCTGCAGTTGCGAGCGTGAATCGACGCAGAATCGAAAACAACGGCAGCGCCGGCGTAATCTCGGGAACGCCACGCCACTGACCCGGTCGCTCGCGATGGAAGTAGTGGATGACGGAGTCCGCCGGTATCGTCTCGTACGAGTAGTCGATGTCCGCGACTGCGATGTCGCCGGGATGTCGCCGCAGAACGTGATACGCCGCCGGTACTCCGTAGTCATCGAAGACGATGCCCTCGACCGGTTGCATGAGCGCAGAAACTGGACCCTCGCTAACTTGCTCCGGCTCGACGAGTCGAACTGCGAGCTTGACTTTCGTCCGCTGCCGCGGATAGTCGCAGAGGATCGCGAAGGCCTCGCCATCGACGACAACGCAGCGACGCATCGTGCGCAGAATCTCAGGCAGATCGACCGCAGCGCACCACTCAGACCACGCTCGCTCGAGACGAAGATTCAGCTCTTCGTTCGCAGTACGAACCTGCAGGACCGGCCCGGTGCCGATCGTATAGTTCGCGATCGTCGAGACAATGCCGTTCGCGTAGCTGTTGTTCGCGACCTCGTAACGCGATCGATTCCGCAGTGTACGCCGCACACTCGGCGTTAGCGCAGCCGACGGCGATAGCGAATCCGCTTGCGACCAGTGCTGCGCGTTATCCGGAGTCGTTGCCGCAGCATCGTAACGTGCGCGAAACGAAACGTCCGCTCGCGATGACGACGCGTTGCCACTTGTACTGAAGACTCGACGCAGCCACCCAATCATCCTAACGCTCCCGGCGCGTTCATCTTCACGACTACCGCTTTCGGTTCCGATGCCTGACGCACGAACTCGAGCAACTCGCTCACGTCGCGATACTGAATCGTCATGCCATCGACAGTCACCGTCTTCGGCTGCCGCGCTTGCTCAACTAACGATTCGATGAGCTGCTGTCGCTGAACGTCATCGATCATGACATCGCCCTCGCACGATAACGAAGTAGTCCTTCGAGTAGCCAGTTCGAACTCGAATCCGAAGTCGAAGACGTAGTCGACTCGAGCGAATCGAAAATCTCGCGCGCAACGAGCGCGCCCACGAGGCAGTCGAAGTAGTGGTTCTCACGTGCCGGCAAAAGCGTCCATTCGACGCACTGCCGCCAGATCGACTGCGTAGCCACGCCGGTCTCCGACGTGAGATGCTCGATCACGACCGGTGCATCGACTGTTCGCGCGATCTCGACCGAAGACGATGCGAAGAGATTCGCAACACTCGTCTTCGCACGGTTCGTATCGATCAGCACACTCGTCGTGGCGCGGTCCGGATCGCGCGTCATGCGCCACGCGTTGCCTGTTACGTCGCCCGGCTTCGTCAGCTCAACGACCGAAGACTTCGATCGCGCACCGACGTAACGACCGTAAGCCGGATAGACGCGATCGTGTATCGCGGTCACTGCCGATACGATGTCACTGCGATAACCGGCGTCCACGAGCACGAAGCTATTCGGATAGCGAACGCGAAGCTGCGCGAGTAAGTCGTGCAGGCCTCGTTCGATCGACTGTGGCGCCGTGATGCGATAAAAGCCTTCGAGTGATAGCGCCGGGCGCGACGCCGAGTAGTAATTCGCATGCTGCTCCGGCCACGTCGAAAACGCCATACGCACACGGTCGTTCTCGCGCGCAACGACCGCGTAGTAGAGAATCCGCTCCTGAACGTCAACGTAAATCCCGACTCGCTCCGACGGCGCGATCGAGAAATCGCCGAACGCAGACGCAACCGACTCCGGCGCGATCGCGATCGAATCGTCCGCAACGACGTTCGCTGCAGGCTCGTTCTGGTACTCCGAATAGAACGCGTTACGATCCTGGAAGTAAAGATGCATCGCGTGTTGGATTGCAGATACTTCGATGCGCGGATCGTAACACGCCTCCCAGAACGGCACCGCACCGGCATCGAGCTGCGCACGATGCGCGAGGTAGTAATCGTTGATGCGCTGGTAGTCGCGCACGCGGATCGCTTCGCGATAAACACGTTCGTACTCCGACCATGCCACCATATCGGTTGGCATCGAACGAAGTAGACCGATCCGCTCGCCGCTCCACTCGGGGAGCGACAGCAACTGATCGCTGAGATCGCCGCGACGGATGACAGTGCACGTGCAAAGCACCGCGGCCTTGTGGTCGTGCGCCATCGTGCCGAGGATGTCCGACTGAATGAGCGCACGCCGATACTCGCACTGGCGCGGTGACATCGCGCTGTCGCGTGTTTGCGGGTCGTCGATCAGGATAAGTTGCGGCCGCACGAGTCGGCCGTCGGGCAACGCGTGCTGCAGACCACGCAACGAACCGCCACGGAGCGGCACCGACTGAATGAGCGCGCCAGAACACTTCGAACCATCGATCGACGCGAGTACAATGCGATCGAACGTAAGTCGAAGATGCGTCGGCTTGCCGTCGAAAAGCTGAAAGCGCATGCGCTGAAGACTGCCGTCGGCGCGCAGAATCGGGTAACACGCTTCGGGATAATCTTCGATGAGCTCGCGCGCCGTCGTCAGCCAGAGAATAAGATTCTGGATCGTCTGTCGCGCGCGCTGACCGTTCGCGGTCACTACGAGTACGTACTTCGCGTGACCGTGCAAGACTGCCCACAACGCAGTCGCGAGCGAAAGCGAAGTCTTACCGCTTCCGCGCGGCATCGCGTACGCGAAGCAACCGCCACGAAGAACGACCTCTTCGAACTTCCGGGCGATCGATCGATGCGCGTCCGAAAACGGCAGCGAGAAAACCGACGGTAGATACGCGCGACACCACTCGAGAATCGATCGACTCGCTCGCGCACGCCGACGTGGATGCGCAACCTCAGGCAGCGGTCCGATCTCACGAGCACGCAAAATAACACGTCGCCGACGCAGCGAATCGTCGGCGACTTCACACGCGTACTCTTCGATCGTCCTAGCTGCCATCGCTCTTAGTCTCTCCTAAGTCACGCACTGGCATCGCAATCGGCTTTAGATCGTCCGAGTAGTGCGCCGGGTGCGTCAGCATCGAACGAATAACTCGCGGTGAGGCGCCCCACACGTCGCCGACGCCGTTCAAGCGAGTCGTACAGCAGACCGGCGACAAGAGTTCGCCAGTCGATGTCGCGATAATCCCACCGCCGCTATCGCCCTGCGAAACCGATAAGCGATAGCGAACCTGAAGGTCGGCGTTCTCCTTCGCTACGACGTAGCCGTCCTCGCGATTGCCCGGAATATGCACGCCGTAACCGCAGTGAAAGACCTTATCGCCGACCCCGTACGACTCCGCAACGCGTAACCACGGCAGCTTGTCGTGACGATCGTCCGTCAGTAAGATCGAGCAGTCGGACTTGCGATTGATTGCGATGACACGCGCGCCGAACGAGATGCCGTTGCGCAACACGACCGTCACCTCTTCGCCGACGCGGCGATGACAGTGCGCCGCACTCACGAGATACCACCTACCGTCGTCACGCTTCGGACCTACGATCGTCGCACTGCAGTAGCCGCCGGTCATAATAATCTTCGCGATCGCGTCGCACGGATTCGCCGCCGGTTTGTCGTCGTCCGGCCGCGGTGACTTCTCCTTGTCACCGCGCTTCTCGTCTTGCGGCGGTACGCGCACACAACCAAAGTGAACCGCGGTGCCACCGCCAATAACTGTGAGTAACGCGGTCAAGACCGCAACAAGAATCGATCGCCACGGCTCGGGAATCGAAATGCGCATCGAAATCGTTCCTCCGAAGACGGACTAATCAATTTTCGAAGCTGCTCGCCGGCCACCGGTTTCGCGCGGGACCCAGGAAGGACCCGCGACTACACCTACCGTCTAAAGCGAGTCAGAACAAAGTACAGCAACGCCAACACGATCGTACACGCAACACATCCGTCGCGCACTCCGGCGAAGTATGCCGCGGAGATTGCAGCGCTACTTGCGTGTTCGACCGCGGTCGCAATTTTCGTAGACGATTCGCGGACCGCGCCTGCGGCCACGCGAATCTCGCGTAGCGTATCACCGAGAGCAGCTTCGTTCACGACCTCGCCCCGTAGTTAGTCTAACCTAAGAGACGAAGTCGAAGCAAGAAGAGTTTAGAGAAAATCGACTAGACGTGGCGTCGCACACGACGTGCGACATCGGCTGCGCGGAATAAGCGAATCACGCGTTCTTCGACGCTTTTACGTGACTCGCCGAAGTTGCCGACACAACACTTCACTACACCGTTTTCGAGGTAGAAAACGACATGTCGTCGGCCTTGCGCCGAGTAGATAATCGGCTTGACGAGCGATTGCGCGAGCCTTCGAATCGTATAGCGAAAGCTAGACGAAGTATAGACGACGTTGCCGAAAACGTCGAGGAGTCGATAGCTGGGTCGTCGTTTCATCGTTGCCCCTCGTAGTCGATGAAAAAAGCCCGGCAACTCCGGGCATAACGTAGTCATGTCACCGCGCTGTCACCGGCGTGACAGCGACCCGCGCATTCGATCGCGAATCTAGTTCGGAGTTGCGAGCGGTGCTGCGACCTCGAGGAGATCGCGCACAGTTGCGCGGATCGCGATCTCGTCGTAGTTGCCGTCGTCATCGACCACGCAGATCGCGCGAAGTGCGGCCTCCATTACGAGTCGCGTCGCCATGCGGAGTCGAAACGGCACCGCGGTCGGGTCGTCGATACCCGGGGCCACGAGGGGCACTGGCGTGAAATAGTGCCGCGCTCGACGATCGCCGTCTCGATGCTCGCTAACGATCGTAACACCGTAGCTCGCTGGCGCGAAACGAAACGAATACGAGTCGGTCGCGATCCACTCGAGCGCTTCGATTACGTCTTCGCTCTCGATACCGAAACGAGCGAAGACGGGATGAAAAGGATAGCAGAATCGCGCACACCACGAGAATGCGCGGATAACGACGGCGAAAGGTCGGTGCCGATAGCGATGCCGACACCAGTCGTAGACCACGCCGAGCACGATCGTGCGATTCACGAGGCTCGGCGTCGTGGTCGCCTTCGGAACGTAAGTCTCGCCTTCGACGACGCCGCGTAAATAGCGACCGTATCGCTCGACCGATTCGCGGTCGATGCATGCGGATACTTCGTCCCAACTAAGTCTTCTCGGCATGCGAACCTCCTTCCGGCGTTACAGCGACTCGGATTCGCTTCGCAATAGTTTCTCGAATCGTCCTCGTACTTCGACCGGCACTTCGTCGTCCGGCACAACGGTCCACGAATCCCAGGCGAAAGCGCCGTCCCAAGGGCGACCGTTCGGATCGAGTAAGGCGAATCCGCCCGGCGCGTGTGCGTCCTCGACTCGAAGTAAGTAATCTCCGAAAACCGTTCTCACGAAAAACGGTTTCATCGCAATTCCTCCTTAGTTAGTCGCAACTAACTCGGCATCGTTACCTCGCTCGCCGCAAACTGGTTATCGAGTAGGATACGTTCAACCCATACCGCAACATCCCAGCCGTCGTGGTTGACCGCGGCACGTAGCGAAATGCGCTGCCCGGGTATTCGATCTTCGGTTACGATGCGCCCGTCGCGATGCGGACAAGAATAAAGAACGAGGTCGCCGTGGCGGTTAGGCAGGACTAAGTGGAATACGCCCTCGGCGTCGAGTCGCAGGCCCGAGACTTCGCGATACTTCGCGAGCGGGCCGACTAAGTAGCGCGAAAGCAACTCGGTGTACGCTCGCTCGTAGCGCGCTAGTGACCTCGGCATCGCTCGCTCTCCGATCTAATCTTCGATCGTCTTTTCGACTTCGATTTCTTCGAGTTCCTCGCGCACAAGCTCGAGTTTGCGTCGAATATCTTCCGGTACTTCGTCGGCAGAAACGACTTTCCACTCGTTAGCGATACCGAAGCCGCCTTCCCAGGCCATTTCTTCGTCACAAAGAGCGAATTTCCACTTCGGAAAAAGGATTTCGGATTCGACCTGCAGTAAGTAAAGACCGTCTTTCGTACGTACGTACTTCGCGTCCATCGTAAGACCTCCCTTCGGGTTGTAAAACGCTATCGCCTTTCGGCATCACTGCAGTAGGGCCATCCGTGGCCAGTCGGTATCGTTACGGTCAATCGAAAATGTCGTTATCGTCTTTCCAATCTCGAGTCGCCTGCCCCGCGTCGTACGTCTTCAATCGCTCAGCGTCGACCCAGAAATCGTCGCTAGGCCCCTTACCTGGAAAACCGACCTTGGCCCGCGCCTTACCGTCCTTGCAGACGCCTTTCCAATAGACAACTACGCTGATCCACTTTCCGGCCTTCGTTAGGTAAAGCCCGCGGCCGCAATTCGGACGAGTCGCCCATCCGGTCGCCTTGTGATAGCTGTGTCGCATGTGCTTCATCGTCGTTCTCCTTTCGGGTTACTCGTTACCTCGCTACCGTTCTTCGTTGTCGTCACCGGTATCTTAATACGCCGTCCGCAAGGCGTCAAGCAGAAAAATCGAAAAAAATTCGCCGATCGACGTAAGTGCCTAGTTTTCTAGGCACTTGCGGCGAAAAAATTTTTCAAAAAATTCCGCGGCAGCTCTCCACGGCGTCGAAAACTACGAAAATCGTGTACGCGCGTACATCGTTTTCGTGGTGTACGTGGTTACACTTTGCGGTAGTCGGTGACGATCTCGAATGTGCCGTCGGGCAGTGGAATTCGCCGATAGTCGCCGAACAGATGAGGCGATTCTCGTTGAAGGACCTCGAGCAAGATGTTGGCTAGCTTGCGGATTTCCGGTTCAGCTTGCCGACTGCCCCGCAGTTCGAGAAAGTGACGCAGCGCCCGCGCGTTGGCCGTGACGAAGATCTTCGTTTCCGTGGCGTTCGGCAAAACGCTGCGCGCCGCCTGCCGAGCTAACTTCCTGCGATCCGTTGCCGTAGCGTACGACGGCAGCCACCGCGATGCGAATGACCGATCTTTTAGTTTCGTTTCGATAAGTCGAACGAGTTGGTTATAGGCTTCATGCGCACATCGAACCGCCTTCGACCACACGACGTGCAACTCGGCGTCGGATGCGATGATGTCCGGCTCGATGTACCCTGCGTTCGACTCGTCCACGTAACGCTGCGAGAGTTGCGAATACGAGAAACCGGCGCGGTGTCGCACGAGTTCGTGCGTGAGACTACGACTGACGCCCGTGATCAACAGGTTCCACACAGCGTGCTCCAGCACCGAGCCGTGCCCCGACTCCTTAATGTGCTCAAGATACGCCCGGTTGCCACCGGGACGCGGTCGAGCGAACGACATGTAGCAAACTCGACCGGCCACCTCACACAACACCTCCGCTGACACCTCGCTGTCACAAATCCGCCCGGGCCCAGACGAAACCGCTGACATCGAACTGTCATTACTTTCCCCGGGCCCAGACGAAACTACTGACGTCGAACTGTCACCATTTTCCCTGGGCCCAGGGAGATTAGATGACATCGCATTGTCACGCGGCCACGCGATGCCGTGATCGCGCAAGAATCGTTCGAGTTCGCGCTCGTCTAAGATCGATCGACCGAGAACGTAAACGCGCATAGCGAACCTCGCACTAGTCGATTACGGATAAGATCGCAATCACATCGCCAGCACGACAGACGACGCAACGCTGACCTTCGTAGTACTCGAGTCGAAACGTCGTGTCTTCGTCCTTCGCTGCCTCGAGAAACGCGACTAAAAGAGAACGACTTACCGTAACGTGCGAGATAACGTCCGGAAAATCCTCGAGTACGACGTAGCCGTAATCCTCGTGGCCTCGCAACTTCTTTCGTATCTCTCTCGTCGCTAGAGTGCACTCGAAGTAAGGTCGATGCGCGGTCAGTAACTCGTAGTACTCGCGCGGCGTCGTCCGCGGGCGCCACGAACTCGAATAACGCGAGAACAACGGCGGCGTACTCGACTTCGACTTTCGATCGTACTCGAACGAAAAGACGACTCGGTCTCGCGTAGCCACGAAGTCGATCCTCTCGAGATAACGAACGCGATGCGTTTGCAACTCGAAAAGAAATGCCCTCGCAGCGAGCTGCGAAATCGCGATGCACTCCGGCAACTCTTCGAGCTCGAGATCGCAGCTCGCAAGTCCAATCGAAGCGTACGGCGTTGCCGCGAAAATCGAATAGCGCAGCCAAAAGATGCCAGCATCGACGCCCAACGATTTCGCTGCCGGCAACGCGACCGATAACGCACGCTCAAGATTTGCGAACTGCGTACTCTCGATAACGAATCGATGCGCACTCGTTTTCGACATCGCTCTACCCTCCGAGTTGGAAAAAAAACACGCCGGTCGGCCCCTCTCCTAACCGACCGGCGCTCAACTAGGCTCGGCACGCAGCACGTTCACCTCTCGCTGCGACCGAAGATATTCTACCTCGATCTCGTCGCCGAACAAGCCTCGTAATCGCTCGACGATTACGCCCGCGTATCGCGGCGATAACTCGCAGCCCCAGAAACGACGGCCTAGTCGTTTCGCCACCGCCAACGTAGTGCCACTCCCGGCGAACGGATCGACTACGAGATCGCCGGGATTCGTCGCCACACGAATGATACGCTCGAGTATCGCCTCCGGCATCTGGCACGGATGCGCGACGCGTTCGGAGGATGTGCCGCAAACTCGCGGCTCGAACCACACGTCGTGCTCCGGTCGAAAATGCTCCGATGTTTCTTGCGGACGCAGAACCCATACGTCGTCAGGAACGCGACCGCAAGGCTTCGCCTTCGAATGCCGATAAACGATCTGCCGTGCGCTCGGCACACGCACGTTGTCCGCGTGAAACGTGTACCGCTTCGAATCGCGAACGTAAAAGAGAATGTGCGCGTGCGAAAGCGCAAATCGCTTCGCGCACCACCGGGAATAAGTATAATGCCACACGATCCAGTTTCGCATCGTCAGACCGAGCGAATCGAGTCGAATCTTGTACTCCACGACATACTCGTCTCCGATCGCCAGCCAGAACGATCCGGTCGGTTTCAATAACCGAATCGCAGCGCGCAGCCACTCTTCGGCCCACGCGAGATACTCGTCTCGCAATCGACGATCGTCGTAGATGTCGTACTCGTATCCGATGTTGAACGGCGGATCGGCGAAAATCAGATCGGCGCACTCCGCGGGTAACCGCGACATCGCTTCGACGCAATCGCCGACTACGAGCTTGCCGTTCACGCTTATGTCTCCTTATCGGTCTCGATTCGTTTCCTCCGTCGACTCCAGTTGATCGGTAAACACTACATGAATGCCTTGTTCGGCCAGCCAGTCCCGAGCGAGGGATTCCAGTAGCTCATCCCCGGTTTTGCGTGCAGCAATCAAGATGGCTAACAGAAAGGGCGGGCTATCCGGTCGGGGATCATCCTGCGGATACGAATTTTTTTTGTCGCTCATCTCTGCACCTCCTTCTCGATCTCGATACGCTTCGCGATAACCGCGACATCGAGCGGCTTCTTGAATACGACGTTGAAGCCGTACTCGAGAAGCTGCTCCGGTTCCGCTTCGTCTTCGCTCGCCAAGCCAATGATCAACGTAGCCGCGTAAGCATCGTCCTTGCGCAAGTCGCGAACAATCTCGATCGACTCGCGGCGACCTAGAGAAAAATCGAGAACGATTACGTCCGGTCGAATCGTAGCCACGAGCGCACCGAACTCGAAAACGCTCGATGCGTACTTAAAACGATAGTCCTCGATCTTCGAAATCGACTCGCGAAGTAAACGATCGAACGTCGAATCCGTGGCCACGAGGAGAACCTTATACCGAAAATAATCCTCGAGACCGCGCAACGGAATTCCATGCTCTTTCATGAATCGAATTAAATTCTCTATAGGAATACGTCGATCCTGACTTCCGGGCATGCGATATCCTTTGAGGCGCCCGGAGTTAAACCATTTCAAAACGGTACTGACGCCTACCCGGCATATCTTCGCCACTTCGCCCGTCGTGAAAACGTCTTTCCGCTGCATCGACTTCGCTCCTTTCGTAGAAAACTCGACTTGCCGAAAGGAGACTTGCGTTCTACGATAATATCGTTGTTCTCCCTTCGGGTTGGAACCGGCCGGTTGATCCTCCCACGACCGGCCGGTCTTCGTTTACTTCGGTTCCTTACCGTTAACTCGCGTCTGCGACTGATGCGCTAACCACGCCCTCAACTCGTCTAGCGGATAAAGAACTATCTCTCGGCGCCCTAGACTAACGCGAACGTGTGGAATGATCCCAAACTTAGTCCACCGCCAAAGAGTAGTCTCAGATATGCCCAACGCCTTCGCTGCTTCACGAGGTCGAAGCGAAACGCGACGATCCTTCGAATTCTCATTCGCGAATTCGTCAAGCCAACGCAACGGTATACCGTTCTCCTCGAGGAATCGAACTAAACTTTCTCGAGTGACGCGCCAATCCCGACTCCCAGGTAAACGATAACCCTCGAGCAATCCCGAAACGACCCACTTAAAAGCCGTCTTCGGGGCTACCCGACATATCCTCGCGACCTCGCCCGTCGTGAAAACGTCTTTGGACATCGATGCTACTCCTTAGTCTCGACTAATCGCCATCATCCCGTAACGCCAGTCGTCCGACTCGATTCCGAAGAATACGATACCTTTCGAATCCTCCTCGCGCTCGAATACGATCTTCGTCGATTCGAGCGCCTCCGCGGATACGACCCTGCGCACCGCCGCAAGAAAATCGCCTACGTACTTCGAGTCGAGATAGATCGTGGTTCGCAAATTCGTAGGCACTATCGATTCGAAATCGACTCGCGACTTCGCAGACACGCCGAGATCCGAAGTCGCAGAAAGCGTAACCGAAGACTCGCCGAACTCGAACCCGATCGTGCGCCACTCCTTCGATATAACCGGCTCGATACTCCGATACGCCCGAACGAACGACTCGTAAGGGATCGTGGCCGCACGATGCACACGAGCGCGAAACTTGCGATCGAAATCGAGAAAGCGATGGCCGTTATTCGGTACCGATAACGTCGCAAGGCCAACGCTAAACGACTCACCCGCCAGCACAAGCCAGCCGTTCGTATCCACGCCTACCTCTACCCGCTCGTCCGAAGAGTCGAGGAACGAGTGCGCAAGCACCGCAGAATCGTAATCGAGATACGCTAAAACCTTCGACTCCGTGTCTGCATCCACGCGACTGCGAACGATCGCGTATCGCTTCTCGTCAGTCGAGAAAACGACGAGGCCACTCGCTCCGCTTCGATAAAGAACGAACCGCGACTTCGACTGCACGCTCGACTTCGACGCGAAAACCGTGCGAGCGAAAATACCCTCGAGCTCGAACGCGAAACGAACGACCGGCGACTCCGAAGACGAAACGCTAACTCGATCGTGATCCGAATGCGCGACATGTGGGAGCGAAGCGACACACGCACGTGGAAACGCGTACTCCGTCGCCGTGAAGCGAATATAGTCTCGATCCGGGCCATTCGCGATCTCTACGACCTCGCCCGCGGCGCGATCGATCGACGATACGAACTCGTTCGCATCGAACGCCGCTGCGCCCTCCTCTTCGATTACGACCTTCTTATCGTCGGCATCGAACCGAATCTCGCCGATTGCGATACCGCTACGCGTCGAAAACGATAACTTCCCATCGCGAGCCTCCACGAAAACGATCCGACGCTCGAGTACGACCTCGCGTACGATCGACCGTATCGCGCGAAGTCGATCGCGAACGAGATCCGATTGGAATCGCGCACGCATCGCGTACCTCCTTTCGTTAATCGAAAAGAAAAAGATCGTCCGCGAAGAGCGAAGCGATACGCGGACAGTACTCCCCCGCGAACCCGCTACGCGCCTAAGCGCCGGGCCCTGCGAGGCTTCGGAGGTGGCACCTTCAGTCTACCTCCGACGTTCGCCCCGTGCAACCCCCGATACCGTTTTTTCGCACCCGCGACCCCGCTTCCGGGGGGTCTTATTTAAGGGGGGTGGAAAGTTTACAAATAAATGCCCTTTGCCGTCGTAACTCCTTATTGCGTAAACGCTTGCGTCTCGGATTTCGTTGCAAAACGACCCTGCGAAAAAACCTGCAGAAAATAGAAGAAAAACCCCCGCGGTCACGACCGCTGACGGCTGAGATAGCGAACGATCGTCTTCGGCCGGCCACGCTCGCCGATACGCGACCCGACCTCGACCTCGATCTCCTCTTCCTCGGCGAGCGAACGTAAAATCTCGTCTCGCTCCGACGGCCGAATCCCGCGAAACCGCGAGCAGAGTTCCGTCTTCGTTACTACGCCACGCTCGCGAATAAACTCGAGTATCTCGTTCCGCTTCGCCTCGAATGCGCTCTCCGCAAGCTTCCGCGCGACCACGGTTATCGTTCGACCTACGATCGCCTCCGCAAGCTCGCAGGCCCACTGCGCGACCGAATCTCGTACGACTACGTTGCCCTCCGCAACCGCGCCGATAATCGAAAGCTTCCTCGCCGCTTCGTACGCACGCGCCCATAGCGACGAATACGGCTCGCGTACTCGTAACGCGTACTCCTCAAACTTCTCGAGATACGAGTCGAAAATCGCACCCGCTGGCCGCGAATACGTTACGACTACGTTCCCGAGAGAACGAACGAAATCGACGATCTCGCGCGGCACCGTCCGATCCGTCGGTCGCTGATGCGTCGTGCGATCACGATTCTCGAAAAGAAGAATCCGCGAAAGAAGACCGCTCTTTATCGACGAACGCGAGATCGAACGAAAGAAATCTTCAGGCACCGTTGTGCCCCATAGCGCGACGTGCGGTCGATCGATAACTCGCGTCTTATCTACGTCCGCATACGCGACTCCAGTAAAGACTACGTTCGCAGACGTATAGAGCTTCAAAAGTAGTGTGGTCACGTTATAGAGATGTGGACTCGAATACGCGTTATGTGTCGTACTAAGAAATCGTCCGAACTCGTCAAGCTGAAAGAGCTGCGCACGACTTCGCTCGAGTGCGCGCAGTAGTCCCGAACCGCTCGCGATGTCCTCCGGGCCAACTAGCTCGAGTACTCCCGACGCCTTCGCGATATCGCGAATCGCTTGCCGCGTTCGCTCCTTACCGCATCCCGATGGCCCGACACCGACACAGTAGAGATTCGTCGTCGTACCATACTCGTCTACAACGTAGTGTGCACCGCAGAGTACGCTCACGAACGAGAGCGCGGAGCCAAGCGAAAGCATCGGCTGCGGTCGATACGCGGTGTCGAGAATATACCTAGAAATCGAGGCCAAAATGCCAGGTGCTCGCTCCACGAACTCCTCGCTCGGCTTCGCAAACTCGATGACCTCGTCTTCGATCTTTTCGCTCTCGACGATCTGTACGTAACGGCATTCGACTAGCGCAGCCTCGATCGCGTTGACATCGTACCGCGATGCCGATTCCGCAATACGCCACACCTCGACATCATCGAGCTGTGGCCTACATCGTCTTCGATTCACGACCGATAGCGCCGAGTAAATCTCCTCGAAGTCGAAACCGATCGAACGCAACTTCGCACCGATCCGAAAAAGAACGTCGTTTCGCGTGCCCTCCTCAATAACTCGCGTCTCATCTAACTGTGCAGATTTATTTACTTTCGATGCGTATTCTCGTTCTCGTTCATCGAGTAGATCGCACAACCACTTCGGTGGTATCGAGAGAAACTCCTTAGCGGTATCGAGTTCTTTACTTTCGAGCCACACGTACGCACCAGCAAGTAACTTGCTCGGCGGTACCACGACGTAGCCGCCGTCGGTGCGCACGTCAACGTTGGCCGCGAGCTTGCGTACCGAGCATCGCCACGAAACGCCGTCCGGCCTGCGAAAGAAAAAGTGACGACCACCCGACGGCGTCACCGAAATCGCACGCGCACTCTCGACGAGTTCGCATGCACGCTCTTCGTCTTCGGGCCAGCGCGCATCGCCTTTCGAATCGATATCGATAATGACGAGGCCCGCAGCAGAGACGCCGATATTCGCGTTCGGCCAACGCGTCCACCACGACTCGATCGTCTTCGTATCGAGCGTCGCATCGCGAACGCCGTGCTCCGTGAGCGGATTCTTCGCACCCGCCACGACCGGCAGCACTTCGTAACCGAGCTCTGCGTAGCGAATTGCGGCGTGCAAGTTACCGTACTTCGCTGACGACAACATGACACTCTCCACGCGGTACCACTTCGCCACGAATGACTTCGATCCGCGATACGAGAAAATCGTCCGCGATCAGACCCGTAAACTCGAGCACGTCGAGGATCGCCTTGAGAACGTTATCGATGTCGCGCCGTCGATTATCCGGCGGTCGCACTTCGACGAAAACTTCGACTTCGCGATCAAATCGCACGTCTTTCGGAATCGAAAGCACGACGAGCTCTCGATAGTTCTTCGCGGCACGCGAGAGATAGTGACGACCCCGCGCGTGCCGCCAGTAGGAATTCACCGACGGCGGATACGGAAGTACAAGCTCGACTCTACGCTTCGGTGGCATTACGATGTCATCGCTGTGCGTTGCCACGCCGCGGTGGTTTCGGTATTGATTCCTTAGTCTCGCCTAACTTCGGTTCCGGAAGTCGATACGGATAGTAGTTCACGACTCGTGGATACTGCGTACCGTCCTGAGACGATCGATAACGAAGATCGATAACGAGTAGCGAACGAAGAAGCTCGTCCGTATCCGAAATCTTCGTCTTTCCGCACGCCGTGCAGATCGCGGCCAACTCGGCCTTCGCGTACTCGCGAGCGATTGGGTTATCGTGGAAAACGTTTACACGCACGAGAACCGTTCGACCGAGATACTCTGCGGGTTCCTGCACAGTAAACTCGACCGCGAGATACTGGCCCGTGCCGCTCATCGAAGAACGAATCTCGGTCTTCGTGATCGCGACTACGTAGCGGCCTTCGGGCAGCATGCCGAATCGAGTCGGTACACTCGACGCATCGAACTCTTCGGGTAGTAGCGCCATCGCTTCTCTCCTTTCTCTTAGTAACCGATCGCCTTCGCAAATTCGTCCCAACTAAGCGGAAGTTCACCTGTAAGTCCGTACCGATTCTTCGCCACACACGTCGGCCCGCCGGTAACGCGAATAACGCGCTCGCAGTCCGTTCGCGATGCGACCGCGACACCACGGGTCTTTCCGAAATTACCCGTCTCCGTTCTGACAGCGAAGCGCCAGTGCGCGAAGAGTACTGCGTCCATCCACTCGGTTACGAGCGCAGCTGACGTTTTATGCAGTCGCGGCGAATAACGATCGTACGCCGGCGACTCCGGGTCCTCGAATCGCTCGACCTTCGCATGCGCGATGCCGATCACAATCATCCGCCGCTGTGCGCGAATCTCGTCAAGAATTCCGATCACCTCGCGCCAGACTTTGAGCGCTGCCACGTAGCCGCGACCGTAACCGCCATCTACGCGTTCGATCGTTAAAACGTTGTGTTCCGCACACACGTAATCGTGTATGAGTCGCTCGAGCCAATCGAGTGAGTCCAGCACGATCGTCTCGAAGTCGTGTGCCTCGTCACGTACATAGCAGAGCGCGTGACGTACATCGTCGTACGACTTCGCTAACGGAAAGTGCTCGACATCAAGGTCGCCGAGGCCGTCTTCCGTCAGCACGAAGATCGGCTTCGGTGCCGACGCACCGAACGTCGTCTTGCCGATGCCCTCGACACCGTAAAGCATAACTCGCGGCGGTAACTTCTCGACTTCGCGAACCGGTTTCATCGAAACGCCTCCACACTTCGCACAACTCCTGGAACCCGCAACCGTAGCTTACCTCGTACCCGATTTTTTTGTAGTTGCGTCATCAAAAACGATGACGTTTCATCGAACGAAAATCAGCAAAATTGCCTTGTTTTCTAGGCGAATTTGCACATGCGCGATCTCATGCAAAAAATCGCAAAGCTCGGGGTTGATCCCGTGGTGTCGGCCGAACGGCATCTCGGACGGGAACTGCGTGACATCGTTCGTGATCACGACGTGTCGCCACTTCGATTGCGTCATGACTTCGCGCAACCAACTGCGGACGTGTGCAAACGGCCAGTACGCGAGAACGTCCTTCACGAGTAACGCATCGCCATCGGGAATCGAGTCGATCTCGAACGCGTTCGCGTACTCGAAGCGAAGATTCGATAGGTCGCTCTCCGGTAGTATTTCGTGCACGCAGTCGAGACCAACGACTTCGACTCCGGTTCGACGCGCGATCTCCTTCGTGATCCGACCGTTGCCGCACCCAAGATCGACAATCTTAGTCCAACTGTGCGTCTTAGCTAAAGTCTCAATGCATGCAAGATATGTACGATCGTCCACCGATGGCGAGTCGAAGACACGCGTCGCGCCACGTCGATAGAGACTTGTGAATGCAGGTTCGCACTCCTCGACTTCGTGTTCGGCGAATTTTGCGAACTCGCGCCACACGAACGTCTCGAACGGTAAATGCGGCGCGAAATCGACTGTGCAGTCGCGAGCATTCCAATCGCATGCGCGGAAGAGCTTCGAGACCGGACGATGCACTACGAACCTTCGATTGTCGAGCGAGCACACGAACGCGGGATGCTGCCACGTCGCTGGCCCAACGATCGTGTACGGCGACTCCGTAATCGCAATCGCGAGTCGCCACGCGTCTTGATCACCGTAGAGATGCTGGAAGTAGAAGTCGCTATGCTGGCAAATCCAATCCGCAATGACAACGAGTGGCCACGAGCTCTCGCGATCAACGAAAAACTGACCGCCTTGCACGCCGACTACGTCGCGTCGATCGTGCGAAGGCCAGACGTAGTGCCAGCGGATATTCTGTCGATTTTCGCTCCAAAACGCGAAGTCCGAAAAGCGATCGAAGTACGGCGTCGGATCGACGACGCAGTACGCGTCCGCGTCGAGAAAAAGTACACGACGAAACCTCGTGTGCCGGATCGCATGCAGCTTCGCTTCCCAGCCGCGAAGAATACGTGGCCGCGTCGTCTTCGCAACTTCGCGTGCATCGACGATGCGAACGTCGTAGCCGTCTAGATCGGATTCGCGAATCGGTTCTTCGTCTGCGTAGTGACCACGCCAGACTTCGATCGGTCCGCGATAGCCGACGTGACGCAATAGTCGAACACCGACTACGATGCCAGGCCAATATCGACCGCCACCGACGTAAACGACTCCGAAGTCGAAGTCGTGGCCAGTGTACGGTTCGTTGTGCGCGAGGTCAATTACGCGATCAAGCGCCTCGTAGTGAGCGCGAATCGTATTCGGACAGTGCGCCCACTTTCGATCGCCGGTGTGGTCGTGAACGTTCGCGAGCGGATCGAGCATAACGACCTCGACTTAGGCTGGCCTAAGTACGAACGAACCTGATGCGCAACGACCGGGGAGAATCGTGAGATAAATCGTCGGGTTACCGGGGCATCCTGTTACCGTTACCTCGAAGTCACTGGGATTTAGAGTGCAAAACGGAGTACCGCACACTAGTGTAACCGAAGGATAAATGCTACCGTTCTCGCAACGCGCAGAAAAGTACACAAACAGGTACACTGGAGGCGGTCCGTTATCGCACGGCGGATTAGGTATCGTAAACGACCATCCTATAATTTCTCCCACCCAACCCAAAGAGTAGCTCACTCCGGAAAACGTACTTCCGAACACGACGAAGTCGTATTCGAGTACGTACTCGCTGTCGCCCGACGGACAGCATCCTCCGCCGCCACCGCTGCTGCCGCCATCGCCATACGGCGCACTCGTGCAATCCGGAACACGCACACGGTTGCCGCTTGTGTCCTCGTAGAAGATATCGACGATCGCGCCCGAGTAGTCGCGAACAACGCAGAGCTTAGCGAGACAGTCGATGCACTGCCGCTCTTCGTCTTCGTCTCGCTCTTCTTCGTCCTCGATCTCGAATCCGTAAGGACCATAGTACGCGTAACCGTATTCGTCCGTCTTTAGCTTTTTGCATCGCCGTTGATGTCGCGAGTCGCCAAGTCGAAGTAGCGCGTAGTTGCCTGCGCGATAAAGAATGCGCGCCGGTCCGTAGTCGTCCGCTTCGAGAAAATACGGATCGCCGGGAATCGCATGCGCGTACTTTCCCTGCCCGAGAACGTAACCGAAGACGACGCCGCTCACCGCCGCACGCGCAAGCGTAACGCCGTCCGACGGCTCGACGAGCACGACGAACGGGTCGCACGAGTCCTCGGGCGCTTCGACTCGATACGCTTGCGGTGCGAGGAGCGCGCTCGGTGACGTGAGGTTGCCAGCGATGCGCCAGATCGTGTATTCGCGTGCCGGTATCGGCGTCTTGACGTAAACGATATTATGCGGTTGCAGTGCGCGGAAAATCTCTTTCTCGATATCGCTCGGCGATGTCTGCGGTCGCAAGACGCGCCGCGCGGACTCGATGAGAAGATTGATCCGATCGGCGCGCGCGAGCTCACCGATCGGATCACCGGGAGAAACGAACGATAACGGATCGCTCACGATCGCACCTCACGTTCCGATACCGAGTAGACTAAAGTCGCCCTCTTCGTAGACGACCGAGACGTACGCCGCGACCGGTTCTTGGACGACCATGCCCCAACGCGTCACCGGGCGATACTTGACCCAGAGATAGTCGTGGCCACGCTTCAATGGCACCGTTATCTCCTTCGTGATGCGAACGTTTCGCTGGTTGCGCTCGACTCGGAACTTATGCGTAACTTTCCACGCACTCGCGTTCTCTTTATCCGCGACGCAGCCGAGATAGAGGACCTCGCCCGGCTCGAAGTGGTAGAACTTCTTCTTGTTGACTTTGCCTATTAGACGCATCACGGTTTGAATGTAAGCGACATTCACGACTGGAATTGTGATACGCCGCTCGAATGAGAGCGACGGAGCAGCGATATCGCAGCCCTCGATCGAATCTTCGGAGACGTTGATTGCGTTCTCGAAGTCCGGCGCATCGGCTGGCATTGTCCACACGCCGCCACTCGCGCCGACTGGCGCGGGATTACGATCGAGCACCCAGCGTGCGCCGTTTAGCGCTACGATCCGATACGGACCGTACGTCCACACCGACGGACCGCCGGTCACGAAAATCGTTCGACCTTCGTGCGCAGGGTTCGCACCGATGCCATCGGGGACTACTTCCGAGAACGCAACGCACTGCAGATTCGTTCCGCTCGCGGTCGCGTTACCCGCACCAACACGACCCTGCGAGATCGCACTCGTAACGTGAATCTGCTGCGCCTCTGCGGAGATCGAGTAGCCGAACGAGAGATCGACCGTATCCGATGCCGGCGCAGACTTCGTCGCCGACGGCGGACTCGCGTCAACCGCTTCGTCGCTCGGCTCCGCGGAGTACGTGATCGCGACATCGTAGGTTCGACCGTCTTCGTTCGCGCGAATATCTACGTCCGATCGCGTAAGGCCAAGAAAGATCGGAGGCGTGTACGTATAGATTGCGTTCGCGACCGAGATCACATTAGGATAATCGATCGCGTGCACGTTGATTCGATAACTCGTGCGATTATACGAAAGCGAAAGCTCGTCGGGGTTGATTTTGAAAAGAAGATGCGGCATACTACTTTACCTTCATGTTGTCCTGAACGCCTTGCTGCACTCTTCGCACTTCCTTTAGAATATCCGCGAGTAAATCTTCTTGACGCTTCTGCGTTCGCGTGCCGAACGCGAACTGCTGTCGCGCCGCAAACGCCGTAAACGTACCGCGCGCTTCGCCGATCGCGAGCATGTTTGCGAGATCTTCCTTCGGTACGAAAACCGCCTCCATCGCTGCGACGCGACCTTTCGGTGGACCCTGCTGCTCTTGCTGTTGTTGTTGGCGTCGCAGCGCTTGCAGGATCATTTGCTCGAGTTCCCAGCGCAGTTGGTCGACGCGTGCGCGATCGACGTTTTCGATCTTATCTCTAAGGAATTTATCGATCTCTTCCGCGTTCAGTAAAAGCGCACCTTGGCCGAGCGCACCGACACCAACACCAACAAGGCCACCGGCGGGCCCCCCGATAAGGAGACCCGCACCACCACCGACGAGCGGCAGCACCCACGGATTATTCGCGAAGAACTCGAAGATGTCACGCACAAACGACCACCACAGGCGCTTCAACGATCGAATCAACGTGGCCCACGTTAGTTCTAACGCCTTTACGAGTATGTTGAACGCGGTCTCGATATCGCCGGACTTTATCGAAGCCACGATCGCTTTTATCGAATTCGACCAATCGGTCGCGAGTCCCTGCAAGTCAGTTTTGAGTTCGCGGAACTTCTCGATCGTGTTGTTGCCGCTCGCGACCGCGGCCACGCCAAGCGCAACAACACCGGCAACAACGAGACCAATCGGACTCATGATCGCGAGAAGCACGAGCTTGACCGCGGCGAGGAGCGCGCTAAAAACGCCAATCGCGATCGAAACGAGTTTCACGATGCCTGCGAAAGCAAGTAGCGCACTACCGGCGGTTACGAGCCCTGCGGCAAACGCTGCTATCGCAATGACAGCGCCCTGGTTTGCGCGCACCCACTCGACGAGATTCGCAGTCGCGTTTTGCAGCCACGCTGCGATCGACTCCAGCACTGGCGCAATCGCAGCAGCGACCTCATACCAGACCGCAGAAATCGAAGCCGTGATCTCGCGCCACGACTGCATGACCTGCGTGGCGTGCTGCACTCGTTCGCTCGTAGTTGCAGTTAGATTCGCAAGTCGCTCCTTCGCGTCGTTCGAGAGCATGCCCATCAAAACGAGCGACATGCCGACCTTATCGCCGAAAAGTTCGACTGCGATGCGCGCACGCTGCGTTTCGTCCGGAATACGCTGCAACGCCTCGAGTACGATTTCGAGTCGCTGCTGGAGCGGTAGATGTGCGAACGAGATGACGCCGAGATTTTGCAGCACGTCTCCGAACTCGGCCACCGCCTTCGCATCGAGCTTCGCGGTCATACTCTCGAGCGATGCGCCAAGTTCGTCAACGCTCACGTTCCAAACGCGAAAGAGCGACGTAAGCTTCGAGAACTGCTCGACCGACGTACGCAGTCGCAGCGCCCAGCCACCTATCGCTTCCTGCTCTTGAAAGACCGATAGCGCCGGCCGAAACGCTGCGAGTATCGATGCGCCGATACCCTGCAGCGCAACGCCCCACGTTGCGAGCTTGCGCGAAACCGCGTTGAGGTCCGCGGTCAATCGATCCGTCAGCGTCAGCTCGACACTCGCGCGACCCGCTCGGATTTCTGCTGGGCTAGCCACGACTTTAGATCGTCCTTAGTTAGTAGCGGCAACTCGTTGTCACCGCAAACACCGAACCGCTCGAGGTACTCGACAACATCCGGGAAAATATCTTCGACTCGAATCGTCGGCGACTCGCTACCACGAAACGCGTTCGCAATCGCCGCCACGATGACACCGTAGTGATAGTGATCGTGAAATAGCTTACTTTCGTACATCGCTCGCAGTTCGCCGAGCGTAAAGTCCCACGGCGCTACGCCGAGGTAGCCGGCGAAGTGCCAGACGTAAGACTCGATATCGCAGTACTCGCTTCGACTTTCGACAGCAGCAGCTTCAACGCGGCGCCGAGAATCTCGCGCATAATGGG
>Ga0308416_1000124_pt1 | contig 26536 bp, 25 predicted proteins | sample HotsprSampleOS60_FD_203468 | JGI IMG/M metagenome (GOLD analysis project Ga0308416, IMG submission 203468) | Hot spring phototrophic mat microbial communities from Octopus Spring, Yellowstone National Park, Wyoming, United States - 20090730_OS60 ... | reverse complement strand
TCACCTCGGCGATCAGCGCGTGATGGCAGTCGCCCATCGCCGCAATGCCGACGCCGAACAGGATCAGCAACGCATACCCCGCCACAATTGCCAGCACCGAACCCTCACCCATTGCAACCGCCACCGATGGCAGCGCCAGGAAGACCAGACTGGCGACCGTCGCGCCGAGCAGCAGGTATGGTGTGCGGCGCAACCCAAAGACCGGACGACTATCGGCGATCCGTCCCCACACCACCTGGAATGGCGACAGGAAGTGGTGCAAACCGATCATCGTTGTGACGATGATTGCCATTACGCCCAACTCCACAATCGATACCCGGTTGAAGTTGCTGGTCAGCAGAGCGAACATCCAGCCGACACCCAGTTTGGGCAGCGCCAGACGCAAAACCTTGAGAGCGCCCAGCAGGAACCGACCAATTGCGCGAAGCAGATTCATACGTTGCCTCCATCAACATGCCTTCAATCTCTTCACCTTCCTATCAGTTCGATCCAGAACGAAGAACATCCAAATCAACGTACTGTGAGAAGAGTGAAAGTTCGACAACCTTGTAGTAACAAATCTGAACTACAGGTATGAGAAAAAAATAGAAGACAAAACTATATGCACAGCATAACACGGCAAATTCATGTAGTTCAGAGTTTGTAGTTTTACTATAGCATACGTTACCGAAGTTTCAACACTATTTTCACTACGCATCACTTACATCTTCTCTGCGCAATAGCTCGAAATGTCTGTCAATATTTTGCATATGATTTGCGAAGCGCTTTCAAAACCTTTGCATTCGGATTCGGCAATCACGACGTCGCTGCAAAAATGCGACGAAGAGGCGCAAAGGGAGCGGGGTCTTTAACAGTAACGCACAGAGCAGTTGACCGCCGGGACCGCGCGCATCGGGCGCGCACAACACCCGTGTACCCGGCCTCTCAAGGGTAGAGTTTTTGGGAGAGATGAGCGATGTTCTGCATTCCCGTGCGCCTTTGGCCCTCTCCCCCAACCCCCTTCTCCCCTTGAAGGGGGATTTTGGGCGTCCTGATGGCTGAAAAGGGAGATGGCACGCAGGGGCTTGCCAAAAAATCTACACCTGTGAGGTGTACCTGGCACCCAAGAGGAGCGGAACGTGTGGCATGTGCATCGTACCAACACTGAGAGCCTGCGGGGGGGTCATCTTAAGTTGGGGCTCAACCTTTGTGAGAAGTAACAGGAACCTGGAGTTGAGACGCCTCTTTACCTGGAACGGCGCCGATCAGGTGGATTCTCCCGATCTGGAGACTTCATATTCTGCAAATTCTGCGGGTCGTATAATGTTAGCAGGTTGACGCTGCAGACACCCCGCGCAATAAAGGCAGCAATAAGCACATGAGTATCGAGGACAACCCTCATGAAACGCGCTCAAAGACATCTTGATCGGTATAAATGCCTTGTTCCTGCGCTCTGGGCGCCATCCGTTCCCGGAGCAACCGAAACCGATGTGCAAAAAGGTATTCTTCGATGGCCCTGGCGATCAGTTCGTCAAGCGAGGCGCCTTCTCTTTGCCCCATTTCATCAAGCGCTGGCTTGATCTGTGCGGGCGCAGAGGATCGTCGTGGGTTGTGCTCAGAATCGAAGAGCCGCCGGGTCAAACCCGACGGCTTCAACGCAATTCCGCTCATCCCCGACTTACGCGCCCGGTGTCGACGACGACGCCGAAACTGCCTTCGACGCGCGCAGCGGCGCGCTGACTTCGTGGAGATAGCCGAGGATTTCGCGGTACGACTGGATCATCGACGTTTCGTGGTAGGAAATGCCGTGCTTTGCACAGAACTTCTTGACGATCTCGCTCGCTTCGCGCAGGCGATGCATCGGCAGCGACGGGAACAGATGATGCTCAATCTGATAGTTCAGACCGCCATACCAGAAGTCGGTGATCGGATGACCGCTGACATTGCGCGCCGTCAGCACCTGCAGGCGCAAAAAGTCGATCTGCGTGTTGTCATCGACGATCAGCATGCCCTTGTGATTGGGCGCAAAAACCGTCCCCAGATAGACGCCAAAGAACGCCTGGCTGATCAGAATGAACCCGATCCCCGCCCACGGTCCCAGCGCGATGATCGGCAGCGTAAGATACCAGACCAGATTGAGTGCCATCATCACGATCTCGATCCCGCGCCGCCGCGACTCAGGACTCAGCACGAAGCGATAACTGACCTCGCGCAGGGCATACCCCTGCAACATGAGCAGCGGAAAGAACAGAAACGCCTGATTCTTCGTCATCCAGCGCCAGATGCCGCGCCGCGACTCCACCTGTTCCGGGGTGAACGCCACCACCGGCACATCCAGGTCGGGGTCCATGCCGTCGTGATTTGGGTGCGCATGGTGCGCATTGTGCTTGCCCGTCCACCATTCGGCGCTTAACCCCAGCAGCAGGTTGCCTAGAAAGATGCCGACGGCGTCGTTCCAGGCCACCTTGTGAAAAATCTGCCGGTGGCAGGCGCTATGCGATGTGAAACCAATCTGCGCCAGAACGAAACCCATAAAGATCGCGTTCAACGCCTGAATCCAGAAGTTGTCGACTAGAAACAGGATGACGATACTGGCGATCAGCAGACCGACCTTGAGCGCGATGACGCCGATGAAAAACCAGGGTTGTTTGTCGAGCAGGCCGCGTTCCTTGATGATTTTCTTGAGTGCGATGTACTCTGCGTTGCTTACTGACGACACGATATCGATCCTCTACATACACTACGCTCTCTGCTCTGATCTCTCCCGTTGAGACGAATCATCATGGCCAGAGAGCACCTTACTGCTTCTACTCACTATAGTGCACAGGAGCGGACGAACTCAAGTGATCTGAACACATGTTGTTAACCGAAATTGATGCTATCGGGTGAAAGCCCGCGCTGAATTTCCAAAAGATTCGCCGGATTTGAGCGGACAACCTGTGAGAGCTTCTATGCCAGGTAGCAGAGCTCATGCATATCAAGCCAGCGTTTCTCCGATACATTGACTATCGTCCGTGTCTGACGTGTCGCGCGATGCGCTTGCTTCCGGAGGAGGGTAGACCGAAATAATGGACTTTGCAGAAATATTCCGGTATAGCCCGCGCAGGCGGTCTTCGCCCTGGATAGACGAGGGCTTATGGTCTTTGAACAATTACTCTGCTCTCGCCCGAGAAGGCGGGAAAGTTCGGGCTATCCCTTCGCTCACGAGTGCTATAATGGGCGTGAAAAAGAACAAAGAACAGGTGATGCATGCCCTCAGATACACGTTTTCACGGCCCGAACGCCGGGTATGTGGTCGAACTCTACGAACGGTATTGCACCGATCCCGCATCGGTCGATCCGGAAACGCGCGCCTTCTTTGCGCAATGGTCACCGGAAGAGGCATTGCCGACAGCGACGCCTGCCCCCGCAATCCCTGTGACCATCGACCTTTCGACGACATCGGACATTGACATGTCCAAAGCGCACATCGGACCAACATCGCCAATCGATGTCACCCATACCGTCGCTGCCGCCCGTCTCATTCGCTATATCCGCGAACTGGGGCATCTGGCTGCGCGGATCGATCCGCTTGGCAGCGATCCTCCCGGCGATCCGGGTCTCGATGCCGCGATCCACGATGTCAACGATGCTGACCTGGCGCTCCTGCCCGCCCATATTGTGCGTGGACCGCTGGCGGCAGAGTCGCGCAATGCGCTCGAAGGGGTTCAGAAACTACGCTCCGTCTACTGCGGCACAATCGGCTACGAAACGGATCACGTGCAGGTCTTTGAGGAGCGCGCCTGGATTCGTGAAGCGGTCGAGAGCCGACGCTTCTTCTATGGATTCGATGAGGTTCGCAAACGTGAACTTCTGGAACGCCTGACTGAGGTCGAGACCTTTGAGCGATATCTTCATCAGACCTTCGTCGGACAGAAACGGTTTTCGATCGAGGGATGCGACATGCTGATCCCAATGCTCGACTCGATCATTCGCAACGCGGCGACCAGCGGGGTGCACGAGGTGGTGATCGGCATGGCGCATCGCGGACGATTGAACGTCCTGGCGCACATTCTTGGCAAACCATACAGTGCCATTCTCAGCGAGTTTTTGCTGGCGGGGCGTGATGCGGCGCTTTCGCCGGAAGGACGCGGCGCGCCTGGCTGGGTTGGCGATGTGAAATACCACCTCGGCGCCCGCCGCGCATTCCGTGAGGCGGGGATCGAGCAGATGCCGATCACCCTGGCGCCCAACCCCAGCCATCTAGAGTTTGTCAACCCGGTTGTCGCCGGACGTGCGCGCGCTGCTCAGGAAACATGCAATCGCGCTGGCGCGCCGCTTCAGAACAAGCACGCCTCGCTTCCTATCCTCATCCACGGCGATGCTGCGTTTCCGGGGCAGGGGATCGTCGCCGAGACGCTGAACCTCTCGAATCTCGCCGGATACAGCACTGGCGGAACCATTCACATTATCGTCAATAATCAGATCGGGTTCACCACATCGCCGCACGAGGGGCGCTCGACCCTATACGCCAGCGACCTGGCGAAGGGGTTTGAAATCCCAATTGTGCACGTCAATGCTGATGATGTGGAGGGGTGTATTGCAGTTGCACGCATGGCATACGCCTATCGCGAACGGTTTGGCAAAGACTTTCTGATCGACCTAGTTGGTTATCGTCGCTGGGGACATAACGAAGGCGATGAACCAGCATTTACGCAACCTCTCATGTATGCCATTATTGCCCGCCATCCGACCGTTCGCGAACAGTGGGCGTCGAAACTGATTGCCGAAGGAGTGGTGTCTGCTACCGAAGCGGAGGAGATGGTTAGAAAGGTGTGGGACAGGTTGCAACAGGCGCGCAGCGACGCCGAAGCCCACCCGCACTTTGAGGAACCGCCGCCGTTGCCGCCGCCTGGTATTGCGCGCCGCACCCACACTGCCGTGTCAGCAGAACGGTTGACAGCGCTCAATGAGGCGTTGCTCCAGTGGCCCCCCGGTTTCCATGTCCATCCGCGCCTGGAACGGATGCTGGAACGACGGCGCGCTGCGCTCCATATGCCAGGCGCTATCGATTGGGCGCACGCCGAAGCGTTGGCGTTTGCATCATTGCTGGAAGAGGGAATTCCGATCCGCCTGACCGGGCAGGATGTCGAGCGCGGCACGTTCAGTCAGCGTCACCTGGTGCTGCATGACGTGCAAACCGATGAACGCTGGTGTGCGCTTCAGGCGCTGCCACAGGCGCGTGCCTCATTTGCGGTCTACAACAGTCCGCTCTCCGAAGCTGCTGCGCTGGGGTTCGAGTTCGGCTATTCGGCGCACAATCCGCGTGCGCTCGTGATCTGGGAAGCGCAGTTTGGCGACTTCGCTAACGGGGCACAGGTTATTATTGACCAGTTTATCGTGTCGGCGCGCAAGAAGTGGGGACAAACGCCAGCGCTGGTGATGCTGTTACCCCACGGCTACGAAGGGCAGGGTCCGGAACATTCCAGCGCGCGTCTCGAACGCTTTCTGCAACTTGCTGCCGAAGACAATATTCGCGTGGCAAACTGCACGACGGCAGCGCAGTATTTTCACTTGCTGCGACGTCAGGCGCTGCTGCTGAATACGGACCCGCGCCCGCTGATCATCATGACGCCCAAGAGTCTGCTACGCCACCCGCGCGCTGGCTCGTCGCTGCGCGACTTCACCGAGGGGCGTTTCCAGCGTGTGATCGACGATCCGCAGGCGCGCGAACGTCCTGCCGATGTGGCGCGCCTGGTGCTCTGCTCTGGCAAAATCTACGTCGATCTGCTCAGTGCCAATGATACGCCGCTAACAAACGGCGTTGCCGTGGTGCGTCTCGAAGAGTTGTACTCCTTCCCTGTGGACGAATTGCGTGCAGTGCTGCAAGGCTATCCGAACCTTCAGGAAGTCGTCTGGTTGCAGGAGGAACCGGAGAACATGGGAGCGTGGCGTTACGTCGCGCCACGCCTGCGCGAACTGATCGGTCCCGATATGACCCTCAGTTATGTCGGGCGCCCCGAGTCAGCGAGTCCATCAGAAGGATCGCTGGCGTTGCACCTGATCGAACAGCAACGGTTAATAGCCGAAGCGCTGCGTGCGCCAGCTGTCGAAAAGTATCGATAACACGAGGAGTCTATGGCTGTCGAAATCAAAGTCCCGACCCTGGGCGAGTCGATTGTCGAAGCAACGGTCGGGGCATGGCACAAACACGAGGGCGATCCAGTTACCGCAGGTGAGGTGCTGGTCGAACTCGAAACCGACAAGGTGACGGTTGAAGTGACCGCAACTGGGTCTGGCGTTCTGAGTCGTATCCTCAAGCCTGATGGCGCAACGGTGACCATCGGCGAACTGTTAGGGGTCATTATGGAGAAGGTGGAAGAATCAGCAACACCGCTCCACGACGGCACTAGAGTGACGGCGACGCCGGTTGCCCGTCGTCTTGCCGAAACGCACGGCGTCGATATTACTGCAATTCCCGGTAGTGGACCCGGCGGTCGGGTGACGAAAGATGATGTAATCCGCCACGGCGCCAGTTCACCAACGCCACTTCAGACTGAGAAAGTTCAGGCTGTCACAGCAGGCACGCCAGCACCCGCCCCTGCCCCGCAGCCAGCGTCGGGAACCGACGCCGAGCGACGCGAAGAACGCATCCGCATGACCCGCCGCCGCCAGACGATTGCCGCCCGTCTCGTCGAGGCGCAGCGCACGGCAGCAATGCTTACGACGTTCAATGAGATTGATATGAGCGCCGTGATCGATCTGCGCAAACGGCATCGCGAATCGTTCCGAGAGCGCTATGGCGTTGGTCTTGGCTTTATGTCGTTCTTCACCAAAGCGGTCATCGGCGCATTGAAAGCCTTCCCACTCCTCAACGCCGAGATTCGCGGTGACGAGATTATTGTCAAGTATTACTACGACATTGGCATCGCCGTTAGCACCGACGAAGGGCTGGTTGTGCCAGTGCTGCGCAACGCAGACCGCCTCAGTTTTGCGGAAATCGAGCGCAGCATCGAAGAACTGGCGCGCCGCGCCCGCGATTCGAAACTCACGATTGCCGACCTGCAAGGCGGCACGTTCACCATCACCAACGGCGGCATCTTCGGCTCACTGATGTCCACACCGATTCTCAACGCGCCGCAGGTTGGCATCCTCGGCATGCACAAGATTCAGGAACGTCCGGTGGCACTCAACGGGCAGGTCGTCATCCGTCCGATGATGTATGTCGCCCTCTCCTACGATCATCGCATCATCGACGGACGTGAGGCAGTATCGTTCCTGGTGCGGGTAAAGGAACTGGTCGAAGACCCGGAGCGATTGTTACTGGAAGGATAAGACAACGTTGCGCTCACCACAGGATCTGCGCGATTGCGACCAGGAACAGGAGTTGTACAATCACCGAGGCGCCTTGGATCAGACGAGCGCCGGGTGGCAGGCGCTGGTACAATAGCATCCCGGTTGCGGTGTTGAACAGGCTGAGACCGAGCGCCGCCAGCGGCAGAAACAGCACCTGATGACGCGGACGCAACTCAGCGACCTCGCCAGTTGCATCGAAACGCATCTCGACCGCAGGAGCCAGCGAAGGGTAGGCGGCAGCAATCATCGCCAGCGCCAGCAGGTTGATCACAAGCGCTGCCACAATCAGTCCCAGCACAGTTCCATCGCGCCAGAATGCGTAGTGGAACATCCGACTATACTCAACTGCCGGTTGGAGCGCCTTAGTTGCCCCCAGATTCCGACGCTGCTCAAGGTCCTGGACAAACGCCTCCGGATCTTCAGGCGACACGGCATAGGCGGCATCGGTGGTGTAGATGATCAGGCATGTATCAGGTGGTTGTGTTGCATATAGATGCAGCGGCTTATCACCCGCAAATGCACTTCCCCAGTAGGTTCCAACTCGCTGGAAGATGCCAAACGGCAAAAAGACCGGACCGGCGCCCATCTCGATCGTAACCACCTGATCGAGCGGAACAATCGCCTGATTGCCAGCCCAGCGGATGTACAACCCATTACGGTCGATGGCGTAGGTCAACGTCAGTGCAGCGATAAAGCGGTAGGCAAACCATGCCGCTGCCAGCAGACTGATGATCAGCAGCAGCAGTAAGCCAAAGGTGCCAATATTGATCTGCCACTGATCAGGAGTACCGGAGAGACGACGAGTCAGCCCGATAACAGCCGCGATAACGCCGCCGAGCGCCAGCAGTAGCAGACCGAGCGCAAGCCATCGTTCACTGGCGACCTGTGGTTTCCAGCTTCTCATGGTTGTCTATGCCACGCCTGCAGCGCAGCATCGGCGCCCTGCGCACTGACGCAGGACGCGACGCACTCCTTACGGTGTCGGGGCAGGCGTTCCCTCGACCGGAATGGCTGTTCCCGTCGGCGTTGGCGTTGTAACCGGAGTTTCTCCAATCGGAACTCCAGTTTCGGTCGGCAGTGGCGTCGGTGTCGGTTCGCCGCCCAAATCTACTGTTGGCAACGGTTGAGGCGTACCGGTCGGCAATGGCGACGGAGTTGGCACAAGGGTTGGGAAGCGTTGCACGCTAACGATGGCGCGCTGCTCCTCGAGCCAGCGCTCGAATGCCTCAGCACGCGCCCGATTGAGTTGCGTCTCGCGCGAATCGACTGTGCGCCGCACTAGCTGCACAATATGCCAGCCAAACGACGTGCGCACCGGACCGACGATCTCATTCTCAGACGCATTTGCAACAGCCGCAACCAGCGCCGGATCGATCTGCATACCATCTGGCGTCTTTCCGTTCTTATCAAACGACGGCAGCGTCCCGCCTGCCGCTCTTGTATTGTAATCCTCGGAACGTTCACGCGCCAGTTCACCGAAATCGACAGCGGCGCGCGCCTCGGCGAGCAGCGCCTCCGCTTCCGCACGGCGCGCAGCAAACGCCTGCTCACGTTCCTCTTCTGTCGCAGTAATTGGAACAGTCACCTTCAGCAGAATGTGGCGCGTCTCGATGCTGGACGGATCGGCGCCAGGCGTAAAACTCGCGTCTGGAACCAGCGCTTCCTGCACCCGGCGCGTCAACGCCTGACGCAGAAACTGGTTGGACAACCCGCGTCGGAAGTCGTCGAGCGTCAGATGGATGCGCCGTTGGGGATCGACCCGCCGCATCTCATTAACATACTCATCGTAGAGCCGTTGCAGCGCGGTCTGTTGCCTGGCAAGCGCTTCATCAGCCAGCGGCGTCGGCGATGGCGTTAATGTCGGCTCCGGTGTCGGCGATGGCGTTGGCGTTGCAGTTGGACCAGAAGGAGTTGGCGACGGCGTTCCCGGACCCACCGTCGGCTCAGGCGTAGCGGTTGACGGCGACGTTGGCAGCAGCACTGCGGTTGGCGTCACTACATTGGCGGGCGGAGCAAAACTGGGACCGAACAGATTGATGAACTCTTGCGCCACCTCACCGTCGGTCACCTGGATGCCAAACCCGGACTGCGCTCCCTGCCGGATCAGTTGCAGTTCAATCCATTGATCCACCAGCGCGTCATCAATCGGCTCATTGCGCGCCGCTGCTGCCTGAGCGTCGAGCTGTGGAATCTGATCGAGAAACTGCTGGGCAAATTGTGAGCCAAAAGTTGCCAGATAGAGGCTCTGGGCGATCAGACGCGCTGCCTCACCGCGTCGTTCCGCAACATACTCGCCGCGCGTCAGCACGACACCACCGACCTGCGCCACTGGTTGCCCTGGCAACCAGACCTGCTCATAGACCAGACCAACAGCCAGCGCTAGCAACGCGATCGCCACCACTGCTGCAGTGCCGACAATAATCATGCGCTGACGGCGACGCTCGATCTCGCTTCGACGCAAATAGCGACGAGCAGGCGTTGCAGAGCGCGTTTCCTTCAAGCGCGGCGGTTGCGGTTTACGTCGATTAAGCGTCATAACAGACAAACCCCACACACAAGAGCCGCCACGATTTGCTCACACTGCTGCATCGCGCAGCAGACGCAAGCAAACCGGGCGGTCCTTCGGGGAACACCACAGATATCTATGAGCGGATATGCGCTGCAACAAACGGCAGCAATGCCATGTGGCGCGCACGCTTGATCGCCACTGTCAGCGAACGCTGATGGCGCGCACAGACGCCAGTGCGTCGGCGCGGCAGGATCTTGCCGCGCTCGGACAGGCAGCGCTGCAGACGCTTGACATCCTTATAGTCTACAACGCGAATCTGATCCGCACAAAACATGCAGACCTTGCGTCGAGCGCCAAAACGACGGCGTCCCGCACTAACGCCGCGACGAGCCTGATCCTCAGTCACGATAGACCTCGCCTGTTGTACTAAAACGGAATATCCTCATCACCGATGTCAAAATCGTCTTTCGACTCCTGCCCGCGCTGAGGGCGATGATCGGGGTGATGATACGGCGACTCCTCGCCGTAATGCGACGACTCACGCGGACCGCGACTGTCGAGCATGATCATATCGCTCGCCACGACCTCGGTACGATAATGTATCACCCCGTTCTGATCCTCCCAATGGCGAGTCTGGAGGCGCCCTTCGATGTAGACGCGACTGGATTTGCGCAGATGCTCGTGGCAGATCTCGGCCAGTTTATTCCAGGTCACCACATTGAACCATTCCGTCTCCTCGTGCAATTCGCCGCTGCCGTCTTTCCACTGCCGTCCTGTCGCGACGCTGAATGTCGTTACAGGGCTTCCACCAGGCGTGTAGCGCATCTCAGGGTCTTTACCGAGACGCCCGATAATCATCACCTTGTTGAGATCCTTCGCCATTGTCCGTTCCTCTCCCCTTTATAACGAACCAGCGCCCATTAGTCTTCGTCGATATCCACGTCCTCTTCGACTTCCTCGATGTCGTCAATCTCTTCGTCCTCCTCAAGATCGTCCTCATCTTCATTCTCTTCGCCATCAAGGGAGCCGACCGTTGCGGCAACCGCTGGCGCCGTGCCGCGCATTTCTACTAGCGTCAGCAGATAGCGCAGCACCGAGTCGTTGAGTTTAAGCAGACGTTCGAGTTCAGCAACGCGATCCGCAGCCATTTGAAAGTGCATCAAAACGTAGTACCCTTCGGTGAACACGCGGCGACTTGCCTCGCCTTCAACATAGGCGCGGATCGGATAAGCAAATTTTCGACGGCCCCAGGGTGGTCCATGATTAGTTGAGGTAATAACCCCACCGAGATTGGTGATCGTCTGGGAGACACGCTCGATGGCGTTGCGTATCTCTTCATCGCTCATTCGTGTTGGGGGAATGATGAATAACAATTCGTAGTCACGACGACGTTCGCGCATTAATCCTCCTCTGGTCACAGGCCCTCTTTGTCAGACCCCGCGCTGTGCGCGGCAGCGCGGGCGCAAGAGAGCAGAAGCATTCTTCAGTTGCAGACGGCGATTATAGCACAGAGTGAGCCGAAGCGCAACGTAATTCCTGCTCGACCTCCCAGGAGGGCGAACGTCAGCGCGGGCTGAGCGGCAATCGCCCGTTACGCATCGAGAATGGACTGATCGTCCATCTGACGCAGGAGCATAATGGCGACGTTCCGGATCCTGCTCAACCTATGCCCGATCATCTGCTCAGGCAAACGGTCCTCATCATACGCGACATCACGCACTCCCCGACTTCTCGCGGGCCTTTTCTTTACCCATAAGTGTTTTGTCAACGTGCGTTACACTTACAGGGTGACGACTGGAGAGCTGGAACCTCAGCCATTGTACCGGCGGCGAAAATGACATTATGGACCGCGACCGAACTCCAATTGGTCATGATACGGGATGCACGCTTGCGCAACCCGACTGTTTCTTCTTGGTGACAATCTGATCGCGCAGCCAACGGCGATCATCCCGGCAGCGAGCGGTTCCTGGACGGCGACCGAAGCCACCTATCGCTTCCTCGACTCCCCATCCGTCACCCCGGAGGCGATTCGCGCCGCGCATTAGCACGTCGCCCGGACGCGGATCGCAGCGCAATCTACCGCGCTGGTTATTCAGGATGCCACCGAACTGGATGTTACCAAATCATCCAGCGACGTCCGCTCTGGGCTATCTTATCCCGCGCATTAGGGACGCACCCTCCACCCGCCCTGGCAGTCACGACAGACGGCGTTCCGTTGGGGTCGGTTGACCAGTCAGTCTGGGTGCGCAGTATGGCGCATTTGGGCACGAAACGCTAGCGCGCCAAACGCGCTGCCGCAGACAAGGAACACCAGGGCTGGGTGACCAGTCTGCACGTGACGCAGCACGCCATCCCTGACGCCTGCCGCGTGGTAGTGGTCGCCGACCGAGAAGTTGACTTCCACCCATTAGTTGCCGCAGTGCGGCAGGAAGGCATGAATGTGCTCATCCGGACCGCGCAGAACCGGCGCGTTGATGCGGACACGCAGTCGTTAGAGGCGGCGATAGCCGCAACGCCGGTCCGCGGGACGCTCACCATTGCGGTTCCTCAGCGCAATGAGCGCCCCGCGCGGAGCGCCCAGCTGACCATCCGCTGGACCGGTGTCTGCCTGAGCCCGCCGCAGCACACTAAAGGCTGGGCGGCGTCGCTGCACATTCCTGGGCAGGTGATGGTCGCAGAGGAACTGCCGCCGCCACCGGGCATCACCACGCTCTGTGAGTCGTGGTGACCACGCTGGGGACGTAACGACCTGGGACGACGCGCTCCAGATCGTGCGCTGGCGCAGCACCAGGTGACTGATTGAGCGCTCTCAAGGTTGAAAGCAGCTGTCGGGTCGAACGGCTGCACCTGGCAACCGCCGAACGGTTGCAGCGCGCACTGGCCATCTATGGTGGAGTTGCGTGGCAGTTGTTGTGGCTGACCCGCGAAGCGCGTCAGGATGAAGAGGTGGCAGGTATGCAGATCTTGATGCACCACGAATGGCAGGCGCTCGCCTGCACGATCCACCAGACGCCGCATCTCCCGCCAACGCTGCGGCAGGCAGTCCGCTGGATCGCATAGTTGGGGAGCTTTCTGGCTCGCAAAGGTGATGGCGAGCCGGGAGAGCACACGAATCTGGCGTAGTTTGCGCTGGTTGAAATGATAGTGCAGCGACGTGGTCGCTCCTGCATCGTGCTTCTCCGGATCAACATGATGATTTGACTCATAGGCAATGAAAAGCCCGCATGCGGGGGAAGTGCATGGCCACGAGCAGCAAGATGGCAAGGAGGCCATAGAGAGGATATTAGCAACCGTGGCGACTGCGCGGGTCAGGGATCGTCTTAAGCGCCTGGATAACGTTCATCACACGTGGCTCTCCTTGCGTTCGCAGAGTCGAAACTGTATATGATATGAAAAGACGAAAACTCTGAAAACCCCTCTACTCGCACCTGCACTCGACAACCTTCCCGAATCACGGTACACTGCTGGTACTCCCAACACAAGGTTCAGATAGAGAAAGAGCTATGAGCAACGCATCACCTTCTTCTACCCTGCGCATTCTAGGCATCTTTGCTCACCCTGACGATCCAGAGTTCAGCATGGGTGGCAGCGCCGCGCTCTGGGCAGACCAAGGTCACGAGGTCTACTACTGTATTGTGACCGATGGTTCTGCTGGCAGTAACGACCCCAACCAGGATTTGAATGAACTGGTTCGCATTCGTGAAGAAGAACAGCGCGCTGCTGCCAGGGTGCTCGGCGTCAGAGAGGTCTTTTTTCTGGGGTATAAAGATGGCGTTCTCGAACCGACCCTCGAGTTGCGCCGCGAATTGACTCGCCTGATTCGGCATCTCAAGCCGGATCGCGTGGTGTGCGGCGATCCGACAGCCTTCTTCTACGGCGATGAGTACATCAACCACGCTGATCACCGCGCGGCTGCCGAAGCTGCGGTCACTGCCGTCTTTCCCAGCGCCCCAACGCGCCCGATTTTCCCGGAGTTGCTTGCCGAAGGTCTGGAGCCGCACCAGGTCAAAGAGTTGTACATCACTGCCAATCACGGAGAACCATATACGGTCTATGTGGACATTTCCTCCACGATCGAACGCAAGATCGAAGCATTGCGCTGCCACGCCAGTCAGGTGCAGGTCGGCGATGGAGATTGGGTGCGCAATTGGGCAGCGGAAACTGGCAAAACCGCTGGTCTGGCATACGCTGAGGCTTTCCGGGTGATACGTCTGGTGCGCGAACATCAGGATGGGTCGCAAGCGCATTAAGCAATACCCGCCATCTGTCTGACCGCAAAAACAGTAAAAGGTCAGCAAAGGCAGTATCTTCGTCTATCTTTCTTATGGTGTCGTGAGTCGGCAAGAGATTTCGCACATATTGAGAATTGCTAAAGGTACGCTGGTGTCAGCATGCCAAAGACGTTACTCGATACACCGCTGACGCCTTTACGCACAACCGGAGGACGCTTATGCTTGTCGGCGAACGTATGTCTGCTCCAGTTATCACGGTGGAACCAAAGACACCCATTTCGGACGCCTTAATGCTGTTCCGGGAAAAGCGCATCCGTCGCGCACCAGTGGTATCCCATCACCAGTTGGTTGGCATTGTGTCGGAGCGTGATCTGCTGTATGCCTCACCCTCGCCGGTCACTTCGTTAAGCGTGTGGGAAATGAACTACCTGTTGAGTAAACTGACAGTCGATGAGGTGATGACACGCCAGGTGGTGACCGTGACTGAAGACACACCAATTGAGGAGGCAGCGCGCATTATGGCGGATAAGCGCATTGGCGGTTTGCCGGTAATGCGCGGGCACGAGGTCATCGGCATTATTACTGAAACCGATCTCTTCAAAATCTTGCTGGAACTGATGAGCGTGCGCGAGCATGGCGTACGAGTGACAGCGTTGCTCGATGATCGCCCTGGCATGCTCGCACGATTGAGCACTGCAATCTTCGAAGCCAGCGGTAACTTTATCTCGTTCGGTCAGTTCGACAAAGAAGATGGAGCACGCCTGATCACCTTCAAGGTCAGTGGGTTGAGCCTCGACCAGGTGCGAGCAGTCATTGCGCCGGTCGTCAAAAGTGTCTTTGACATCCGCGAGGTGTGACTCACGCCTTTCCAGTTGCCGAAAAGAGCGATTTCAGGCGGATCAACAACCAGACGTCGCTTCAACCCGATAACGCCTTGTCAGGTACGTTGGTTTGTCGAAGACGCATTCGTTGAAAAAGTATTCACTCCTGACGATGGACAGGTAGTAATCACCGGGTTCAGTGCTGGTGATGAAGAACTGAATGACCGCGCGCAATCCAGCAGCGTTGATACATTTTGGCACATACTACGTACTGCTCGGATGCGGAACTGAATGACTGCGTACAATCCGGCAGTGGCGTGCGCATTAAGCGCCAGCAGCATGGTGTGGATCGCGTCACGAGAGGCCAGACCTGGCGGCGGTTCCACACGCACTCCCTAGTGAAGTCTCTTCTAACCAGCACTCTAACGATGGTATACCGGATGGGTGCGCTGCCGTTCGCGCTTCGTGCACCACACGGGCGCACGCAGTGCACCAGAGGGCGTAGTTGTGCGCCGCCCAGCGTCTGCCCCCATGTCGCGGATGGACGAGAGGGTGGACTTCGAGCGGCACGCCAGCGATACCGCACCGCTCGCACCTGCCACGCGCCCGATGACGAACGCGCCAGTCGTAGTGTGGCAGGTGCAGATCGAGCGCCAGATGCACTGTCAATCCGAGAGCAACCGGACGCAGAGGCGACCAAAGCAGCGCTGCAAGCCATGCCAGCGGTAATGTAATCTGCGGTTCATGCGCTACCGAACGGAGCGATCCATAGCGGGGTCGGGTATCACCACGCTGGGGCGGGTGGTGCCGCCAGCGGTCGTAGCGCAGTGCGCCAACCGGGTTCCAGTCACCGCTGCGGAGCGCGTAGAGCAGAAAATGATCGGTGTCGAGCGCCACACCGCTCAGGGTTGTGAGCACGGCGCGCCAAGGCGCTTGCGGGTAGAGTGCCAGTCCGATTGCAGCTGCTGCCAGAAAGTGTTCGCGAAAACGCACGATTTATGAACCTGTCGATCCAAACGCGCCTGGCGAGTTGATCAAATCATAAACAGGGTACCAGTCAGTCCGGATGCCCAACAGGAGCGCCCTTACAGAGCGACAGTTCTGCGAGAGCGCATTGACGCTCTTTACACCCATCCAAGGTCATCGGCTCTAGACGAACTCTTCTTCGTGGTAGCAGACGATGCAGTTCCTTCCTCTTCCTCATCAGTTTCGGCTTCTTCGCCCTTTTCTTTCCGTTGCAATTCTTCTTCCAGCATCTCGTCCACCATCTCGTCCCAATCGTCGCCTGCCTCTTCGCCAAGCTCCTTTCCCAATTTCTTTGCCCAGCGCGCAATAGAGCGCGGATCGTTCTCATCGAGACCGGCGAGCATTGAGGGATCAGCGAGTGCCTCGATGCGCGACTCCTCCGATTTGAGCACTGCCACCCGCGAGATTGCACGCCGCACATCGGTTGAACCGCAGCGCGGGCATGCCAGCCCTTCCGGATCGCGGAACCCATAGACTAGTTTCTGGAAGCGCCCGTTGCACTGCGGGCAGAGATATTCGTAGATTGGCATGGATATGCTTCCTCCAATGACGATATTTCTGATACCGCCTTTGCACCAGCGAGCCGGGTGAGTTCGGCGCGCAAACGCGTCACCTCTGCCTCAGTTGCGCCGCGCGCGCCTCCGCCGCATGTCGCGCCTGCGCTTCCTCGTCGGACGTCGGCAGACGCGCGCCGGTCTGCGAATGGTACAACCGCAGCAGCCCTTCCTCCTCCTGCCGCAACTCCAGGTTCAACACCTCGCTCCGTAGCGGATAGGTCGCTATCGGTTCATACGCCCCCTGCACTGGTCGATACCCCTGCAACTGCGGCTCGAGATACTCCCTGTATGGGTCGAAGATAAAATACTCTCGCACACCCAGCGCCGCATAGATCCTCGGCTTCCACTCACTGGCGTCTTTGCGCATCTTCTTCGACGTGATCTCGATCACTACGTCCGGCGCGCGCCACCCTTCGCGTCACGTCTGAAAGATGCGCCGCCGCTACTGCTCCACCCCCAGCACTACAAACACGTCTGGTACCACTGCTGTGCGCGGATTGCCTTCCTCGTAGTAGACGAACAGGGTTGCCCGCCACATATGCCAGCGTCGAACACAGAAACTACTTCAGCGCGAAAATCAGGTCGGTCACCAGGTCGCGGTGCAGGTCGTTTGGTCTCCCCCATCGGCTTGCCGTCGCTCTCCGGGTAGTGGACGCACAGGGTGCGCGCAGGTCGTTCCGGCGTCGTCATTCCTTACCCTCCTTCACGACTGTTTCAGTGCGCGGATCGCCAGCGGCAGACGCGGTAGCAGGTCACCCGCAAGTGCGCCCATATCGCCGACTTCGTCGCGCACTAGGCGACCGGCTGCGCTGTGAAGATAGACACCGAGTGTCGCTGCGTCAAACGGCTCCAGCCCCTGCGCCAGCAACCCGGCGATGGCGCCTGCCAGCACGTCGCCAGTTCCGGCAGTTGCCAGCGCCGGGTTTCCTCCGTCGTTGACGCGCACTCGCCCCTCCGGATCGGCAATGACCGTCGTAGCGCCCTTGAGCACCACCACCTGCTGCCAGTGCATTGCCGCTTCCTTCGCTGTATCCACCGGATGACCGGTCAATTCCTCGACGCCAAGCAGACGCCGCATCTCGCCCGGATGCGGGGTCAGCACGCACCTGCCGCGCGGCAGACAATTCCAGACCGTGCCAGATGTGGCATCGGTCACTTCAGAATGATGGATCAGATCTGCCAGAATATTCAACCCATCAGCGTCGATTACAGTGAAAGGCAACTCTGGTCGCTGCTTGACCACCGGTTTTTCGCTGCCGGCTGTAGCGATCCGAAACCCGATCTGTCCGCGATGACGCGGTGATTGCAATCCAAGCAACTGCTCAAGAAACGCACGTGTCGCCTTCTCGCGTCCTAAACCAGGACCGACAAGCAGCGCCTGATATCCGTCAAGGATGGAGAGCACCTCGTCGGCAGCGGCATCGCCGATCACTCCCGGTTCGGCTTCGGGAAGGATATGCAACGTAACTTCGGGGAGACGTCCAGGGCTGTACACCTGACTTCGCCCAACCGCAAGCGTCACCAGACCGGCGCCGACACGCGCTGCCCCAGCAGTCGCAAGCGTCGCCGCACCGGGGTAGTTTATCGATCCGGCAACGACCAGCACCTTGCCGAATGTACCCTTGTGCGAGTCGGGCGGACGGGGCGGAAGGAGCGAGCGCGCCAGTTCCGCATCGATCATGTCGGTCATCACATTCTCTAGATCGGCGGGCGAAAGCCCAATATCGACGCTGCGCAGCGCGCCAGCGTATGCGCGCGCCGGGTAGAACAACAACCCGCGCTTGACAGGACCAGTCGAAACGGTCAGGTCGGCACGCACTGCATCGCCAAGCACGGCACCACTATCGGCGTGAACACCGGTAGGCACATCAATCGCCAGAACGTATGGTTTCGTCTGGCGCGCATCGGTTGCCTTCGCCGCATTCAGTGTGGCGATAATCATCGCCAGTTCGCCTTCCACCGGACGATTGGCACCATACCCAAGCAACGCATCGACTACCAGATCCATCCCGGCAAGTGCCGCTCGCAGCGTATCACCATGCGGATCATCGGCGGCAGTTAGTTCGGGGATGGCGCGTTCGCGACACAACCGCCAGTTGATGTCATCGACAGTCTCACGTCGCTGCCAGATGAACAGCGTTACCTGCATGCCAGCATCGTGCAGCAGACGCGCTGCCACCAACCCATCCCCGCCATTGTTGCCCGGACCGACCAGCACCAGCGCACGACGACCCATAGGATCGCCGGAGACTTCGAGGGCGACGCGCGCTACACCGGCGCCAGCCTGTTCCATCAACCCCGACCACGTAGCGCCACGGGCGACTGCCGCCTCTTCAATAGCGCGCATTTGTTCAGCAGTGACAATCTTGCTCATTGTTGCGAACAACACCGGCGCACCCGAACGGGCGCACCTGAATCAAGCGCGATCCGTCCCTACTTGACACGTTCGATATACTCACCAGTCCGGGTATCGACCCGCACATAATCGCCCTGATTGACGAATGCCGGTACCGAAATGACCGCGCCAGTTTCAAGCGTCACCTGCTTGTTGACACTGGTCGCCGTATCACCCCGCACCGCAACACTGGCTTCCGTGACCTGCAAGGTCACAAACAATGGCGGTTCGACTCCCAGAATCTTGTTGTCATCGTAGAACAAGACATCCGCCATTTCGTTCTCTTTGAGAAACTTCGCTGGCTCGCCAATCATTTCTTCCGGCACTTCGATCTGCTCAAATGTTTCGGTGTCCATAAAATGATAGATGTTGCCATCACGGTAGAGGAACTGCATCGGGCGCTTCTCGACGCGCACGATCTCAATTTCGGAACCAGCGCGTACCCGCTCTTCAATCGTCTTACCGGTCTCTAGATTCTTCAGCTTCATGATCACCATTGCGCGCCAGTTGCCGGGGGCATGGTGGTAGAACTCAACAACGCGGTGCAACTGACCGTTGTAGCGAATGATCATATTGGTGCGCAGATCCGATGTCGTCGCCATACTGCCTGATCTCCATAGAAAGCGCCGCTCGCCTCTGAGCGGCGCCACATTAAGCGCTGATACACGATTTACGTCAATTATATCAGAAAGTTGCGTATCTGACGAGATCGGGGATGGCGTACGTGTTCATTTTTCTCCTGGGAGCAAGAGCATCTTGCCCTTGTAGACGCAATGAGGGCGGGACACCTTCGCTTCCAGGCACGTGTGCTCCCCCGGGTGTGAATAGTTACGGAATGGTGGGCAGCGCTGCAGACGTGTGGTTCGGGCAGCATATCTGGGCTGGTTTGGCGGAGAGATCGGCGCGCCTGTGCGCAGCTGCCTTCAGGAGCGTACCTGCATGCGGGTTGGAGCATATGCACCCACGCTGTCGCCACTTTGTGTGGAGAGCGGCATACAAGGAGTGCGGCTGAGCGGGCACTGTGATTCGGTGCCAGGTGTATGAAGACGATGCCTTCACCTGCTCTGCCTGCAACTGCCATTGCTGGCATATTCGTTCTCGACGCAGCAAAGTTTGGCATCCCATGCCTTCATCTGCCCTGCGTGCAACTGCCATTGCTAGAGCGTTTCTTTCTTGCATACCTACGAATTTTTGTGTATGTTGATTACATCTGGCTGGTAACCACAATCTGCATCTGCCTTCGTTCTGCGACCAGCGTATAGACTCGGCGAGAGAGATACGCGATGCATGGCGAATACAAAATACCTGGCGGAAAGCTAATCGTCGTTGATCTCAACATTATCGACGGCACACTACGCAATGTAGTATTAAGTGGCGACTTTTTTCTCGAACCAGCGGAAGCGCTGGAGTGGATGGCTGCGGCAATCGAAGGTCTCCCGGTGAACACACCGGTCGACACCATTGCCACACGGGTACGCACGGCAGCGGCGCATGCCGAATTGATTGGGATTACGCCGGAAGGCGTCGCTGAAGCGGTACGCCGCGCTATTCAGGGAGGAACACCATGAGCATTCCATCGTCATCGCCCTGGCGTGCATACGACTGGCAGTTGATCCGGAGCGAGCCGATCCATCCGGTTATGCACATGGCACTCGATGAGGCGTTGCTGGAGGAAGTGGCCGCTGGGCGGCGCAAGCCGACGCTGCGCATCTGGGAATGGGCAGCAAGCGCCGTGGTCATCGGTCGTTTCCAGTCGCTGCGAAACGAGGTCGATCTCGAAAGTGCGCAACGCTACCAGGTACAGGTTGTCCGCCGCATCACTGGCGGCGGAGCGATGTTTATCGAACCGGGCAATACGATCACCTATTCGATCTACGCACCGGTTGAACTGGTAGCAGGCATGAGTATGGTCGACTCATATGCCTTCTGTGATCGGTGGGTGCTTGACGCGCTGGCATCACTTGGCGTGGAGGCATGGTATCAACCGATCAACGATATCACCTCGGCAGCTGGCAAGATCGGCGGGGCGGCGCAAACGCGGCGCAATGGCGCGGTGCTGCACCACGTGACCATGGCGTACGATATTGACAACGCCAGGATGCTGGAGATCCTGCGGATCGGGCGTGAGAAACTCAGTGACAAGGGGATCGCCAGCGCCGCCAAACGGGTCGATCCACTCCGCCGCCAGACTGGATTGCCGCGCGAGGCGATCATCGAGCGGATGATCGAGACGTTCCGCGCTCAGTATGGGCTGACCGAGTCGGCGATCACACCAGAAGAATGGAAAGCCGCAGAACGACTGGTCGAAACAAAATTTGGCACAGAGGCGTGGCTGCGTGCCATCCCATAACGTAGAAACGCTACAGGAGAAGAGAGCCGCTGCTACCGCTCTCATGTTCATTCATCAAAACCGAACGCATCGGCGACAATATATAATGGGCGCTGCTTCACCTCATCGTAAATGCGCCCCAGATATTCACCAAGGATGCCGAGAAACACCAGTTGCACACCTCCCATGAACAGCACTGCCACCAGCGTCGTCGCCTGACCGAGCAGTTCGTTGCCAAGCAACCGGAGAATGATCACCGCAATAATGCCAAGCAGGCCGAGCGCAGCGACGCTAAACCCGACATAGGTTGCCAGTTGCAACGGCAGGTACGAAAAGGCAGTGATCCCATCTATTGCAAATTTCAGCATCTTGCGCAGAGGATACTTGGTGACACCCGCTTTCCGCGCATCGCGCTTATAGGTCACACCCGTCTGCTTGAAACCGACCCATACAGACAGGCCGCGCATAAAGCGGTGGTGCTCGCGCATCGACTTGAGGGCATCGACAACCTTGCGATCCATCAGGCGAAAGTCACCCGTATCGGCAGGAATATCGACGCTGGTAATTTTGCGAATGAGGCGGTAGAAGAGCGAAGCGGTTGCGAGTTTGAACGCTGTTTCGCCTTCGCGTTCGGAGCGCACGCCATAGACGAGCTGGTACCCTTCGCGCCAGCGAGCGATCATGTCCACGATAACTTCGGGCGGGTCTTGCAGGTCCGAGTCGATCACCACAACTGCCCTGCCGCGTGCGTAGTCGGTGCCAGCGGTAATAGCTATCTGGTGACCGAAGTTGCGTGAAAAGTTGATCACTTTGACGCGCGGATCGCGCTCGTGGAGTTCCAGCATAATCTGGAGCGACCGGTCACGTGAACCGTCGTTGACCAGAATGATCTCGAATGGCTCACCCAGTGGCTCGATGGCAGCCACGACGCGACGGTAGAACTCTGGCAACAGCGCCTCTTCGTTGTATACCGGCGCCACAATCGAGAAGGTCGGACGCTCCGCATCGATGATCCGCTGTTCGCGCGGACGCGTCTGCGTCACAGGTTCAACGACTGTCATACGTGGAAGTTCTCCTGAACGGGTGCTCCATACGCTTGTGCCCATCGTCGCGCCTCCACTATTGTAGCATATGCCTGTGGCGATTGTGGCATACTGGTGTGACGTGAGGATGAGACATGATGATGGTCAGGATGTGACGTTCGTCATCCCGCCGGGGTCAATTCTTCCCAGTTCGGTCCTGTTTCGATCTCGACGCGCAACGGCACAGCGAACGGCGGTTCCATCCCGTGCAACACGCCTTCCATCCGCTCGCGCACCAGCGCCACCACATCGTCCACTTCCGCTTCCGGCGCTTCGAAGATCAGTTCGTCGTGAACCTGAAGCAGCATCCGGGTGCGCATCTGTCGACGCTGGAGTTCAGCATCGACCGCGATCATTGCCAGTTTCATAATGTCCGCAGCCGTGGACTGGATCGGGTGGTTGATCGCTTCGCGTTCGGCTGCCTGGCGGCGTGGACCGGATACGCGCAGGTCGAACATGGGGCGGCGACGACCGAAGAGTGACTGCACATACCCTTCGCTCCGCCCGATGTCGAGGGTGCGGTCGATATAGTCGCGGATACGCGGGAACTGATCGAACAGACTATCGATCAGACCACGCGCCTGTTCGCGCGAGATACCCAACCGCTGCGCCAGCCCAAACGGGCTGATGCCATAGATGACGCCAAAAACCACGGTTTTTGCGATCCGCCGCTGATTCTTGTCCACTGCGCTGAAGCCGACGCCAAACAGACGAGCAGCAGTTGCCGCATGGATGTCCCGCCCCTCAATGAAGGCCTGGATCAGGTTTGGATCGCCGGTCATATGCGCCAGCACACGCAACTCGATCTGCGAATAGTCGGCAGCGATCAGCAGGTGACCCGGTGCAGCAATGAAACCGCGCCGTACCTCGCGCCCCTCTTCGGTGCGCGTGGGAATATTCTGCAGGTTGGGCGAGTTGCTGCTCAACCGACCGGTCGCCGCACCGAGCTGGTTGTAATCAGTATGAACTCTGCCAGTCTCCGGGTTGACCAGCGCTGGCAATTCATCGACGTAGGTCGATTTGAGTTTGCTCAGGCGACGGTGACGCAGGATCAACTCGATGATGCCGGTGGTGTCGCTGGCTTGCAGTTCCTCGAGCGCCTGCGCGGTCAGCGAGTAGCGCCCTGTTCGGGTACGATCAAGACCAGTGGTCGGCAGGTTGATCTTAGGACCGAACAATACCTCGCTCAATTGATCACCCGAGTTGATGTTGAACGTTTGCCCGGCAATTGCGTAGATCTGCTGCTCAATCTGTTCGAGTTCCCGTCCCATACGCTCACCAAGAGCGCGCATATACGGAACATCGAGCAGAATGCCTGCCTGTTCCATGCGCACCAGCACCGGAACAAGCGGCATCTCCAGGCGGTAGAACACATCCGCAACACTGCCAGCTGCACGCAGTTTCGCTTCAAGCACCGGCTTCAAGCGCAGTGTCATATCGGCGTCGGCAGCGGCATACGGCGTGGCGCGCGCAATCGGCACATCGGCAAACGTCACCTGGTTTTTGCCCTTCCCGATCAACGATTCAATCGATTCGAGTGGAGCAGCAAGGTTCAGTTCGTAGAATGCCAGGTCTTTCAGGTTGCGCCGTTTGTCGAGCAGTGCAGCCGCCAGCATCGTATCAAACGCTACGCTGGAAACCGGAATGCCAGCGCGTTCCAGCACCTCGATGTCGAACTTCGCGTTGTGCGCTATTCTGGATCGAGCCGGATCGGCGAAGAACGGACGCAGCGCAGCAATGACTTGCTCGCGCGGCAGTTGCGTCTCGCCGGTAGTATGCCCCAGCGGAACATACCATCCCCTGCCGGGGATGGTCGCCAGGGCAATACCCACCAGATCGTCGCGCAGGGGATTGGAGCCACGAGTCTCGGTATCGAATGCAAACAGCGGCGCATTCTTGAGTTCCGCGACAATTGCTTCCAGATCGGCATCGTTGCAGGCGGTGCGATACTCACCGGGCGCATCGCGCACTGGCGTCTCAACCACCGGTGCAACATGCGTCGGCATATCGTTGAACAGGGTCAACTGCTGCGGTCTGTCCTCCGGTCCGGGTGTTACGGATGCAAACATATCGACCTGAAGCGGCGCAGGCGGCTCGACTGGCGGCAGCGCCTGCGGCGCTGCCATAGTCTGCGACAGAGGAAGACGCCTGACCAGAGACGCGCTGAATTCAAGTTCCTGGAAGACGGCGATCACCCGACTGCGGTCATAGTCGGCGATGGTTGCGGCAGGAAGATCGAGCACCACTGGCGCATCACGCACAATTGTTGCCAGTTTCTTGCTGAACAACGCTGCATCACGTTGACCTTCCAGGTGCTTCTGGTAGCGTTTCGGCACTTCGTCCAGATGATCGTACAGGTTCTCGATTGAGCCAAACTGATTGAGCAGTGCAATGGCGCCAGCCTCCCCAATCCCTTTGACGCCGGGGATATTATCGGACGGATCGCCCTTCAACCCGCGCAGATCGGCAAGTTGATCGGGGCGCAACCCTTTGTAACGCGCGCACACATCGGCGACCCCATAGCGCGTTGTGTTTTTGGAACCGCGCACATAGGGATTATTGAGCAGCACCGTCACGTGCTCATCGACCAGTTGAAGCGTGTCGGTATCGCCGGTCAGGATCAGCACATCGACGCCGCGCTCTGTCGCCTGACGCGCTAGCGTGCCGATCACATCATCGGCTTCATACCCATCGGCGGTATAGATCGGGATGTCGAACGCCGCCAGCACTTGCTTAATGCGCTCGAGTTGCTGCTCGAACTCGGCAGGAGTTTCAGCGCGGTTCGCCTTGTATTCGGCGTACAGGTCGTCGCGGAAGGTCTTCCCGACATCGAATGCCACTGCTGCATAGTCGGGATGATACTCCTCGATGGCATTGAGCATCGCCGACGTAAAACCGAAGACCGCATACGTTGGCTCGCCGGTCGAAGAGCGCAAACCAGCCTCCGCCAGGGCGTGGAACGCGCGGTACGCCAGCGCGTGGCCATCGATCAGCAGCAGCAGCGGACGGTTGTTGGACACGAGACGCTCTCTTTACTGTTCAGGGTGAATAAATAATGTCTGTACGCGCTCACCGTCTTCGATAAATCTCTCGACGATGACCAATCGCGTGGATCACGATGATCTTTTCATCCCAGAGCACCTCATAAATAACGCGGTAATCACCTATGCGGAGTTTGTAGAGTCCCGCAAGGTCACCGGTTAGCGCCTCAAGACGGATCGCATCCAGGTTCGTAGCCAGCCAGTTGATGCGCTGAACGACACGATGTCCCAATGACCTGTCTAATCGCTCCAGCTCTTGAGATGCGATTCCCAAGATGCGAATGTGGTACTCTGCCATTACTCCAACCCAAGACGCCGGACTACATCCTCAAACTGCTCACCGCGTTCGCCGCCAGCCACTGCCTGCTTCTGGCGTAAGAGCCGATCGCGAACTGCCTTTCGAACAGGTAGACCCTCATCGGGATCTCCGAGCAACTCCAGTAACTTTTGTTCAACTGTTGTTTCGATCATTTCCCGCAGTTCGTCTTTTGTCATCTGAGCTACCGTCGTCATAATCTCCTCCATAAACCTGCGACCTGAGCAGTCTGCCAACGGCGTTGCCGAAAGCGGCGGCGGCAGGAGTTTCAGCGCGGTTCGCCTTCCTCCGCCAGGGTATGGAACGCGCGGTACGCCAGCGCATGGCCATCGATCAGCAGCAGCAGCGGACGGTTGTTGGACACGAGACGCTCTCTTTACGGTTGTGTGGATGAGTAACACAGGTATTCTAACCCATTCTGCAACGAGACACAACTGTGCCCGCTTCACCCTTCTCAATGGAACTGCCGGAACAACCCGACCTGAACGCCGGTCGGGGGAAGATCACCAGGAAAGACGGGCGGAGAACCTCTTCCAAATGTCATACATCGGGTGGCGGACGCACCCGGCAAGGATCATCCTGCAATTCCGTCGTTCGGGGCTGTTGCAATCGGTCAGAGCGCGCTACTGTATTTCTGACGATGCAACCAGGCGAGGAGAGCACTCCCATGATAGCGCAACACAAGCAACCCTTTCCCTGGGGCGCGGTAATCTGGTCGAGCGTCTTAATGATCATCATTCCGTTGGGCGCTGCGATTGCCATCAGCGTCGGATATGGAGTCGTCGTCGGGTTTCAGACGCGTGGCGATCCGGAGGCAATCAATGCCGCCGTGATGAGTCTCTCCGGCGCAGTCTGGTATCAGGCGCTGCCGAAGATACTTCTGGCGGCAGTGGCATTCTGGCGTGGCATGCGCC
>Ga0308416_1000110_pt1 | contig 27858 bp, 19 predicted proteins | sample HotsprSampleOS60_FD_203468 | JGI IMG/M metagenome (GOLD analysis project Ga0308416, IMG submission 203468) | Hot spring phototrophic mat microbial communities from Octopus Spring, Yellowstone National Park, Wyoming, United States - 20090730_OS60 ... | reverse complement strand
CTAGTCAGCGACCTGCAGAGAGCATTCCCAATCATAAGCTCCGGGCGAGGCAGACCCATCGCATCTCTCGTTATGCAAACACAACTTGAGTAGATAATGCTCAAAAGGATTTTGATTGTCGAGAGCCTACTGCCCTACTACTATATGAGCAATCGCTAATATTTGCGCACGATGGCGCGATAGCTGAGCGGCTGCCGAGTCTGGAAGATCTGAGTTTCTTCGCGCACGCGGCGCGCCTCTTCGAGGTTGAGCTTGGCGACGATGTAGCCCTCGGTTGTCTCGTCCAGATCGACGATCACCGCGCCGCGCGGACCGACGATCATGCTCTCGCCGGCGAAGGTGGTGGCCGGCTCTTCGCCCACCCGATTTGCTGCGCAGATGAAGCAGGCATTCTCTGCCGCGCGAGCAGCGATGAAAGTGCGCCACTCGGCAGCACGGCTGCTCTCCCAGGCCGCGCAGACCAAGATCACCTCCGCGCCGTCCAAGCACAGAGCACGGATGCCCTCTGGAAAGAAGACGTCCCACCCCAACTGTAGGCCAAGCGCGCCAGCAGAAGTCTCGGCGACTTCTAGGCGAAACCCTGGGCGAAAGAGCATTTGCTCTTCGCCTTTGAGGTGCACTTTGCGGTATTGCGCGACGAGGTCACCTTCGGGCCCAACCAGCACAGCGGAGTTGAAAAGGATGCTCTCGACGCGCTCCTTGCTGGCCATGCCGAAGGCGATATGCACGCCCTGTTCGTTGGCGCGCTGGGCCATGACGTTGGTGGATGGCCCAGGCACGCGCTGGGCCAGCTGGGTAAAGCGCACGCCACACTCATAGCCGGTGGTCGCTAGCTCCGGAAATACGATGACGTCTACCTTTTGCTCGCTGCTGATCTTGCGCACGAAGTCGGACATCTTGGCCAGGTTCGCCTCTGGCTCCCCCAGCTTGGTCTCCATTTGTACGACGGCGACGGTGATTTCTCGCATCTGGCTTCTCTAAGAAGTGGTGTAGAGTTTTGGTTTGAGGTGAATCGAACTTGTGTTCTAGTGGCCATTTTAGCGTAAGAAGTAGCAAGGCAACATCGCTGGACGTATTCGCAGGCTGGGGCAAAACTCATCACGCAGAGGTTGTGAGCAGGAAGCCTTTGGCAAGCCGCACTTCGGAATATCGGCATCTCCCCGGCAAGATGGCGTTGCACCGATCGGCGAATGCGCTCAGATCCGGTGTCATGCGCGACGATCGGGGGCCTCACGCCGAGGATAGATAACACGATGTCTCGCATAGTTTCTATTGAGCCTTTCAAGCACGTCTTAATTGGGCGCCCGCTGCGCACGGAAGAGGCCCCGCATCAGGCAGTGAACAATCCGGTGGGGTTAGCGGTATTCGCCTCCGACGCGCTGTCGTCCACAGCCTACGCCACGCAGGAGATTCTCATCGTGCTGGCCTCGGCGTTTGCCGTGGCCGGCGCCGGCGTGTTTGGCTGGTCAATCCCAATCGCCCTGGCGATCGCCGCCATCCTGTTTGTGCTGATCGCCTCGTACCGCCAGACGATCAAGGCATATCGAGGCGCGAGCTGCGGGGCGTATGTCGTCTCACGCGATAACCTCGGGGTGTTTCCCTCCCAGATCGCCGGCGCAGCGCTGCTGGTGGATTACGTATTGACCGTGGCAGTGAGCATCTCCAGCGGCGTTGACCAGGTGGCTTCGGCCATTCCCATCCTGCGCGGGCGAGAGGTGCTCGTGGCCCTGTTTGCGATCTTGGTGATGACGATCATCAACCTGCGCGGCGTCAAGGAGTCGGGGACGATCTTCGCTGTGCCGACCTACTTCTTCGTCATCACGACGCTATTCACCCTCGCCGTCGGTGTGATCAAGGGACTGACCGGCCAGCTCTCGCCAGTGGAGGGCGTGGAGATGGTGCATCAGGCAACCGAGCCGCTGAGCTGGTTCCTCATCCTCTATGCTTTCAGCAGCGGCTGCACGGCGCTCACCGGCATTGAGGCGATCTCCGACGGCGTACAGAACTTCAAAAAGCCGCGCGACCGGAACGCCGCCGCGACGATCACGGTCATGGGCCTGCTGCTGGGGACGCTGTTCTTGGGGATCACTTTCCTGGCCCATCAGGTGCAAGCGATTCCTTCGGAGCAGGAGACGATCATCTCTCAGATTGCCCGTGCGACCTTTGGCGGCGGGCCGCTTTATGGCTTGCAGATCGCAGCGACGACCATCATCCTGATCATGGCGGCGAACACGGCATACGCGGACTTTCCGCGGATTGCGGCTTTCGTGGCCAGCGATGGCTTTCTGCCGCGCCAGCTTGCGATCCGCGGCAGCCGGTTGGTGTTCTCCGGCGGCATCATAACGCTGGCGATCGCAGCCAGCGCTTTGATCATCATCTTCAACGCGCGGACCACGTCGCTCATCCCGCTCTATGCGATCGGCGTGTTCATGTGCTTCACGCTTTCTCAGGTGGGCATGGTGCGCCGCTGGCTAGAGGTGGCAAAGCTCAAGCCCGGCGAGTCGGTGAAGATGGGGCAGAGCGTTGCCATTTACGATGCTGACTGGCGGCGCAAGCTGGCGATCAGCGCGACGGGCGCGGTCACCTCGTTCATCGTGATGGTGATCTTTGCCGTGACCAAGTTCACGCACGGCGCCTGGATCACCCTGATCGTGATTCCGGCGATGGTGTTCGTCTTCGGCCGCGTGCATCGCCACTACTGCAACGTGGCGCGCATCCTGAGCCTGAGCAAGGAGCGCGTGAAGACGACGCCCCACCCGGTGAAGACCATCGTGCTAGTGGACGACGTGCACCGCGGCACTGTGCGCGTCGTGGACTTCGCCAAGTCGCTGGGACACGATTGGACGCCGGTGCACGTGGACTACAACGATCGAAAGACGCACCTGGTGCAGCGCAAGTGGCGAGAGCGAATCGGCGAACGCGAGCTCGTCATCTTGCCTTCGCCGTATCGCCGGCTGGTCGAGCCAATTGTCGAGTATGTCCAAAAGGAATTGGACGCGAACCCCCAGGCCTTTATCCACGTCATCATGGGCCAGTTAGTGATGGACACGCCCTGGGCACGCCTCTTGCACTCGAATAACTCCCTGGGCATCATGTCTCGCCTGCAGTCCATGGACCGCGTGATCGTCACCGACGTGCCGTACCAGCTCCATGCCGAGGACGTGGAGCTTTATCCGGAGAACGAGCCAAACGACGGGACGCTGGCCAGCGACGGGCTGTTGACGGGCGAGGCCGGTGAGTCGGCTGGCTCACAGAAGACACAACCATAGCTGGACCTTGCTCTCGCAGGCCAGCAGCGACTCCGACCTCGTATGCGAGAAGGCATATTGACTCCGTAGCACTTTGGTCAGGCAGGAGAATGCGCCGACACCCAGGAGTGATTTCTGCGTAATTGAGGAGCTCACCCCCGGCTATGAGTCCCCCCGAGTGCGCGATAAGTCAGCGGGCGTATAAGATGCGCCCGCAGTTGGGACAAAAAGCCAGCTTGTCGCCGGTGTTGGCCTGCTGAGTGAGCTGAGAAGGGGGCACGGCGCCACATTGGCCACAGGCGCCGTTCCTGATGAGGGCGACGGCGACGCCGTTGGGCTTCTTCTTGCGCAGCGCTTCGTAGATCGCCAAGTCCTCAGCCGGGATAGCGCGGCGAAGCGCCTCGCGCTGGGCGAGGTCGGCCTCGACCTTTGCGCGCAGCTTGGCCTGTTCGGCCTTTAAGCGTTGGCTGTCCTCGGCGAAGTGTTGCTCGGCTTGGGCCAGCGCTTCCCGGCAGCGCAGGAGGTCCGCGCGCTGCTGTTCTGCTTGTTCCATCATCGCCAGCATCTGGTCATCCAGCGCGCTGCGCCGGCGCTTTAGCCCCTCCAGCTCTTGCTGGATGTCCAGCATTTCCTTTGGGTTGCGGATGCGGCCGCTGTAGAGCCTGTCCTCTTCGGCTGCGATCTTCTCGTTCAGGCTCTGCGCCTCCAACTCTAAGGACTTGAGCTCAGTCGTCGTCTGGCGCAGCGCCTGCTCGGCTTTGTTCAGCTCGGCGCGGGTGTGGACCAGGGCTGGACTGTCGGCCAGGGCGGCTTCGATCTCGCGCCAGCGCCGTCGGGCCTGGTCCAGCTCGAGGTCCAGCATCTGAAGCCGATACAGCGGTTCCGCGCGAGACACTGGGCGGATAGTATATTAAAGTGCTCCAATAACACGAGGGGGTGCATCAAAGGCAGACACATACTTGGTTGAACAAGCGTTGAGATGCTCCGCTCGGCATGACATGGGGATGTGGCCTCGGTGAGGCCGTCGAGCTTCCTGGGAAACAGCAACTACTTATTATTGGTCCGCTCCCCCTCAAAAGGTAAACTTAGTGCTGACGTGAAGCTGTCCATCATCATGCCGGTCTTCAACGAGGCCGACACCATCGCTGAGATCCTAGAGCGAGTCGCGGCTGTCCGCCTGGACCCGGTGGAGAAGGAGATTGTGCTGGTGGACGATTGCTCTAAGGACGACACCCCACACATCTTGAAGATGCATGCGCACTTGCCCAATCTCCGGATCCTCACTCATCAGGTGAACGGCGGAAAGGGCGCGGCCATCCAGACCGCGCTGGCACACATCACCGGCGATATGGTGATCATCCAGGACGCCGACCTGGAATATGACCCGAATGACTACCCAAGGCTTATCGCGCCGATCGTGCGCGGCGAGGCCAAGGTGGTATATGGTGTGCGCGACTTGCGCACGCAGCGTTGGTATATGGCGCTCGGCAACCGCTTCGTCACCTTGGTCACCAACCTGTTATACGGCGTCTCGCTGCGGGACATGGAGACCTGCTACAAGGCGATGGCGCGCGAGGTCGTGGAAGGGCTAAAGCTGGAATGTCGGCGCTTCGACGTGGAGGCCGAGATCACCGCCAAGATCCTGCGGCGCGGCTATAGGATTGTTGAAGTCCCCATCCACTACCAGGCCCGCTACGAACACAAGAAGCTCTCGCCCGCCGATGGCTGGCCCACCCTCAAGGCGCTATGGCGGTATCGTCACTGGAACGGATAGCCGCGTTGGACGCCGTGCCTATCGCCACCGCATCTCCGAGCAAGCGCCCGCCCTGCCGAGCCAGCAAGCGCTGGCCGGTGTGCGGGTCGTAAACACCAACCACCACCCGATAGCGGCCGCTGGTCAGCGCGCGAGGCGCGACCATTGCGTGAGCGTCGCGCAGCGGCTGTCCCACCGCCCAGCGCGTCATTGGCAAGCGCGTGTTGAGCGGTAGTCGGTCGCTCTGAAAGACGAGCTGCCCTGTTTCATCCAGCACATGGACAAACGTCTTGTAATCTTGGGCAATCGGCTCCGGCAGCGCCCACTCCAGGACAACATAGAACCAATCGCCGGGGATCACCTCCGTGCGCAGCCAGGCCCGCTGCAGGCTCACGCGCGCCCCCGGACGCTCGCCGAAAACCACATCTAGCGGCTGAAATGCAGGCCGCGTCACCGGATAGCGCGTTAGACGATAGAGCGGCAGGCGAATTTGGGCGAAGTTGAATTCGCCGACCTCATACCCGTTGGCCCATAGCGTGGACTCGATCAACCGTTGCGGATCCACTACATCGTCCTGCCAGAGCATCAGCCGGACGCGGCTGGGCCGTCGTTCGTTCAGGGCGGCGAGCACGGGTTGGTCGTCGCTAAGCACGCCGTGCAAACCAGCCGGCAGGGCCAGGAGCGTGGCTGCCCGCGCTGGCGGCCAGTAATACGCCACGGCGAAGTTATCCCGCGCCATGATCACTAAGTCGTCTGCCTCCAGCGCCTCGACCACGTGCTGAACCGCGCCGCGGGTATCCTCGCGCTGCAGAGCTGGGTCGGTCAAGTAGGCGGTGAGCGGCGGCAGCCAGAGCGCGCCGACCAAGGCCATCGCACCCACACCGGCTGCGCGCAGCGCGCCGGCTGCCCCCAGTAGCACACAAGCCGCTGGGGCGACGTAGATCAAATAGCGCGGGTGAAAGACCGAGCGGTAGGGATAAAACACGCGCACGGCGACTGTGGCCGCCAGCAATGGGCCAACGATGAGCACCAACGCCACAACCAGCCCTGCCCATCGCTGCCTGGCGATGAAACCAACTAGGCCGAGGCCCATCGCGCCAGCCAGCCACGCCATGCCGGCTTCGGGCAGTGGGCGGGCCAAGCCACCACTGGCGAAGCTGCGCCACCACTCCGCCAGCCGCCCCTCAACCGTGTTTAGAGGGAAGAAGAACCCATCGTCGTAAGCGAAGCCGGGCGTGGCGAATATCAGCCACGGGATCAGCACGCCCACTACCCCGCCGGCGGCGATCCCAAAATGCCTTACCAGAGCGAAGCCGGCGCGCCGATCTCCCCCCATAGCCTGGATCACGACGAGCAGCGCGTGGGCGGGCAGCAAAAAGATCGCGTAGTAGTGGCTATAAGTCGCGCAGCCCAACAACACCCCCCAGATGAGCAAGTGGCGCAGCGCGGAGACCGCGCGCAACCAACGCCACAGGAAGTAAGTGGCCGCGGTACAGAGGGCTGCCACCAGCGCATACATGCGCACCTCTTGGGCATACCAGACCACGAAAGGACAAACTGCATAGGCCATGCCCGCCAGCAAAGCGGGCCAGTCATGTGGCAAGCCCCGCCACAGCGCGCGGGCGAACGCGATGACGAAGGCCAGCGCAGCCGTATCGGCCAGCGCAGAAAGCAGGCGCATAGCGAACTCTGACTGGCCAGCCAGCGCGATCCAGAAGTGCAACAAGGCGTAGTAGAGCGGCGGGCTGCGATCGCCGGCTGTGGTGCGCGCCATCTCGTCCAGCGACATGCGCGCCAGATGCCACGACCAGCCCTCGTCGAACCACAGGCTCTGTTCGCCCAACCCCCAAAGGCGAACGCCCCAGGCGACAAACAGCAGGGCACATCCTCCAATCACGAGCCACCGGCGAGCGCGACCCTCGCCGCGGCAGGGCGCGTCATTCAAACCCCAGCCCACGCTCCTTGAGGCTGACGAAGCCATTGTGCACGATGATGATGTGGTCTAACAGCTCGATGCTCAACAACTTGCCGGCTTGGACGAGCGCGCGGGTAACCACGACATCCTCGGCGGAGGGCGCAGGGTCACCGGAAGGGTGATTGTGAGCCACGATGAGCGCAGCAGCGTTGCTGCGAATGGCATCCCGAAAGATCTCGCCAATGCGCATGCCGACCGAATTCAAGCTCCCTCGATACACCATCGGCTTACCGATCACGCGATTGCGCGTGTCGAGCAACAGAGTATGGACCTCTTCCTGCTCCAATAATCCCATGCTCAGCATCAATAGCTGCGCCGCTTCGGCAGGTTGACGAACGATCGGCCGCGCATCGGGGACGGTCAGGGTCAGCCGACGGCCCAGCTCCAGCGCAGCTTTGATCTCGATCGCCTTCACCGGCCCAATGCCGTGAACCTGCTGTAGCTCGTCTAGGCCAGCGAGCGCCAGGCCATGTAGGCCGCCAAAGCGCTGTAACAGCATGTCCGCCAGTTGTAGGGCGCTCGTGCCTTCCGCGCCGCTGCGAAGGATGATGGCCAGCAGCTCGCGCTGCGACATGCCGCTGGGGCCGATCGCGCGGAATCGCTCGCGGGGGCGCTCGCCTTCTGGGATGTCGCAGATGCGGGCGCGGTATTCCGGCTGACGCTTCGCGCCGCCGTTGTGGCCATCGGCGTCGGGAGTCACGCGGGAAGTATAATGCTTTGATAACTCGGCCAGGTCATTGGGCCAATGATTGAAAACCTCAGCAGTCTGATCGTCGCAGCCGCCAGCCTGTGCGGCGGCATCGTCGCCGCGCTCTTGGCCGGCATCACCATCTGGACGTTTCGGGACATTCGTTCGCGCACGCGCGATCCTCTTGTGCAGATCCTCGCCACCGTGATGGTGGGGGTTATCCCGGTCGCCGGCATCTTGGTGTACTTCATGCTTCGCCCGCGCGAGACGCTGGCCGAGCAGTATGTGCGCGCGCTCGAAGAGGAGTCGCTGCTCGCCAGCATTGAGAACCAGGAGTTTTGCCCGACGTGTGGCCGGCGGGTTGACCCGGATATGTTGTTCTGCCCGAACTGCCACACCAAACTGCGCAATGTCTGTCCTGCCTGTGGCCGCACCGTCCATCTCTCCTGGGATCTATGTCCCTACTGTGGCCAGGCGCTGATTCCCGAGCTGCCCAAGGCAGCAACGGGCGCGCCACAAGTCAAGCCGGCAGCTAAGCCCAAGCTGGCCTCGCCAGGCGTCCTTGAGCAGGTGGGCGGCGCAGTGAGCAGCATCGTTGACCGCGTCGCTGCCCGCTTGGCCCAGCCTGCGTCCGAATCGCGCGCGGAGGACAGGCCAATCGCCGCACCATCCGCCCCACCGCCGACGCGCACCAGCCCGCCGCCGAACAATCGCCCGCCCCAGCCCCCTATGCGCCGCCCCTCGCCCCGCCGCGAGGAGCTGGAGTGAGCTAGCTCACCTGCATCACGCGGATCACGTTGGTGTGGCCCGCTCCGCTGCCGAGCGGCAGGCCGGCGGTGACGACGATCTGGTCACCTGCCCCGACATCACCCAGTTGGCGCGCCGCCTGACACGCCGCGCTGAACAGGGATTCGGCATCCGATCGGCGCGTCTCGGTGATCACCGTCTGCACGCCCCACATGAAGGCCGTGTAGCGCTGGGTGCGCCGGTGGGGCGTCAGGCAGACGATGGCCATCCTGGGGCGGTGGCGCGAGACCATGCGCGCAGTGAAGCCAGACGCCGATGCGCACACGATGGCCTTCGCCCGAATGCTCGTGGCGACGTGCACGGCCGCGGTCGTGATCGCGTCCGTCTGCCGGTCGGTGGGCGTGACCAGTTCATCTGCCAGCAGATCGCGGGCAGCGTCCAGCAGCTTCTCCGGCTGATAAATGGCGCTGGCTTCGGCGTGTGCTGCGATGCGGGCCATGGCTTGCACAGCCTGGAGCGGGAACTCGCCGATGGCCGTCTCGCCGCTCAACATCAGCGCATCGCTGCCATCCAGCACGGCGTTGGCCACATCGCTGGCCTCGGCGCGGGTGGGCTGCGGCGCATGGATCATGCTCTGGAGCATTTGGGTGGCGGTGATCACCGGTTTGCCGGCCCGCAGGCAGGCCAGGATGATCCGCTTTTGGTAGAAAGGCACCTCCTCCGGCGCGGCTTCCACGCCCAAATCACCACGGGCGACCATCACCACGTCGCTGGCGCGCACGATGGCCGGCAGGTCGGCCATCGCCTCCGGCTTCTCTATCTTGGCGACGATCAGCGGGTCGCCGCCCAGGTTGTGGGCGAGCTGACGCAGGGCATGCACATCCTCGGCGCTGCGCACGAACGAGACAGCCAGCGCGTCAAGCCCTTGCGCGATCGCAAACTGCACGTCCTCGCGGTCCTTCGGCGTCAGGCTTGGGCCGGCAAGCGCCAACCCAGGCACGGTGACGCCTTTGTTGGCAGTGAGTTCTCCGCCTGCGAGCACCTCGCAGGCGACCGATGCCGCATCCAGGCGCTCGGTGACGCGCAGCGCGATCGCCCCGTCGTCGAGCAGCACGCGCTGCCCAACTTGAACCGCGGTGAGCAACTCGGGATGAGGCAGAGGGATGGCTTGAGCGTCTGGTCGAGCGCTGAGCACGACGCGCTGACCGCGCGCCAATTGGATCGAGGCGTTGCGCAGGCGGCCGATGCGAAACTTGGGCCCCTGCAGGTCGCCCATCAGGGCGATGTTCGCGCCGACCTCGGCGGCCACCTTGCGCAGCCGCTCGATGCGCTGCTGATGTTCGGCGTGGCTGCCGTGCGAGAAGTTCAGCCTGGCCACGCACATCCCAGCGTCGATCATGCCGCGCAACACATCCTCGTGGTCGCACGCCGGGCCCAGTGTGCAGATGATCTTTGTGCGCGTCTTCGTATTAAGCATCTAGCACCAACCTGTCTCTAATGTAATTCTTATATCTGCCTCGTAGATCCTTGTACATCTTAGGAAGCCAGTGTTGATTTTACTTAGCGAGGATTAAGCCAACGGCGGTCAAATCCCACGAGGTTCGCCGCAAGGATAAGCACCTACGAACGACCCCAACACCATGGCCAGAAGAAGGAATTCGGCGGTAAGCACCACGCCAACAAGCACACCAGAAGCACGCCGAGAAACGGCACAAAGCGCTCAACGATCTTCTACGGAGAGGGACAGCGCGCATGACGCAGCCAAGCCGCGCAGAAAAGGGGCGACACCTGGCACGGGCACGCCTTCCCTCCCATGGCGGCGGATAGACCTTCACGTTCACACGCCAGCTTCGCACGATTACGAAGAGCCAGGCCGCACCTATCTGGACATTCTGAAGCAGGCGGAGCGACGCGGCCTGGACATTATCGCCTTCACCGACCACAACACGGTGAACGGCTACCGCGCCATGCTCGACGAGATCGCGCGTCTGGAATACCTGGAGCAACTTGGCCGCATTCGGGCCGACGAACAGGCGCGCTTGAACGAATACCGCCGACTGCGGCAAAAGATCCTCGTCCTGCCCGGCTTCGAGTTCACCGCGACGTTCGGCTTTCACGTCCTCGGCATCTTCCCACCCGATAAGCCGCTCCGCGAGATCGAGCACATCCTGATCGACCTGGGCGTGCCCGGCGCAGCGTTGGATAGAGGATTGACCGAAGCCGGCGCGACCAGCGACGTGCTCAAAGCGTACGCCGCAATAGACGCCGCCGGCGGCATCGCCATCGCTGCGCACGCCAACTCCACGAACGGCGTGGCCATGCGCGGGCTGAACTTGGGCGGCCAGACGCGCATCGCCTTCACCCAGGACCCCCATCTGCATGCTCTGGAGTTCACCGACCTCGACCGCGGCCGCGGCTCCAGCGCACGCCTGTTCGACGGCAGCAAGCCCGAATACCCACGGCGCATGTTCATTATTCAAGGCAGCGATGCGCATCGCGTCGCCGGCAGCCCAAATCATCCTAAGCGCTTGGGGGTGGGCGAACGCACTACCGAAGTCCAGCTCGAGACCGTGAGCTTCGCCGCGCTGCGTGCGCTGTTCCTCAGCCAAGCATTTGACCGCGTGCGGCCTGCCTTTGACGTGCTTGACTGTCCCGAAGACCCGTTGGCGACGCTGCTGCAGGCCAGCCCAGGTCCACGATTGGCGTTGCATCAGGCGCTGCCCAAACGTGGCGACCGCTTTGCGCGCGTGCTTGCCGACATCTGCGCGATGGCGAACGGCGAAGGGGGAGACCTGCTGATCACTTGCCCCACACGAGCCGGCAAAAAATCGGAAGGTCGAGAGGAGGTCGCTGCGATGGCCCAACAACTGGCGCAAGATATCGAAGCGCATCTCACGCCGCGCCTGAACCTGGCTGTGCACGTGCGCACGATGCCGGATGGCGCGTTGTGTCTTCATATCAACGTGCCGCAGGGCGCAGACCCACCGTATGCGCTGGATGGCGGGCGGTTCTTCGTGCGTGAGGGCGCGACCAGCCGTCCAGCGACGCGGGATGAGATCGTCGCCCTAGCCCGTCGGGGATACCAGAAGGCACAGCCGGTCAACCCGTCGTCTGGTCCACCCCAGCGGCACGCACAAACAGCGCACCAGGTCAGGCGGCCTCCGCAGCAAAAGGCCGTGCCGGCCTCGTCTAGGGCGACACCCTCACCTCAGCCCACTCAGGCGATCGCCGGTCGCAGCGAGGAGAAGTCCACCGTGGTGATCACTGCTCCTGCCGCGCTGGTGGCGAACGGCGCAGCGAACCTGCCGGGTACGCCGAGGACTGGCGTGCAGGTGCTGGCCATGGAGGAGCGCAATGGCAGCATGTACTTCACCGTGCGCGACTTGCGCAACAACACCATCATCCGCAACGTGACGATGAAGAGCGCGCGAGACCTCTGGCACTATGCCATCACCCAGTTCGCCGAGCACCCATACGGCCCAGAAGACGTGGCGTGGCGCGGGAACCGTGCGGTGCTGGCCGGCGAGGAGCGCGCTGGCAAGCGACGCTACGACCTGGCGATCCGCGACGCCCATGGCCGCGTCAGCGTGTTCTACGGCGTCACCACCGATGGCTTGGACGAAGAGTGGCAAGCGCTGATCGCCGAGTTTGAAGCCCAGCGCGCCCGACCAGAAGGACAAGACGCACCGGCGACCGCCTAGCGTTCAATCGGCAGCCCCACCGAGTTGCCCCATTCCGTCCAGCTTCCGTCGTAGTTCTTCACGCGCGGATAGCCCAGCAGATACGTGAGCACGAACCAGGTGTGGCTGCTGCGCTCGCCGATGCGGCAATACGTGATAACCTCTTGATCGGGTGTTACGCCCTGACTGGTGTAAAGGGCCTCTAGCTCCTCGCGCGGCTTAAAGGTGCCGTCTTCTTGCACCGCCTGCGCCCAGGGGATGTTCTTCGCGCCGGGGATGTGTCCACCGCGCAGCGCGCCCTCGTTCGGATATTCGGGCATGTGCACGCGCTCGCCGCGATACTCGGCCGGGCTGCGCACGTCCACCAATACACCATGCTGCTGGACATGGCGAAGCACCTCGTCGCGAAAGGCGCGGATGGTCTTGTCGTCGCGCGGCGGGGCATTGTAGTCAGTGCGCGGATAGGACGGCACCTCACGCGTCAACGGCCGCCCTTCATCAATCCACTTCTTGCGCCCTCCGTTCAAGATCGCTGCCTTGGTGTGGCCGAACAACTGAAAGACCCAGAACGCATATGTCGCCCACCAATTGTTCCTATCGCCGTAGAACACAACGAACGAATCGTTGGCGATGCCTTTCTCGCGCATCAGCTCGGCAAAGCGCGCCGAGTCCAGATAGTCGCGTCGAATCGGGTCGTTCAGGTCGGCCGTCCAGTCGATCTTGATCGCGCCGGGGATGTGGCCGGTGTCGTAGAGCAAAGGGTCTTCGTTGGATTCGACGATGCGGATGCCGGGATCAGACAAGTGCTCGGCCAGCCATTCGGTGCTGACCAGCGCTTCGGGATGGGCATAGCCAGATGTGCTCATCGTTCTCACCTATCCTTAAATTATGCCAGCTGCGCGAGGGTGCGTTCACAGGCAGGGGCGACGATGTCGCTCCCTGAAAAGCGCCGCGGAGTGGCACAGGCGGCCCCCGGCCTCTTCAAAGCGCCGCGGGTTCAGAGAATGTCCCTCCATCAATGCAAACGCAAAAGTCGCTGGGGATGGCTTTGCCCCTACTGGTGAACGCGCACTCCCACAGAGCGCTCACGGCATACAATCGCTCCTTGTGAAGCTGCCTTCCTTCTTTCGCCGCTCCCCTCGGCGTCTGTTCGTCTTTGGCCTGGACTGCGCCGCGCCGGAGCTGGTCTTCGAGCGCTGGCGAGACGACCTGCCGACCCTCAGCCGGCTGATGCGCCAGGGTTACTGGGGCAGGCTTCGCTCGTGCATCCCCGCTATCACCGTGCCGGCCTGGAGCGTGATGCTCTCCTCGCGGGATCCAGGCGTGTTGGGCATTTACGGCTTTCGCAATCGGGCCGATACCTCCTACGACCGCATGGTCACCGCGACCTCCGAGCACGTGCGCGCGCCCCGCGTCTGGGACTATCTGAGCGAGGCCGGCAAGCGCAGCATCGTGATCGGCGTGCCGCAGACCTTCCCGGTCAAGCCGCTCAACGGCCTGTTGATCTCCGACTTCCTCACGCCTGGCCGCCACAGCCCATTTAGCTACCCTCCGCAGTTCAAAGAAGAGGTGTTGCGGATCGCGCCGGACTACGAGTTCGACGTGCCGGACTTCCGCACCGACGACAAGGCCTATCTGCTCGACCAGATATACGCAATGACCAATGCGCGCTTCAAGGTCGTGGACGCACTGATAGCGAGGGAGAAGTGGGACTTCTTCATCGTGATGGAGATCGGCGTAGATCGCATCCATCACGGCTTTTGGAGCCACCATGATCCGCAGCACCTTCGCTATCAGGCCGGCAACCCCTACGAGCGTGCGATCCACGATTACTACTTGCATCTTGACCGCAAGCTGGGCGAATGGCTGGCTGTTTTGCCCAAAGACACCATCGTCCTCGTCGTCTCGGATCACGGCGCACAGCGCATGGATGGCGGCGTTTGCCTGAACGAGTGGCTATGGCGCGAAGGCTACTTATCACTTCGACAAATACCGGAGACCGGCAAACTGGTCACGCTAGAACAACTCAGCGCGCAAGGTGCGGTGGACTGGTCGCGCACCCTCGCCTGGGGCAGCGGCGGGTACTACGGCCGTGTGTTCTTAAACGTCAAAGGGCGCGAGCCGCAGGGCGTTATCGCGCCGGCGGACTACGAGGCCGTGCGCGACGCGCTGGCCGCGAAGTTAGCTGCCATCCCCGATCATCGCGGGCGGCCGATGCGCACCCGCGTCTTTAAGCCACAGGATATCTATCAGCAGGTGAACGGGGTAGCCCCGGACCTGATCGTGTATTTCAATGACCTGTTCTGGCGCTCAGTGGGGTCGCTTGGGCACGGCGCCATCCACACCTTCAGCAACGACACCGGGCCAGATGACTGTAACCACGCCGAGGACGGCTTGTTTATCTGGCACGACCCGCGCCGGCCAGGAGATGGCCAGCAGATCGAGGGCGCGCAGATCATGGACATCGCGCCGAGCATCCTGCGCGCTTTGGGTGTGGACATTCCCCCTGTGATGCAGGGGCATGCGCGCTTCTAGGCCAGCTCAGCGCTTGGAAAGCCGGGTCACCTCAAAGACGTTGCGCACTTGTTTGAGTTTGTTCATCACTGCCGGCACTTGGCCGGCGCTGGGCAATTCTGCTTTGATCCAGACCCTCACCTCGCCGAAGCGCAGATCGCGCTTGGCGATGCCTAAGTCAATGATGTTGATCTGATTATCGGCTAACACTTTGGTCAGCTCAGCCATCAAGCCGGGGCGCTCGGCGGCCACGACCATGAATTGCACAGGAAAGACCTCGCTGGGCTTGCCGATGTAGGTCACCTCGACCAGCCGCTCCTGCTCGGCGTTGAGAATATTCTTACAGTCGCGGCGGTGCACCTTCACGCCCTGGCCACGGGTGACGTAGCCAATCACCGGATCGCCGGGCAACGGGTTACAGCATTGAGCCACGGTGCAGCGCAGGTCGTGCACGCCGGCGACGACAAAATAGCCTCCCTTTTCCGGCGCCGATGGGCGCTTTGGCAGGATCAGCTCGGTTAAGCCGGCCAGGCCGTTGCGCCGTTCTTCCTGTTCGCGCTGGCGGCGACGCTCCTCTTCGAGGATGCGCGATGAGATGCTCATCAACGTGATGTTCCCGTAGCCCACGCGCTCCAGGAACTCTTCCTCTTTGCCAGGCTCGACCCTAAAGATGCGGAAGACATCGGCCAGCTTCATCCAGCCGGCTACGCCCATGCGCTTCAGCTCGCGCTCGATGATCTCGCGGCCAGCAACGATGTTTTGCTCGCGATCCTGGCGGCGGAACCACTGCCGCACCTTGTGTTTGGCGGCGCTGGTGGCAAGGTAATCTGGGTTATGCAGCCATTCGCGCTTGGGCTGGGCATTCGGGCGCGTGAGCACCTCTACCTGATCGCCGTTCTTCAGTTTGTAGGTCAGCGGCTCCGGCCGGCCATTGACCTTGGCCATGTAGCAGTGGTGGCCCAGGTCGGTATGGATGCGGTAGGCGAAATCGAGCACGGTGGCACCGGCGGGCAGCTCGATCAGCTTGCCTTTAGGGGTAAAGCAGAAGACGGTGTCTTTGAACTGGTCTGTCTTCAGCGCGTCTACAAACGAGGTCGCGTCCTCTGTCTCGCTGCCCAGCGCGCGAATTGCCTCGCGCAGTTGCTCGATGTGCTTTTGATAGTCCGCCGAGAGCGGCGCGTCGTCTTTGTAAAGCCAGTGGGCAGCCACGCCGTATTCAGCGGCTTTGTGCATCGAGCGGGTGCGAATTTGCACTTCCAGGGTGCTCCCGTCTTCGGTGATCACCGCCGTGTGCAGGCTTTGATAGCGGTTGTCTTTGGGGCAGCCGATGTAGTCATCGAACTCCCCTGGGATAGGCTTCCACAGGCTATGGACGATCCCAAGTACGGCATAGCACAGTTGCACACTCGGCTGCCTCATGAGCTGTTCGCGCTCGGCCAGCTTTTGCGCGCGCGATCGCGCTTGGCGGTCGTGCCGGGCTGTCTCTTGGAGCTTCTCAACGATGTTCGCCACCTCTGCGTCGTCCTTGGGCAACACATCAGTGGATTCATCCAGTGTGCCACTGCCATGCTCAGTTGTGATGTCCTGAAAGCCATCACTGGCCGGCAGCTCATCGCTGCCGTCTTCGATGATCACGCGGATGGCCTGCGTGTCGCGGATTTTGTCGAACGAGGTGTTCTTGCGCTGCATCTTGCGCCAGATGCTGTAGATCTGCTTGGCGCGGCCAGTGATCTCGACGTTACGGATGCCGACCTCGGCCAAGGCGTCGCGCAAGATGACGATGTAGCGCTGCACCTTGCGCTCGCGCTCCTCGGCACCCACCTCCAGCATGCGCGCTAGATATGCGTATTGTTCTGGATCGGCGTAGCGAAAGCCGAGATCTTCCAACTGCGTCTTCCATTCCCAAATACCGAGCCGGTTGGCGAGCGGGGCATAAATATCCAGCGTCTCGCGCGCAATACGGCGCTGTTTCTCCGGCGGCAGGGCCCCCAACGTCTGCATGTTGTGGAGCCGGTCGGCCAGCTTTACCAACACCACCCGCACATCGTCTGCCAACGCCAACATCATCTTGCGCAGGCTCTCAGCGTCGCGCTCGGTGCGATATTCGAAGATCTCGATGTCGCTAGATGATGCACTGGCAGACGATTCGTGCTGGCTGCTGGTGCGCTTCTTGAGCTTGGTCACCGCATCTACCAGCCTGGCCACCTCGTCGCCAAATTGGGCGCGGATGTCGTCGAGCGTCACAGGGGTATCCTCGACCACGTCGTGCAGCAGCGCAGCGATGATCGTGGGGGTGTCGAGCTTGGTGCGCGCCAAGATACCGGCAACTGCCAAGGGATGCGTGATGTATGGCTCGCCGCTGGAGCGTTTCTGGTCACGGTGGGCAGCTTCGGCCAAGCGATAGGCTCGTTCTACAAGCACGAGGTCTTCTCGACTGCTGCGTGGGGCGATAATAGCGAGCAGCTCTTGAATAGATTGAACATCCTGGCTACGCCTTTCGTCCAAGCCGTGCGTCTCCCCTTGCAAAATTATAACCCAACCTTAACACTTGGGGGGAGTGGTCCATTGGAGAAGATATTTAATTTCCGGATGTGCATGTGCCCGTTCACGAATCACTCGCCGCGCCAGCCTGTCATGCTGAGCAGCAGCGAAGCATATAAAATCCCGCCCAACTAGTCCCCATGGATTCATAGGTTGCTGTGCCGCGAAACAAAGGCTGCGCAGCCTCGGTGACCCCGCAGCAGTTCGCCCGAGCGCGGGTTTAGATTCTTCGCTCTCGCTCAGAATGACAGGGTGAGGCAGGGTATTGGTGACCCTGGTGCGCTCAACACGCCAAGCATCACCGACCTGCGCGATGCTTCGCAGCGATGACGTGAGCGATGCGCGTGCGAATGACCGACACGTGTGCCCAACGACGCAGCCTTTCATTCCGAATTGGACCGATCCCCATTCGGGGAGCGAATCAAAAAGCAGTGGTTTGATCAAGGACATGTCCAGAAGACCAGTCAGCCCTCCATGCCTCTTTGCGGCAGCCAAGAGGTGCGCAAGGGGCGCGCAGCGGCTCGCAAGAGTATAAAAGCAAGTGATTCCCACGCCTGAACCGCAATGTACCAGAACCCCAGAGGACACAGCCCACAGACGCGCCAAAAGGGCAGTCCTGTTTAGAGCCAACGCAACGCTACGCGCATGTTACAGTGAGTCAGTTCGCCGCTGGCGGGGACAAGTATGTTGCCTCGTTGCTACCAGAGCCGCCTATGCCTGCCACCTCGCTGAAGTGGACGAGTGATACGCATTTGTGGGGTCAAAAAATAGACATTGCTTGATTACAGCGGTTGACCGCGAAACGGGATGGGCTAGGCGCTGGTGACTGAGCGCCATTCAAAAGCTGGTTGCCCAATGCGTTCCAGTTCTGCTTAAACGGATCCCGCCAGGTGAACTATCGTCGCAGTCGTCGTCTCGTAGCGTATGGCAAGTCCTACGCGGTCGAGGTAGGGAGCTGCGCTGTTTTGTATCGCAGCTTGACGCGAGGATTTGCCAAGAGCGCTGAGAGCTTCTATTGCCCTCTTCGTGCGAATGTTCGGCAGTTGTTGGACAGCGCTATCCCAGATACCACCGTGGCCTCTCTAGGTTTATATCACTCCGAATTTGAGCACTCCCCCTCCACTAAGGTTCGATCACTACCTTGATCCCCTCGCGGCGATTGGCAATCTCAAAGGCTTTATGGGCATCCTCAAGTCTGTACCGATGCGTGACCAGCGCATGCACATTGACTAACCCACGCGCAACCAGCTCTATAGCGCGTGGGTAAACATGTTTCATGCGGCGCACCAATTTGATAGTTAGTCCTTTGCGGCGGGCTAACGAGGCAGTAAACGAAGTACGGTCTTCAGAGGGAATGCCGCATAAGATTACTTTGCCACCAATGCGGACAGAGTTGAAAGCGGCGTCAACAGCGTCCTGGTCGCCGGCGCACTCGAAGACAACGTCTAAACCGCGTTTGCCGGTCGCAGCGAGGATGGCATTGCTTTCCTCATGCCCCTCACCTTCAGCAAGCAACACATCTGTTGCGCCAAGTTCCCTGGCAGCATCCAACCGATGTGGCAGGCGGTCAGTTGCAAACAAGCGCGTCGCACCAGCTAGACGTGCCACTTGCAGCGTGAGCAGACCAATCGTGCCACAACCAAATATGCCAACATGCATACCAGGCTTCAAATGCGCTAGGTCCACAGTATGAATCGCTACGCCTAGTGGTTCGAGCATAGCGCCGCCGACATCGTCGATCTCATCAGGTAGAGCAAATATTGCGCGCTCTGGCCAAGCCATGAACTGGCGCAGTGCGCCGTCATCTCTGCCATGACCGCTAAAGCGAGTATGTGGGCATAGGTTAGGGTGTCCTAATTGGCACCATTCACATTGACCACAAGGCAAGGCAGGATCAACTGCTACGCGCATCCCTGTGCGCGGCCCTGTAGCAATCACACCGGCGAACTCATGGCCAAGCACAAGCGGGTGATTTAACCGTGCGTCACCAATCCCTGCTTCGTTGTACCAGTGCAAATCAGAGCCACACACACCGACGGCCTTGACGCGCAACAGCACCTCGCCAGCAGAAGGTGCAGGAATCGGTTCATCGTGTATGCGCAGGTCATGCGCGGCATGCAGACGGACTGCTTTCATCCGGTTTGTGTGAGTTTGAAGTGCTCAGTCTTCAGGTATGGATAGTTTCTCATTCAGCCCATATTATTGCAGGCGTTTGTTTGCCTTGTACAGCTAAGGGTCAGGTCTCCCCTTCGTGCGGGAGCATTACGGGGCAAGATAAGCGCGAAGGAAGAAACAACAAGAGGCGGTGCTGTTCTCAAGAGGTTGATGGTATCCTCTCCTCTTATGAAGGTCACCCACGGTTTTGAGCAACTCCGCGAAGTGCTCATCCCCGAGATCAATAGCAAGGCCATCCTCTACCGCCATGTGAAGACGGGCGCGCAATTGCTTTCGCTGATTAACGACGACGAGAACAAGGTCTTCGGCATTGCCTTCGTCACGCCGCCTAGCGACTCCACTGGCCTGCCACACATCTTGGAGCATAGCGTGCTGTGTGGGTCGCGCAAGTATCCAGTCAAAGAGCCATTCATCGAGTTAGCGAAGGGATCGTTGAACACCTTCCTGAACGCAATGACATATCCCGATCGGACCATTTATCCGGTCGCCAGCCAGAACGTGAAGGACCTTTACAACCTGATTGACGTGTACTTGGACGCGGTGTTTTATCCGCGCATCACGCGCTGGACGCTGATGCAGGAAGGATGGCACTACGAGCTGGGAGCGCCTGACCAACCGCTGCATTACAAGGGCGTGGTCTACAACGAAATGAAGGGGGCGTATTCATCGCCCGATCAGGTCCTGGGGCGCACTATCCAGCAGACGCTCTTCCCAGATACTATCTATAGGTTCGACTCAGGCGGCGACCCAGAAGTGATCCCCAATTTGACTTACGAGCAGTTTAAACAGTTTCACGAGACTTACTACCATCCGTCCAACGCGCGAATCGTGTTCTATGGGAACGACGATCCAGAGGAAAGATTGCGCTATCTGGATAGCTGGTTAAGCGCTTTTGATCAACGGGAGATTCGCGTAGAAATCCCGCTCCAGCCTCGCTGGGATGCTCCACGACGGATTATTGAATATTACGACGCCGGCGAAGAAGATAAACCGCGCGGCATGGTCTCCATCAACTGGCTGCTCACCGACGAGGATGACCCAGAGCTGAATTTGGCGTTGCACATCCTCTCGCACATGTTGGTGGGCACGCCGGCCTCGCCGCTGCGCAAAGCACTCATTGACAGCGGCCTGGGCGAGAAACTGACCAGCAGCGGACTCGATGATGAGCTTCGCCAGTCCATCTTCTCGGTCGGCCTCAAGGGGATGAATCCTGAGGACGCCGACAAACTGGAAGACCTTGTGTTCAGCACGCTGCGCGATCTCGCCGAGCACGGCTTCGACCCCGGTCAAATCGAGGCTTCGCTCAACACGATCGAGTTTCAACTACGCGAGAACAACTTCGGCAGCTTCCCGCGCGGCATCGTCTTCATGACCGAGGCGCTGCGCACGTGGATTTACGGCGGCGATCCCATCGCCGCGCTGAGCTTCGAGCAACCGTTAGCAAACATCAAGGCCCGCCTGGCCAACGGCGAGCCGCTTTTTAGCCACCTCATCCAACGCTACCTGCTCGATAACCCCCACCGCACCACGGTCATCCTCAAACCTGATCCGCACCTGCGTGAGGCACAAGAGACCAAAGAGCGCGCGCGCTTGGAGCAAGCCCGCGCCCAGATGAGCCAAGACGACCTGCTGCGGATCGTGGAGGAGACAAAGACGCTCGAAGCGATGCAGCTCACCCCAGACCCGCCGGAGGCGCTGGCGACCATCCCAACGCTCAAACTCGAAGACCTGGACAAGCAGAATAAGCTGATCCCAATCGAAGTTCAATCAATCGCCGGCGGCGATGCGACCCTGCTCTACCACGACCTGTTCACCAGCGGCGTGGTGTACCTCGACCTGGCGTTCGACATGCACGCGATCCCCCCTGAAGATGTGCCCTACATCGCGCTCATGGGGCGCGCGCTGTTGCAGATGGGCACGGAGAAGGAAGACTTCGTCAAGCTGCTCCAGCGCATCGGGCGCAAGACCGGCGGCATCTCGGCCAGCCCATTGAGCACGTTAGCCCGTGAGCAGCGCACACTGGTGCGGCGCTTCGTCCTGCGCGCCAAGAGCACTGTTGCGCAGTTCGATGACCTGCTGAACATCTTGCGCGATGTGCTGCTCAACGCGCGACTGGACAACCGCGAGCGCTTTAAGCAGATCGTCCTCGAGAACAAGGCCAGCCTCGAGAGCGGCCTGGTGCCCAGCGGACACGCCTTCGTCAGCACACGCCTGCGCGCAGCCTTCAGCCCATCTGACTGGGCCGCTGAACAGATGGGCGGCATCAGCCAGCTTTACTTCCTGCGCGCGCTGGCCGAGCGCGTGGAGCACGACTGGCCAAGCGTGCTAGAACGCTTGATCGCCATCCGCGACCGCTTGGTCAGCCGGCGCGGGCTGGTCGTCAACGTCACGGTGGACGCAGCGCGCTGGGCGCAGCTCCAGCCAAGGCTAGAGGCGTTCGTCTGCGAGCTGCCTGATCGCGCTGCTGCGCCGGCCGACTGGCCAGCCAGCGCGACGAATGGCCATGAGGGGCTAACTGTCCCGGCGCAGGTGAATTACGTCGGCAAGGGCGCGGACGTATATGCCCTTGGCCACCAGCTCAGCGGGACATGGCTGCCCGTTCAGAACTATCTGCGCACCGGCTATCTATGGGAGCGCGTGCGCATGCAAGGCGGCGCCTATGGCAGCTTTTGTGGCTTCGACATCCGCACTGGCGCGTTCACCTTTGTCTCATACCGCGACCCCAACGTGCTCGAAACGCTGCGCGTTTACGACGATGCCGCCAACTTCCTGCGCCAGAATCCCCCTAGCCAAGAAGAGGTGACCCGCACGATCATCGGGGTGATCGGCGACATGGATGACTACATGCTGCCCGACGCCAAAGGGTTTGTCTCGATGGTGCGCTACCTGACCGGTGATACGGATGAAGCGCGTCAGAAATTGCGCGACGAGGTGCTTGGCACGACGCCGCAGGACTTCGTGCGCTTCGCCGAGGTCCTGGATGACGTGCGTGCGCGAGGACGGGTGGTCATCATGGGCGCGCCAGAAGCCATTGCCCAGGCTAACGCAGCGCTCGGTGATGGTTGGCTGCGCGTTGAGAAGGTGATGTGAGCGATGCGATTCGGCGCGCGCGGAGAGGGCTGGGTTATCGCCCAGTTTACGTTGATCCCCTTGCTATTGATCCTGACATTCGCGCTGCCGCGCGGCGCGCCCTGGCCGCCAACCCTCGCCTGGGGCGCGCGAGCCGCCAGCCTAGTGCTGGCGGCAGGCAGCGCTGGGCTGTTCGTGGGCGGGATCAGAGCACTGGGACGCAACCTGACTCCTTTGCCTAAGCCGGTTGAGGATGGCTATCTGGTGCGCACCGGCGTCTATGCGTTCGTGCGCCATCCCATTTATGGCGGGGCCACATTGGGGATGCTGGCGCTCGGCCTCTTTCTGAACAGCCTGCCGGGACTGGCGGCCGCTTTGGTGACCTTGCTTTTCTTCAACGCCAAGGCGAGCCACGAGGAGCGCTGGTTGCGCGCGCGCTACGCGGATTACGCTGCCTATAGCCAACGAACCCGCAAGCTGATCCCTTTCATCTACTGAATCAGCGCCGGCAGCAGCGCGTAGAAGTATGTTGCCGCCACCACGTCGTCCAGCCGCACCTGTTCCTGTGCCGTGTGCGCGTGAACCTCATCACCGGGACCAAAGCCGATCGCTGGGATGCCAGCGTGACCGACCCAATAGGTACCATTGGTGCTGAAGTCCCACCTACCGGTCGCCGTGCGCCGGCCAAAGGCCAACTCAGTCGTGCGCAGCGCGGCCTGGACGAGCGGATGGTCTTCGGGCAAGGCCCAGGGCGGGAAGTACTTATCCTGAATCAACCGGAAACCGGTGTAGCTGGGCGCGTCGTAAGTGAGCACGCGCAGCATGAAATCATCCCGATCAGCATCGGCGTGATCCTCAATGATCGCTTGCACCTCTGCCAGGGCGCTTTCTACCGTCTCGCCAAAGGTCAACCGTCGGTCTATGTAGATCGTCGCTTCATCCGGCACGGCGTTGAGGCTGGGCGTGCTGACGCGCATATCGCTGACGGTGATGGTGCCCTTGCCGAGGAAGTCGTGCGTCCGTAGTCGCGAATCCAGGTCGCGGATGCTGGCGATGATCGGCAACAGCTTGTAGATCGCGTTATCGCCCAGCCAATTGCTGGCGGCGTGCGCACTGCGCCCCTTGGCGGTCACAGCCAACTCTACTCGCCCTTTGTGGCCGCGATAGACCTGCATGCGGGTCGGCTCGCCGATCACCACCACATCTGGGCGCACTTTGGGGTCATGCTCGACGAAGGCGCGCGGGGCGATGCCGTCACAGGCCTCTTCCATGTTGCCGAAGTAATAGGCCGTCCAGCCCTCCAGCAGACCCAGGTCGCGTGCCAGGGCCATGCCATATACCATGCCGGGCGTGCTGCCCTTCTCGTCACAGGCGCCCCGCGCGTAGAGCACGCCGTCTTCGACCTTGCCCTCAAACGGATCCCATCCCCACTGGGCGGGATCGCCGATGTCCACTGTATCAAGGTGAGAATCGAACACGATGACGCGCCTGCTTTGCTCAGGTGGCGGGCCGATCCGGCCCAGGATGTTGCCCATCTGGTCAAAACGCACTTCATCAAAGCCCAGGCGCGCCATCTCTTCTCCTACTCGCTGGCCGACGGCTTGAATTTGTGAGTCGGTGCTGGGGATGGCGCAGATCGCACGCATCAAGCGCACGATGTCTTCGCGATGCGCTTGCACCCGCTGCTTGAGCGCAGGCAGCGCCGCCGTTGGGTCAGGCATGACAGCGTTGATTGTAGCCAGCGCAGCGCTTAAGGCGCATCCGTGCGCCTGGGACAGCAACCCCGGCCGGCTGATGGCGCTCCCCGTGGCCGCCGAAGTGTTCCCCTGGCTTTGAACGCGCTATCTCCGGGGGCGTTCAACCGAGAGGGTGAGCGACGGTACCGCCACTGCCCATCTTGGGTTCTGACCCTGGCCATGAACACGTCCGTTCCAAGGGGTGTATTCACCAATAGGGGTAACACAGCGCGCCTTCTAGGGCGGCGACCAAGTTCTTCGCGTTCTCCGCGCCTCCGCGTGAGATCGACCTTGCACCCAACTGTGAATGCACCGTTCAAAGCCCGCCCGCTTGCTACAATCGCCTTAATGGGCGATGCCATCGCGGTGCTGGACTTCGGGTCACAGTATTCACAGTTGATCGTCCGGCGCGTGCGCGAGGCCAACGTGTATTGCGAACTCTTCCCCTGGGATGCGCCGCGCGCCCAGGTGATGGCGATTCAGCCGCGCGGCTTCATCCTCTCCGGGGGGCCAAATAGCGTTTACGACGCTCATGCGCCCACCCTGCCGGACTACATCTTGAGCAGCGGATTGCCGGTGTTGGGCATCTGCTACGGGATGCAACTGCTGGCCCACGCCCTCGGCGGGCAAGTGATGCCATCGGCCCAGCGCGAATACGGGCACGCTCAGTTGCACATCGCCGAGAGCGATCTGTGGCCCGCACCCCTCTATCAGGCGCAAGGCCCGATCACGGTCTGGATGAGCCATGGCGACCGCATCGTGGCGCTGCCGCCTGGGTTTCGAGCGATCGCGCAGACGGCAAATTCGCCGATCGCTGCGATGGCCGATCCCGCCCGCCGGCTGTATGCGTTACAGTTCCATCCAGAGGTCAGCCATACCGAACACGGCAGCGCGGTCCTCGCCCACTTCGCGCGCGCCGTCTGCGGCTGCCGGCCATCTTGGACTACTGCCAACATCATCGAGGAGAGCATCCAGCGCATCCGCGCCCAAGTCGGGACGCGACAGGTGATCTGTGGGCTGAGTGGCGGCGTGGACTCGGCCGTGGCAGCGGCGCTGGTCCAGCGCGCCGTCGGCGAACAGCTCACCTGCGTCTTCGTGAACACCGGCCTATTGCGCAAAGGCGAGCCAGAGCAGGTGGTGGAGACGTTCAGGCATTCGCTGGGCGCGCGGCTGATCGCCGTGGATGCCAGCGAGGATTTCCTAGAGGCCCTGCGCGGGGTGACCGACCCGGAGGAGAAGCGCCGGCGGATCGGCGAGAAGTTCATCCGCACCTTCGAGTCGGTGGTGCGCCGCACCTGGTCAACCGTGGATGACGCCTCCCCTCTGCTCTGCCAGGGCACGCTGTATCCGGACGTGATCGAGAGCCGCGGGCCGGAGCGCCGGACGGCAGCCAAGATCAAGACGCATCACAACGTCGGCGGCCTGCCGGCCGACATGTCCTTTGAGCTGCTGGAGCCGCTGCGCTATCTCTTCAAGGATGAGGTGCGCGCGATCGGCAGCGCGCTTGGATTGCCGGACGCAATTGTGTGGCGCCATCCCTTCCCCGGCCCGGGTCTGGCCGTGCGCGTTATCGGCGAGGTGACGTGGGAGCGCCTGGAGCGGTTGCGCGCGGCGGACGCGATCCTCCAAGAGGAACTCAGCAAGGCCGGCTTGCTGCGGGCAACCGCGCAGGCCTTTGCCGTGCTGTTGCCGGTGCGTTCGGTGGGGGTGATGGGCGATGGGCGCACCTACCAGGAGGTCGTCGCCATCCGCGCTGTGACCACCGACGACTTCATGACCGCCGATTGGGCGCGCCTGCCCTTTGACCTGCTGGCGCGGGTCAGCAGCCGGATCGTTAACGAGGTGGCCGGCGTCAACCGCGTGACCTACGACATCACCACCAAGCCGCCGGCAACCATTGAGTGGGAATAAGCCGAACACCCCGTCCAAACAGCGCCCTACCAGCGGCGCTGCTGGCTTAACTCCTCGCGCAAGCGGACATACGACTCATAGCGGGCCCGGCTAATTCGCCCCTCGTGTAGCGCGCGGATCACCGCACAACCTGGCTCGTGAATATGCGTGCAATCGGAGAATTCGCATTGGCTGACCAGCGGGGCGATCTCACGGTAATAGGCGTCCAGCTCCTCGGGTTGCACGTCCCACACGGCGTAGCCGCGGATGCCCGGCGTGTCGGCGATCCAGCTCTGCGCGTCGAGCTGGATCAGCTCTGGCACCACGGTGGTGTGTTTGCCCTTCTTGTAGGCTTCGCTGATGCGGCCAACCTCTTTATCCAGCCCCGGCTTGAGCGCGTTCAGCAGGCTGCTCTTGCCCACGCCGCTCTTGCCGGTGAGCACACTGAGCTTGCCGCGCAGCCGGTCGTAAAGCATTTGCACGCCGGCGAAGGCCGGATGATCGGGGAGGACCGAGGTGTAGATCACCTCGTAGCCCAGTTGCTCATAGATCGCGAACATCTGGCGCGCCGCCTCACAGCCCACCAGGTCGGTCTTGCTGGCCACGATCAGCGCCGGCAGCTTCTGCGCTTCTGCCCCCACCAGATAGCGATCCAGCATGCGCGGGTGAAACTCCGGCTCCGCGCAGGCGAAGACGAAGACCGCCAGATCGGGGTTGGCCACGAGCACCTGGCGCACCATCTGGCCGGGCTTGCCGCGCGCGTGATACACAGGGTCCACGCGCGAGAGCGTGCGCTGGCGAGGCGCTACAGCGATGATGCGGCCAGTCACCAACCCGCCGCTCTGGACCGGCTCAATGGTCACGCGATCGCCGACCGCCAAGGCATCTTCCTCGTGCTTGCCTTTGGTCAGCCGACCCGCGGCGGCGCACACAAACCGGCTGCCATCCTCGCAATACACGGTAAAGAAACCGCTTTGCGCTTTGATCACCAGCCCGTTTCGCTCCATGCCGCGTGAGAATTATGACCGGCCGTGTTAGAAATGCCTTTTCAATCGCCCACTCGGCGCTCGCGCGGAGCGGGTGAGAGGGGCAGGCCGTAGTAGTGCTCGATGAGCTGTCGGGCCAGCGGCGCGGCCAGGGCCGACCCCTCCCCCGCGTTCTCCAGGACGACGGTGACGACGATCTCCGGCGCATCGGCCGGCGCATAGGCGGTGAACCACGCAAAGGGCTTGGCGTCCCCGCCCGCTTGGGCCGTGCCGCTCTTGCCAGCGACGATCAGGCGTCGCGCCCTCGCCCGCGCGCGGGCTGACAGATCACGGCAGGGAAGGATGCGTTCGTCTTGGAAGCAATAGTCAAAGTCACTAAAGCGATACGTCGCCGTGCCCAGGCGTGGGTTGCGGGTGACGCCGATCATCGCTTGTTGAATGGCCGACAGCGCTGATAGTTCGATCCTCTCCGGCGACTCGGCTTGCTGGGGGACAGCAAGGCGCGGCGCAGCGATGATGTACGGTCGGCGTAACATACCGCCGTTGGCCAGCGCGGCGGTCATCTGCGCCACCTGGAGCGGGGTGACCAGCAGCGCGCCCTGGCCGATGGCGAGGTTGACCGTATCCCCAGCCGTCCACGCCGCGCCGAGCGCGTGGCGCTTCCAATCCGGGTCGGGAACTAGGCCGGCAGCCTCCGGCAGCTCGATGCCGGTGAGCCGGCCGAACCCAAAGCGGCGGGCGTATTCGCTGAGCGCGTCCGGACGATGCTGGTGCAAGCGCAAGCCCAGCGCGTAGAAGACCACGTTGCACGAGGCGGTCAGGCCGTCCTGCAGCGTGATGCGCCCATGGCCGCCGC
>Ga0308416_1000098_pt1 | contig 29558 bp, 26 predicted proteins | sample HotsprSampleOS60_FD_203468 | JGI IMG/M metagenome (GOLD analysis project Ga0308416, IMG submission 203468) | Hot spring phototrophic mat microbial communities from Octopus Spring, Yellowstone National Park, Wyoming, United States - 20090730_OS60 ... | reverse complement strand
GCCTGGCATCGAAATCAACCTTTACGAGAAACGCTATAGAGGACCCACAGGCGGCCCTGGACGACGGCGACTGGCAGCGGCATCGCATCGCCCTGGCCGGTCTGGCCCGCAGCGCCGAGGCGATGCCTGCCCGCTTCAACCGCAGCGCCGCCGATCTGGAGCCGCTGCTACTGCGGGCCACTCGGGACTTGAACAGTTTCAACGCCCGGCGCTTTGCCATTACCGCTCTCTCCTACCTGCGGGTGATCACGCCAGAAGTGCTGACAGCGCTGCTGCGGCTGGTCGGCGACACGCAAGAGGTGCAAGACGACGCTCTGGCGGCAGCGGGGCGCTTCAACCGGTTGCATCCCTCGTTGGGCCAGGCGCTGCCGCAGGAACTCGTTACTGCCCTGACCGATCCCAGCGCGCTGCGGGCGCGGGCGGCTATTCGCCTGCTGGAGGCGCTGGGCACGTCACCGGTGGCCCAGTCCGCACCCGGCCTGCGCCGGCAGATCGTCGCAGCGCTGGCTGCCGCGCTGCAAGACTCCAACGGTCGCCGGTATGTGTGGGTCTCGGCGGAAAAATCGGACGGCACGCTCGACCAGGACCTTTACCGGGCACTGCTGCGGGTGGCGGGGTTCTGAGCGCGGCAACAATCGCGGATGCGCGGTTCACATTGCCATTCCCATGTGCGTTCGCCCCTCATCCCCCTAACCCCCTTCTCCCACAAGGGGAGAAGGGGGAGTCTGGGCGTCCTGATGGCCGAAACAGGAGATGGCGCGCAGGGGCTTGCCAGAACATCTACCTCTGTGAGGGCTGACCGGGGGTTCACCCCGACAGCACGCGCCAGCCCGCGCAAGCGGGCTTCGCCCTGGAAGCCGGAATAGAACACGGATCGGCACGGATACGACGGATCAGCGCGGATGTTGATGAGTTTTGTCTGGAATAGTCTGGGCCTGCCGTGGCGCGCGAGGCGCCTGCTTCGCCTTGGAAGCTGGAATAGAACACGGATTCGGTACGGATCGGACGGATCAGCGCGGATGTTGATGAGTTTTGTCTGGAATAGTCTGGACCTGCCGTGTCACGAGGCACCCGCTTCCGGCGACGGGTGCAGCCACGTCCAACAGACCTTATGAGCACAGCGCTCCCTATCTCCGCGCCTCCGCGTGAGCCGGTCCAATGCACGCGGAGATGTGAAGGACGCGGAGCGTAGACCGAAATGATGGTCTTTGAGTCATTATTCCGCTCTAGCCCGCGCAGGCGGGCTTTGCCTTGCATAGCCAAGGTCTTCAGCCCGACGGCACGAGACGCATACCGGATGATATTCTCAATCTCCATCAGCCCCACAGCACGCGCCAGCCCGCGCAGGCAGGCTTTGCCCTGGAAGCTGGAATAGAACACGGATCGGCACGGATACGACGGATCAGCGCGGATGTTATGGTGTGTTCAACCCTGTCCAACAAGACCAATCTTTGTGAGAGGGATGCGGATCACTGGAACAACCCATCCACCGCTGCGACAAGCTGGCGCAGATTACTGACGTGGTGCACTGCATCGCACATCGGACCGTAGATGTGCATATGGTTATCGTCGCGTCCCCAGCGGTAGGGTGGCTCCGGGTTGAACCACACCACACGGTGCGCGCGCCGTTTGATGATCTCAAATGCGCGTGGGTTTGGCGGCGACAGGTGATCATCCCCATCACCAAGGAAGATCACGGTTGTGCGGCGGTCTACCGCGTCGAGGTGATCCCGGATGAAGGTTGCCAGACATTCGCTCAGGTTTGTCTGCCACGGACCGCCCTGCACCCGCTCTGGCACGACGCGGATTGCCTCTTCGGGTCGCAACCGCTGGAAGTCAGCCTGCACATCGGCAATAGTGCGATAGTACACAAACGGTCGGGTGCGACTGATCTGATCCTGGAGCGCGTAGACCAGCATGAGCATAAAGCCGGTAACAGCGCGCATCGAGCCGGACACATCGCAGATGACGGTAATGCGTGGCTTCAAATGTCTACGACGGTGACGGATGTCGAGCGGGACGCCGCTGTAACGCAGGTTGGCGCGAATCGTGCTTTTGGCATCGAGTGCACCTTTGCTGGCGCGTTTCTGCCGGAGCGCGACGCGGGTGCGCAACTGCGCCGCCAGGCGATTGATAACAGCGCGCATATCATCATCGTTCTGGTGCTGCAACTCCTCGAACGGACGGTCCTGGAGGTCTTCGATAGGGCGACGGCGTCGCTCCTCAGATTCGTACTGTTGCAACCCGTTGCCGACCTCCTTGCCGATCTGCTGCGCCAGCGCCGCGCGGTTTTCGCGCGCTTCCTGCTCCAGTTGCCGCAATGCCGCCTCGCTGACCCCCGCCTGACGCAGACGTTCGAGCAATTCCTGGAGCAACTGCTCCAGACGGTCGAAGTGCAACTCGCGTAGCGCACGGCGTGTCGCCCACGGCTGAAAGCCAGTGACCATCTGCATCGCAGTAGTGTTCGCACTGAGGAACTGGCGCATCTGGCTGCCGCTCATGCCCTGTCCAGTCATCATCATCTCGAACAGGCGGCGGAGTTGCTCTGGCGTCAACGACGCTAGCATCTGCTGGAGCGTGCGCTCCAGTTGTTCGCGCTCTTCGGGCGACATCCCACTACCGGGTTGGTGGAGCGGCGGCGGCATGTCAAGCCCGAAGAAACGCGGGAAGAGTTCATCGAACGTTGGCAGGTCGCGTGGCTCTTTCACCAGCGACGCGCGTAATGCTGAACGAAAGAACTGTTTATCAGCGACGCCAGTTATTTCGATGCAACGCATGGCATCGATGCTTTCGGCGAGCGAGATGCGCACACCCCTGGCGCGTAGCGCGTGGATAAAATCAACCACTCGTTGATCCATCCCTTTCCTCCCCTAGTTGCCGCGGAAGCGGCTACTCTCGTCGTCGCGGCGCAACCGCCCAAATTCATCCCGCTCGCGACGCATCCGATCACCCTCATCACGAACCATTGCGCGGCGCGCGCGCTGCAGATCGCCCTCAAATTTCAGCAGCACATTCAAGGTATTCTCGATCGTCGCCCGGTCGAGATGGCGCGCGTTGAGTTCGAGCAGCGCGCGCGCCCAATCGATCGTCTCTGAGACGCTAGGGTGCTTCTTCAGATCCATACTGCGCAACCGCTGCACCAGTTCAACTGCCTGCTGCGCCAGTTTAGGCGGCAGCCCTGGAACCTTCAGATTGATGATCTGCAACTCCTGGTCTGCGGTAGGATAATCAATGTGAAGATAGAGGCAGCGCCGCTTGAGCGCCTCAGACAGCTCGCGGGTATTGTTGCTGGTGAGCAGAACCATCGGTTGGTGGCGGGCACGGATGGTACCAAGTTCAGGCACGCTGACCTGAAAATCGCTCAGCACTTCGAGCAAGAACGCCTCAAACTCAGCGTCGGCGCGGTCGATCTCATCGATCAGTAGGGTCACGGGGCGCTCGCTGGTGATCGCTTTCAGCAGCGGGCGCGGCAGCATAAAACGGCTGGAGAAGAACACATCCTCTTCGGCTGCCAGTCGGTCGGCAGCCTCAGCGAGGGTCGTGACACCTGCCAGCAGATCGTTAAGTTTATCGCGCAGCAACTGCGTGTAGAGAAGTTGCTTCGCGTATTCCCATTCATAGAGCGCCTTGGTTTCGTCAAGACCCTCGTAGCACTGAAGACGGATCAGGTCACGCCCGGTCGCCGTTGCCCAGACCTTTGCGAGTTCGGTTTTACCCACCCCGGCCGGACCTTCGGCGAGGATTGGCTTACCAAGTTTTTCCGCCAGAAACACGGTGGTGGCGATTTCATCGGAAGGAATGTAGCGTTGCGCGCTCAGCGCCGCTTTGACATCGCTAATCGTGTTGAACACTGCCGATAGCCTTTCTACTCCGGTTGTGTGCCGTAGACGGTGTGCTCCATGCGAACCATGCTGTCCGTCAGTTCGATCAGAACGCCGTGGAAACGGCGCTGATCACGACCCGGATTGATGCACCAGGTTGTGCCAATCCGGGTTGCATACGCCCCGCTCAGCGCTGGCGCTTCGTGAATGTGCCCGTGCAGGGTGAGCGGCGGTTGGTAGTGTTCGATGAAGGTGCGCAGTGCCCGACTGCCGACGTGTCGCCCGTTCGGCATCAGGTCGAGCGGCGTATCGACTGGCGGGGTATGACAGACATACACCGTTCGTCGTGGGTCGCTGCGCCCGGCAAGTGCAGCTAGATCGTCTGCAATTGAGGGCAACCCTTCGAACTCATGGCGTTGGAGCGGTCGAATGACGCTGCCACGACTGACAAAGGCATGATCAAAACTGAACGCCAGCAGTGATCCCTCGTCACGGCGCTCAAAATCCTTAATGCTGAACGGCGTCGGCGGCACGCAGGCGTACCCGGCGATCCAGAGATCGTCGTTCAACCGGTAGACACGCTCGTGGAGAGGGTGCGCTAGCCCTTCGACCGCGAGTTCTTCCACTGCGGCATACGCCGCCGCCCAATCGTCGTTGCCAGGCAGCAGATAGACCTCTACCATCGGATGGTGTGCGCGAAATGCGCGGAGCGCTGGTGCGAGGTCACGCTCGACGAACCTACGCTGCGTCTCCAGTGCATCGTCACGCCGAATTGTGTGCGGCAAAAGATCCCCTGCGACAACAACCGCCTGCGCTTGACGTTGCGCTGCGAACTCGAATAATGCCCGATAATCGGCGATGTTCCCGTGGAGATCGGCAGTACAGGCAATACGCATATGCTGTAGTCACAAAGATAAGCCGTCTGGCAACACCTCTGAACGCTATGCGGACAGAGAAGGGCGGGGACCTTTACCGAAATTATAGCATGGACGGTGATGAAATGGATGAAATGATACCAGGCTTCTTGCTCTTTTGATAGTTTTGAAATACAGGACGTATATGCCGCTTCCCTGTTCCCTTGCCAGACGTGGTACGATATCTCATCAACAACGCAAACCATCCGCGCTATCTGCTCGCCTTCCCAGGAGACACTGCTTATGACCCAGACACCCCCCCATCGCACTCCGACGCAGAACACGCCGCCTGACGCCAATCCGTTCCGCTACGGCTGGCGTCTCTGGTCTCTATGATGAATATTAGCCCGATGCGCACATCGACTGTCTTGCATGTAGCGGCACAGGCTCAGTGCTGTCTGCTATTCAGCGGCATTTCGTCATACGTGCAACCGTCCAGTTCCCGACCGGTCAGATCTTTGCGCACCCCGCCCCATTGCTTGAAGAAAAACGGCACATGTGCGCGCCGGCACTGTTCCAGAATCGAGCGAACCCACTCCGCCTGCATCGGGCGCGCACCAGGACCCGACTCACCGCCGACAATCACCCAGTGGATCCCGTCGAGCGGAAGGTCGTCCAGCGGACCTAATAACGGTTCACACGATAAAAAGCGTACATATGCCGGAACCGCCTGAAGATCGTGAATCCGATGGATCACGCGCCGGTTTTCGACGCTGACCCCCATCCAGATATTCGGCGCCCAATCGAGATGCTGCGCCAGGTCGCGCAGGCGTGCGCTACGTTTTGTCAGGATCTGAAACGTGTGCTGTGGACAGTCGTGCATCGTTGCGAACACACGCTGAATGAACTCCAGCGGAACGCTTTCGTGGAACAGGTCGCTCATCGAGTTCACGAAGATCATGCGGGGCTGACGCCGGCGTTTCGGGAGGTCAAGCACGGCGGGATGCAACGTGACAGTGAAGCCGTTGCGGTAGCGGACGCTGCCCATCGCCTGAAGACGACGCGCGAGGCGTTCAGCGTAGCAGTGTTTGCACCCGGTGCTGACTTTTGAGCAACCGGTTACTGGATTCCACGTCGCTTCAGTCCATTCGATGTTCGAGTGTTCAGCCATGATTATGTGCTCAAGATATGCTGTGCAATTTTTATGGCAGTCTCTGACCCCTTTGGATTGCCTGATGCGAAGCAGAGCAGATACAGCGGATTATTACACGAATTGCGCAGGGCTAGAGGGTTTTCCGCGACTTTGTAGAAAGCCGTTTGCAACCTTTCGATGAAGAATCGCCCGATCATATTAAGATCAGCTTCTTTCGTGTAATACTCCTCCTCTTTGCCGAAGAGTGTCATTTGTGTATGGTGAGCATAAAAGGCTTTTTCCCATCCATTTGTGCCAAACATTCTGGTCAAAGCATGTGCCCAAGCTCCGGTTGGCGGCTGATTTCTTGTCAAGAGACGGTTGACTGCCATCCCCAGTGGAAATAACAACCACAAATCCACTGCCTGCGTTTGACCCAATGCCTCAATCAGATCCCAGGATACCTGCATACCATAAGGATCGAGAAAAACCGCGGCGCGAGCGTATCGCCAATCATTCCGGTGACACCATTGTATGAGATATTGATTGGCGTCTGTTTCAACGACTTCGATGTCGTGCCCCTTGATACGAAACTCGTTTGCGAGCTTTTCCAGCTCTTTTGCTCGTTCTGGATCGCGCTCAATGAACAGATACCTTTTGAACGGCGGTTCTACTTCGAGCGCAATACGGGCGCTACCCTTGAGAAAAGCCTCGGTTTCGGGTTCTTCCAGTTCCGGAAAAAGTGGGTTATCCGGGGGTGGTTGCGATGCCGGTGTGCGGTACCCTGTGCCAGCAAAAGCGTCGACGTAGATGGGTGTCAACTTCCTGGCTCTTTCATTGCCGCTGAAAATAGTCATGTACGCTTCCAGGTACTTGCGCACACGCTCCAGTTTGTCGGTTGTCCAGTTGCCGCCGAAGCAATGGTCGGCCATGACGCTGCTCTAGAACGAGGTTATGACAGAATGCCAGAACAATTGTACGACGGTTTGCACAACAGGTCAACACTCTTTGCACACATCAAGCCACATTATGTTGTATCATCGGGAAAGACCCGATTGCTCGCACCTGCGCACCGGATGCAGTGATTCGTGACTTCGCCTGCATGCCGTTGCTTTCGCACCATCGTCGCAGACGGGCTTCGCCTTGGAAGCTGGAATAGAACACGGATCGGCACGGATATGACGGATCGGCACGGATGATGTCTTGTCTGGAATAGTCCGCGCAGGCGGGCTTCGCCTTGGAAGCTGGAATAGAACACGGATCGGCACGGATACGACGGATCGGCACGGATGATGTCTTGTCTGGAATAGTCCGCGCAGGCGGGCTTCGCCTCGGAAGCTGGAATAGAACACGGATCGGCACGGATACGACGGATCGGCACGGATGATGTCTTGTCTGGAATAGTCCGCGCAGGCGGGCTTCGCCTTGGAAGCTGGAATGGAACACGGATCAGCACGGGTACGACGGATCGGCACGGATGATGTCTTGTCTGAAATAGCCCATGCAGGCGGGCTTCGCCTCGGAAGCTAGAATAGAACACGGATCAGCACGGGTACGACGGATCGGCACGGATGATGTCTTGTCTGAAATAGCCCATGCAGGCGGGCTTCGCCTTCCATAGCCGAGGGCTTGAGCCCGACGGCAAGAGGTGCATACCGGATTATAGCAGTTCTCAGATACGTTGACCCTTGTCCGGGTCTGCCGCATTGCGCGAGGCGCCCGCTTCCGGCGACGGGTGCAGCCCTGTCCGACAGGCCTTGTGAGCACTGCGATCCCTCTCTCTGCGCCTTCGCGCCTCCGCGTGAGCCAGTCTGATGCACTTAGAGACGTGGAGCACGCGGGGAGATGTCGCGCGAGACGTCTGCTTTCGATTGCGAAATACGACCATCGTGCGGTTGCGCCATCATATCCGTTGCCTCCACTGGGACCGGCGGACACGCGACCATCGACGGTTCCCGGCACGGTGCGTGGCGCGCCTGGAGGTCGCCGGATGCTATTCGCCATCACACGCCGCCGGACGCGCCCCGCGCACGTCGCTCCCCGACTGCGCGCCACAGACTCGCCCTCCTCCGTGACTTTAGTCCTACTCCCAGATCGCCTGTTTGTCCGGCGCCGGTTAGACACAATGACCCCTTTCTTTAAATCCCGGTTAATGCTATCCTACCGTCCGTAGCACGCGGCGCTCGCCGCCGCACCCGGAACCGCTCGCAGGCGCGCGTCGCGTCGCGCGCGCCGCGCCAGAAAGGAGACCCCGTCATATGGAACCGCATATCCGCGTCCCTGCCGCTTCCGTCCCGCCCGACCGCCCCAATCCGCCGCTTCCCGCCGGGGCGTCGTTGTCCGGCGATGTCATTCCCGTCTCCCGTCAGCGCCTGGAAAGCCTCCAGCGGCATCTGACCTGCAGCTACGAGCGCTTCCCGACCCGCCATCTCCGCCAATCGCTCCGGATCCTTCAGCACCTGCTCGTCGATGGCGACCGCACGCCCTGATTAGCACAGTCACCTGGCAACCTGGTCTGGCAGTCTCGACGACCGTGATCTGCGGATGATGCGACCGCGGCGCACCGCCGTGCGCAGGCGCGTTCGAGTCGTCCGCAGGTGATTCTTGACGAGGTGCATATGCGTATACCATTCTTCCCTGGGCGAACCTGTGCGGCGACCGCTGCGCTGCTCCGCCGGTCATACCCGCCTGCCGCGTGCTTGGCGCAGGGGTCCCCATCCCGGCCCCGGCGGGCGACGCCGCTCCACGGCGCGCTGGGATTGCCGCTCCCGTGTCGTTCCCGTCCGGCAGCGCGCCGCCTGCCGCGTTGCCCGCGCTGGACGCGTCGGGGGTGAGCGCTGTGGGAAGTGCAGCCTGCGCTGGAACCCGGCGCGCCGGGGGAACAGCTCAACACCGCTTTGTTTGTGCCTCATCACTGCGCTGGAACCCGGCGCGCCGGGGGAGTAGGGTGCAACGAACCGATCAGTTGCGCGGACGCGGGCGCTGGACTGCGGGGGTGGGGTTTTCGGCAAGCCGATGCGTTCCATCGCTTGTGTCCAGCGCCAGGATGTTCAATGCCTCCCTGTCCCGTGCGTGGGAGAGGGCGGAGAGGTGAGGGAAAAAGCGCATCAGGACGCCCAAACTCCTCCTTCTCTCCTTGTGGAAACGAAGGTTGGGGGAATGAAGGGCAAACGCGCGCGGGAATGCAGCATACCGCTCGCTGCTCCCCGGAGCGCTCCCCTTGCGCAGGGGGAAGAAGGGATCTAAGGAGAGATGGCTGAAGCATATCTGGCGACTGCTGACGTCACGGACACCCGCGACGTGGTTGAATGCACGGAGGCAAGCGATGCGATCCCGTCGACGCTGGAGTTCATTGAGTGCGCTGGTGCGCGCGACGCTGCGCCAGGAGGAGTGGATGACCGTGCGCGAAGCGGCGGCGCTGTACCGTGTGACCGACGAGACGATGCTGGCGTGGGTGCGCGCCGGGGCGTTCCCGATGCAGGTCGAGGAGGGGCGCACGTGGGTGGGGCGCGCGGCGCTCGAAGCGGCGCTGCATCGTATGCCGGAACGCCGCGGCGACAGCCGCGACCGGCTGCGTGCCGCCCCTGATGCGCCGGAGATGCCCGGCGACCCGGACAGCGCGCCCGAGCGCGCTGGCAGGCGCCCGTAGCCGGGTGCGCTGGAACAGGCTAGCTGGACGAGCGGACGCAGCGACCCCGCCGGTTTGCGTCCGAGCGCTGGTGTGCGGTCTGCGCAGCACAGGACGCCTTTCAGCGGGAGCGTGGTCGCGCCCAGCGACCGACGGCGAGCGTCCGCGTGTTCCCGCGCCGATATTGGAACAATTGTGCGCTGAATTATACAACAGAATCAATACTCATTGTGCAATTCGATCAGCATGATATGGTATCATCGGGAAGGAACCGAATGTTCGCACCTGTGCACCGGATGCAGTGATTCACGACTTCGCCTGAACGCCGTCGCTTTCGCGCCATTGCCCGGCTGCCCGATGACCAGATCAATCTGGCAGAGGCAGCGCTCTGTATTGCCTGGGAAGATCAGGGTGAGGGCAACCCGTCTGCATCGTTGCGGCGCATTGATGCGATGGCGGCGACCGCGCAGGAGCGTATCGTCGGGAAGTGCAGCTCGTGCGCAATTGTGGCGGCGCTAAATGTCTATCTGTTCGACGAGCTTGACTTTCACGGCAACTTCTGGGACTACAGCGATCCCGTCAACAGTTTCCTCGATCAGATGATCACACGACGTGTTGGTCTGCCTATTCTGCTGTCGGTGCTCTATCTGGAGATCGGCTGGCGGTTGCATCTGCCGGTAGTGGGTCTGGCACTGCCGGGGCATTTTCTGGTGCGTTACGTTGATCAACAGAACGGCGACCTCTATATCCAATCGCGGAAGATTGTGGTCGCTGGCGGAATGTGAGCGACAGATTTCCTCATTTGCAGGTACGGTCGATCCAGCGCTGGTGCAACAGACCATGGCGCCACCTTCGTGACGCTCAATCCTGCTACGTATACTGCGTAACCTGAAAGGCGCCTATATTCAGCGCGAGCAGTTCAAGCGCGCGCTGGCGGCGGTTGATTCGGATGCTGCTGCTCTCGTTCTATGCCGCCGAATTGCGAGAATACGGGTTACTGCGCGCGCGCCTGGGACACTAGTCAGGCGCGCTGGCGGATCTTGAACATTATGCGCATGTGGTGCCGCAGGCAAGCGATCTGGAGACCATCCGCCGTCAGGTGCGGACGCTGGCAGAAGCAGTGATACCGCTTAACTAGCGGCTGTTCTGAAGTGGAATGACTATATTCCCTGGTCCTGCAATCTGTCGTGCTCCGTGCCGTACTCAATGTAAACCGCACTTGTTTCCGTGAAGAAGTCGAGCAGTGTGTTGTGGTGAACCGGCAGATGTGACTCATTGCTGGTTGTCGGTGCATTGATATGGATCGACCGGGCGCGAATGGAGTCGGTGAACCGCAGCATACGTGCGCCATCGCGGGTGTAAAGGCTTGCAGCAACGAGTGGTTGCGGTTGATGGAAAAGTGTCAGCGCCTCTGCAAAACTCTCGACGCGAGTGACTGCCAGCACTGGTCCCGGCGCCGCTTCCTGAGCGATGCGCATATCCGGGCGCACCCGATCAACAATCGTTGGGCGGATAAAGAAACCGTTCGCCAGTTCTCCGTTGCGGGCACGCACGCCGCCACACAGCACCTCGGCACCTTCTGCCCGCGCCTGCTCGATCAGGTCGAGCGCCTGCTGGATCTGCGCCTCGTCGGTGCATGGTCCCAGCGAAACCTGCTCATTAAGGCCGTTGCCCGGACGCATCGCGCAGACGCGTGCAACCAGCGCTTCTAGAAACGCATCGGCGACGGGATGCACCAGCACGACCCGTTTGGTGGAAGTGTGCGTCTGACCGGCGTTGCTAAACGCGCCGGTGATGACACCCGATAGCGCCAGGTCGAGGTCAGCATCCTCCAGGACGATGACCGGATTGACATCACGGTGTTCGCCCATGAAGCGAATGTCGCGCATATCCGCCTGACGACGCGCACTAGCAATATCGGCATGCAAACCACCGATCCATACGGCGCGAACTGCTGGATGATCGATCAGGGTTGCGCCAGTTTCGTCGCTGGCGCCGTGAACCAGGTTCACCACGCCGGAGGGTGCGCCAGCATCGGCGAAGCAGCGAACCAGCCACTCTGCGGTTTCCGGCGTTGCTAGCGCTGGTTTCACGACGACAGTATTGCCAGTGATGAGCGCCTGCGCCAGGCGTTCGAGTGGCAACGCCAGCGGCAACCAGTCTGGTGTCAGCAGTGCAACCACTCCCAGCGGACGACGGTGTGTGTAGCCAAAGCGCCCGGCGCTGGACAGTGGCACGGTTGCGCCTTCGGGCATGGCAGCGGCAGCGCCGCAGAACTCCGCATAGGCGATGGCGTGCTGTACTTCGGCGCGCGCCTCGGCAAGCGTCTTCCCCTGCTCACGAACGATCACACGTGCGATCTGTTCAGCACGTTCCGCCAGCAGCTGCGCGGCGCGAAGCACCAGCGCACCCCGTGCTGGTGCAGGAGTGCGACGCCAGGAACGGAAGGCGTGTGCGGCAACTTCGGCGGCGGCAATGGCTTCATCGCTAATCGAGAGCGGCACGTCACCAATGTAGTCTTCAGCATTTGCTGGATTGATATTTGGTGCGTGGCGACGTGCCAGCGATGCTAACCATGCACCCCCGATATAGTTGCGGTAGATTCGGGTGTTGCTTTCAGACATAGATACGCTAGTGAACACGCGATCAGCATATTTGCGCTAATGCGATAGCTTGTTCAATGATAGCGATAAGTGTTAATTTTTTCCTGGAAGCAAGGGCGTCTTTATCCTCATAGACACAATAAGAGCACCCACTTTCGCTAACACAATTGTGTTGCTCCGGGTGTGAACAGTTATACGGAGCGCTATTCCTACAGATGATACCACGACAGGCGCTGTTTTACCAATTTCTCCGGGGAGCGATGACATCTTGCCCTCATAGACGCGGCGAGGGCGTCCTACCCTCGCTCCCAGGCGCGTATGTTCTCCCAGGTGTGAAGTTGAGCGCGAACGTGAAGGCAGAACGCAAATGGGGGATCATGCTTCGACGGGGGTCAACCCGATCGTCTGCGCTGCCTGATCGTAGGCGCGGTACGTTTCCTCGTCGAAAAGCACGAATCGTACTAGCGTGATGCCGGGGTGACTCAGCAACACATCACGGCAGGTCGCCAGAGCAATTGGCGCTGCCTGCTCGAGCGGGTAGCCGTAGATACCGGTGCTGATCGACGGAAAGGCAATGCTCTGCAAACCGTGACTGGCTGCCAGCATCAGCGCCGAGCGGTAGGCTGACGCAAGCAATGCTGCGTCATGCGGATTGCCGCTGTAGCGCGGTCCCACAGTGTGAATGACGTAGCGCGCCTTGAGACGGTAGCCTGCAGTGATGCGCGCCTCTCCTGTAGGACAACCGCCGATACGTGCGCATTCGTCTGCCAGTTCCGGTCCAGCCGCGCGATGGATCGCTCCGGATACACCGCCGCCAGGTGCCAGCGTTTCATTTGCGGCATTGACAATTGCATCAACGTCCTGTTCGACGATGTTGCCGCGGATCAGTTCCAGTGCAGCATTGCCGATAGCAAAGCGCATAGTTCTCCCTCCTTATAAAGTGTTCACATTCCTCTTGGTAGCAGGGGCATCTTGACCTCGTAGACGCGACGAGGGTGTCCCGCCCTCGTTCCCAGGCGCGTGTGTTCCTCCCAGGCGTGAACAGTACCCCTCCTTACATCACATCATGCTTGTCGCCATATCGGACGTGTGCTATAGTGATAGTGACGCGGGCGTAGCTCAGTGGATAGAGCAGCGGTCTTCTAAACCGTTGGTCGGGCGTTCGAGTCGCCCCGCCCGCGCCAGTGTTTAGCATTTGCCTTTCGTCTTTCCGGTTGTGATGCGCACCGCGCTCTGCGGCAGGCGTGCACCGCTGAGGTGTGGAAAACGCAGAGGAAGATCCTTATCAAATCGCGTATTTCGCCAGGTATAAAATCAGGTTTCGTTTTTAGAGTTCTCTGTGCTTCTGGTGTCTCAGCGGTGCATTTCTGCACTGAAGAGTCATCCTTTATAAGCCCTCGACTCTCTAGTGCGAAGCCTTCCCGTCCAGGCTAGACTGGGTGTATTTCTTAAAGCGTATCATTTCGGTTATTCTGCCCACCTGAGCCTTTCCAATGCTGGAACATAGCGGATATTTGCAGACCGAAATTATGGTCTTTAATTCCAGTATAGTCGCACAGGTGGGCTTTGCCATGGCTGGCCGAGGGCTTATATAGCCCGCGCAGGCAGGTTTCGTCCAGGATAGCCGAGGACTTTAACCTGACGGCTAGTTCAGTATAGCGGATTTAATGCTCAATCTCCATTAGACCTACAGCAAGAGGTATACTTAATTAGCCCGACGGCGAGAGGCGCATACCGAATTCAATTCTCAGTCAATCTTCATCATTTCGGTCACCCTGCACACCTGCACTCTCCTGAGAGCGTGATCAAAAACTAATATCTCGGATAAAGCCGATTCAGGAGCATTGCGATAGAACCAAGATAAAGAAGGGCTTCGCTTGGTTCTGGGTTGCGGTTGTATTCTTTACTTGCCAAACGATGGCGTCCCGCCCACTCAATCGAGCGTTCCACCACCCATCGTTTTGGAATGACGGCACATCCCGTTTGTCCAGGCGGTTTTTCATACTATTCAGGCGTATCGCCGTGTTCTGGTGCAGCCATTCGTCTCACTCCTGTTTCTATCCTTCATCCACCCGAATCTCGTGCATCCGAGGAAACGATTGATAATGCGCGGTCAAAAGCCATTCTGCGCCTGCGGTATCTGAAATGTCCGCCGGATGGACAAGCACACGCACCAAGAACCCATTGGTATCAACCCAGCATTGCCGTTTGCGCCCATTGACCTTTTGTTCCCCCATCATCACCGCGCTCGCCGCCCGCTTCGGTCGTTTTGACGGATTGGGAGTCCAGGACGCTGATGGACGGCTCCGGATCGCGATTTAGCGCTTGTCGCGCCAGTTTGCGCAGCGTATCATTGATTTTGATGAAGGTTCCATCACGATTCCATTTGTCGAAATAGTACCGAACCGAACTCATCGGCGGAAAATCTTTCGGAAGCATGCGCCATTGGCAGCCCGTGCGATGTTTGTACAGCAGGGCGTTGACGATCGCGCGGCGATCGATGTCAGTCGGACGGCCGCCGTTTGGCGACGGGGTGACGACGAGAGGCGCGATAGCAGCCCATTCCTCATCGGTCAGATCGGTCGCATAATTGGTTGGATAGGATCGCAGCGCACGTCGTGGCATACCAGATTGCTCCTCATTAGAAGGGCATGGTCGCCATCATGATACCACAAATCCGGTTTTCTGATCGCCCTCTGACTGCAAACGGTATGGTTGGCAACGAGCGCATGTTCGGTGTATAATGCCTGCGCTGAAGGAATGGATACCCAATACCATTTTTATTGAAGCGCAGAGCGCTTCCTGAGATGCTGTGTCTGCACTATCCTATCGTCGCTTATTAGTCCGTACTGTTTCCTGGCCAGGAATGGGCTTTGGCGTTCTTGTGCTGATTGCTGGCATGATCCTTCCTTTGCTTGTCGCGCCCTGGCTGATTGTCGATGACGCTGGCGAAACGGCGGATGCGATTGTTGTTCTGGGAGGCGAGGCATATCCGCCGAACCGCACCATCCACGCGCTGAACCTCTACAAGCAGCGGCGCGCGCCGGTGGTAGTGTTCACTGGAGGCGCGCTGCCTGGTCAACCGCCCGAACTTTCATCGGCACGGGTTGCACTGCGGTATGCGCTGGCGCGCGGGTTGCCAGCAGAGGTCGCGCTGGTGGTGGATACCGCGCAGAGCACCTACGACGAAGCGATACTGGTGCGCGACCTGGCAGCGCATCACGGGTGGCGTTCGCTGATCATTGTCACCGACTCATACCACACGCGACGCGCTGTGCGGACCTTTCGCGCGATCATTCCAGATGTGCAGGTGACGGCAAGTGTTGCGCCGTTCCTCGACGCCTTCACCAACCCGTTGAGTCGCGGTGTGCGGGTCTGGCGTTACGCTGCCGCTGAACTGATCAAGATGGCGTTCTACCGACTGCACTACGGCATTCCGCTAGGGTAGCCGCTACTTCCTGGTTGACCAGGCTGGCGCGCGTTTCTCAATGAACGCATCGACACCTTCCTGCGCGCAGGGTTCCATCATATTGCACGCCATCGTTTCGCCCGCCAGCCGGTAGGCATCTTCGATGCCCATTTCAATCTGGCGGTAGAACAGCGATTTGCCAAGTGCAATCGCTTCGGCGGGTCTGGCGATGATCGCATCGACCAGCCGCTGCACTTCAGCGTCGAGTCCGGCAGGTGGCGCGACCCGATTGACCAGACCAAGCGCCTGTGCGGTGCGGGCGTCGATGAAATCGCCGGTGACCAGCATCTCGAAGGCGGCTTTTCGCCCGATGTTGCGTGACAACGCCACTGCCGGAGTCGAACAGAACAACCCGACACTGATCCCGGAAACGGCAAATGTTGCATCTTCGGAAGCAACAGCCAGGTCACACATGGCAACCAGCTGGCATCCGGCAGCCGTGGCGATGCCGTGCACGCGCGCAATGACCGGTTGCGGCATGCGCTGGATCGTCATCATCATGTGCGAGCAACGCGCAAACAGGTCTTCATAGTACGCCTGATTGAAATTGGCTCTCATCTGTTTCAGGTCGTGACCAGCGCAGAAGGCTTTCCCCTGTCCCGCGATGACGACTACTCGCACCTTTGGGTTGGCTGCCACAGCGTCCAGTTCCGCCTGGAGCGCGGCGAGCATCTCTTCGGATAGCGCGTTAAACTGTCGCGGGCGGTTCAGCGTCAGTCGCACCACGCCACGCGCATCATAGTCGGCGAGCACGTATGGCTCGGTAACGGGAAGCGTTTCGGTTGTTTGCATGAGGGTCTCCTCTACGTCTCAGTCTGGGCAGCGCTGTGTTGTATGATACCAGAAAAGTGTCCAGACGCCAGGCAACGGTGTAAACCGTACTGTTGCGCCACCGTATAGAGCGCCTGAAGCGTGGCTTCAGGATTTGCCGTCTCGATTTCGAGTCGTTCGCCGACGTAGCGCATCTCCAGTGCGCCAGGCAATGGCGGAAGAGCGTCCAGCGGCAGCTCAACCGTTGCTTTCAGCACCGGTCGCACGTCGGCTGCGGCGATCAAGCGGTGCGGCGAGTCGCACGCCACGATGCGCCCTTCATCTAAGATCGCTACGCGCCCGCACAGCGACTCCGCTTCGTCCATACCGTGCGTTGTAATCACAATCGTGCGCCCCTGATTCTTCAGTGTGCGGATCATGCGCCAGACTTCGCGGCGCGCAGCCGGGTCGAGCGATCCAGTCGGCTCGTCGAGCAACACAATTTCCGGGTCGGTGGAGAGTGCGATTGCCAGCGCCAGGCGCTGCTGCTGCCCGCCCGACATCTGTTTCGCCCGCCGGTGTGCCTGATCAACAAGGGCGAACTGTTCCAGCAGTTCCAGTATCCTGCTGCGCGATGGGTAGACCTCGTAGAGCGCAGCGTAGACTTCGATGAGTTCAGTCGCAGTCAATCCGTCGATCAGCGCAGCGCTCTGGAGTTGAATGCCCAGTTTGCGCCGGGCGCGTTGCGGATCGCGCAGCACATCGATGCCAGCGACGACGATGGCGCCGGTATCTGGGTGATGCAAGCCCTCGATACATGAGAGCAGCGTCGTCTTGCCTGCGCCATTGGGTCCGAGCAGACCAAAGATCTCGCCACGCTGCACGTCCAGAGAAACGCCCTTCAACGCCTCGACGCGCTGTTGCCCTTTGCCATAGTGCGCACGCACATCGTGTATGGCAATCGCCAGTTTGCTCATGGCAACCTCCTGTTCGTTCGCTCTCAGCGTAGCGTGAAACTGGCGATTGGTGAAGTGCGGGAGGATAGATTGTGAAGATGTGTGAGAAGGGGGATGCTGCGATGTGACGAAGGTCATAGTGACGACGGGCGATAGTTGCATTCCTGCGCTTTTCCATAGATAATGGCGCTATACGGTTTCCTTCAGCATGGCAGTGAGCAACGTATGTACGACCTTCTCATTCGCGACGGGCATGTAATCGACCCGGCAAGCAATCTCAACGCTCCAGCCGACGTTGCGATCAGCGGTGGACGCATTGCGGCAGTGGCGGAGTTCATCGATCCGGCGCAGGCGCGCAAGGTGATCGATGCATCAGGGCAGATCGTCACTCCAGGACTGGTCGATCTGCATACCCATGTCTACTGGGGCGTCACCTACTGGGGCATTGAAGCCGACCCGGTTGCGGCGCGCAGCGGTGTGACCACCTGGGTGGATGCTGGCAGTGCTGGCGCATACAGTTTCCCCGGCTTTCGCCACTTCATCTGCGATGCCAGCCAGGTGCGCATATTCGCGTTTCTCAACCTGTCGGCAATCGGGCTGATTGCGCCAACCTGGGAGTTCGCCAATCTTGATTATTGCGATATCGACCTGGCAGCCAGGACGATCGAAGAGAACCGCGATATGCTCGTCGGGATCAAGGCGCGCATCGATCACAACACCACGCGCGGCGTCGGAATCCGCCCGCTGGAACTGGCGCGCACCCTTGCCGACCGGGTGGCGCTGCCGCTAATGGTGCATATCGGCAATGCTCCACCGGCGCTTGACGAGATTGTTGCGCTCCTGCGCCCCGGTGATATTCTGACCCATTGCTTCACCGGCGGCACGCATCGCCTGCTCACCGACGACGGACGCCTCTCTCCGGTTGCACGCACGCTGCGGGAGCGTGGCGTGCTGCTCGACATCGGGCACGGGACCGGGTCGTTCAGTTATCGGGTGGCTGAAGCAGCACTGGCGGAAGGGCTGCTGCCCGACATTATCAGCAGCGACATTCATCAACTCAGTGTGCAGGGACCAATGTTCGACCTGCCAACGACGCTCTCAAAGTTTCTCAATCTGGGCGTGTCGCTCCCCGATATCATCGACCGGGCGACTCGCCGACCGGCGCTGGCGATCAGGAAACCGGAGCTCGGAACATTGCAGCCTGGGGCGCCGGCGGATGTAGCGCTCTTTCGCCTTGAAGAAGCGGACGTAACATTCTACGATGTCGAGATGAATCCGCGCGCTGGCAACCGGCGCCTGGTCTGCACAATGACGATGGTTAACGGGCAATTGCTGCCGCAGCGAGCGGAACGCGCACCGGCGATCTGGGCGATTTTGCCTGAGCATCAGCGGCGCATCCTCAATCAGGGTTGAATTGCAGCAAATGTTCGCAGCGCCGTCACCTCATCTGTACAACCGCATCCCTACCCAATACCCGCCATCGACGCGAAGGGCGCTGCCGGTGATGTAATCGGCGTCGTCGCTGGCGAGAAACACTGCCGCACGACCAATATCGTGCGGCGTTCCCAGGCGCCCCCACGGTATCTGCTGCGCTGCACGCTGCAACTCTTCCTCGGTGGCGAATTTACGTTCGCCGGGGGTATCGATATGCCCTGGATTGATGACATTCACATTGATGCGGTACGGCGCCAGTTCCGCCGCCATCGTCGATGCCAGGTGGTTGACCGCCGCTTTTGCCATGTTGTACGCTGCACTGTTCGGCAACGGTATCTGCGCCAGGATCGAACCAATAATGATGATCTTGCCAGGACCGCCGCGCGCCACCATGTGGCGCGCGGCTGCCTGGCAGGTGTGGAAGACCCCGAACTGCGTTACCTCGATGGTGCGCAGCACATGCTCCCACTGCGCCTCAACCACAGGTTCCCGGATTGAAAACGCAGCATTGGCGACCGCGATATCGACCCGTCCAAACTGCTCGATGGCTGCGGCGAACACCTGATCGACGGCATCCCGATCTGTCACATCGCCGTACACCACCAGCGCGCGTCGCCCGATTGCCTCGATGTCGGCAGCGGTGGCGCGGGCATCGACCACCCCCGGAGTGTCAGGCGGCAGATCGTTGAGTACAATATCCGCCCCTTCGGCTGCCATACAGAGCGCGATACCGCGTCCGATCCCGCGCGCTGCCCCGGTAATGACCGCCACTCTGTCTTTCAAGCGCTGCATAGTGCGATCCTCTCCTTTCATATCACAGGCAAGCGTCATTCAGCAAGCAACAGATAGCCAAAGCAGGATGGCTTATGAAAATCGGCGGGCGACGTAAACGTTGGCGACCAGCAACTGAACTCCGGCGCGCTATTGCGTGGACGTTCGATCCGAAAAAAATTGGCGCGCCAGAGCGACGGAAGCGGCTCACATGTCAGGCAGCGCCAGGGCAACGCCAGAATCGCCGTCCAGCGCCTGGCGGCGTCCTCACGGCGCGCCCACCAGCGCGCATCAGCATTCCATGCCGTATCGACGCGCAACGTGGCGCGTCGCTCGTCCAGGTTGCTGATCCGTGCATCGAAGAAGATGCCATTCGGACTGATCTCAAACTCGAAATAGTCTACCGGCGTTTCCTTGCCGGGGCTGATGAATAGTTCGACCACTTCTTCATCGTAGATCGGATCGTCACGCTCGCAATACGTCCCCCAGATGTCGCAGTCGTCACAGTCGAAACGAACATACAGCGCGTCCGCATCGTACCCAAGACGCACAACCGTCTGCTGGATGGCAGGTCCGCTTCCATCAGCCAGGATGAATGGCGTTACCGCTGGCAACGCCATCCATTCCCACTCGAAAGGATCGTTGACAGCTGTCCAATGCGCTGGAACACGCGGGATAGCGTGGTATGGCAGATCAGGCATCGTCGCCTCTCCTATTCCCAGATGCGCAACTCCTGGCGCACACCGCGCATATCAACCTCGAACTCTAGACCGGCAATCGGCGGGCGGCTGTAGTACCAGTGGAAGGAGTGCACTGCGGCGGCGCCGAGCGGCGAGAGCAAGATATCGGTCAGAAAATCAAGCGGCGAGTGAACCGAATAGACGGTCATATCAGTTACATCATTGATACCACATCCCAGCGCAGCCAGGCGTTGCAGCATCACGCGCATCACAAACGACGCTTTCGTGCGCATTGCCTCCGGTGATGTCTGACCTTCGGCAATAATCCCGCGTTCATCAAGATCGCCGGCGCCGGCAATCACGAAGGTACGTCCAGTCGTAGCTGCTGGCACAGTGTAAGAGAAGGCATAGAGCGACGGTTCTTCGGGTGGGAGATAGGCAGGCGCGACATTGGTGCGCGCCACTGGGTTCATCTCATCAAGCAAAATGCCGCGCGTTTGCAACTCGATGCGATACTCAGCATTGAATGCACGGAAGTCTTCCGTGCTCAATGGCTTCGGAGAACGGAGTTCGATGGCGCAGAGCGCAGCCACCGGTCGTCCGACCGTTGCGAGATAGCGATCGATTAGGGCAAAACCGGCGCGATACGGCAATGGACGCTGCAACGTTGCCCGCACAATCTCGAACCCCGGCAGCGCAACGACACCAGCAGAAAAGGGGGGACTGCCGGACAAAAACGCGAACCCGCCAGAAGGATGATTGACAAGGTTCATGACGTAATCCCTTTCACAACTTGATCGCTCCTTCGGTCAACCCTTTGAAATAGAGACGCTGGAAAAGAGCAAAGATAATGATACCAGGAGTGATGGCGATCACATACACTGCGGCAATGCGCGGATACGCCCACTGCCCCATGCCGGAGTGCGCCGAAGCCAGCACAACCGGCAGGGTGCGCGTCGCCTGATCGTTCGTCAGGGTAATTGCCAGCAGATACTCGCCCCATACACCGACGAAGTTGACCATTGCAACCACAACGATGCCGTTGAGGAGCAGCGGCAGGAGTACCAGAAACAGGGTGCGCCACGGTCCGCACCCATCCATCCGACTCGCTTCGACCAGTTCGTGCGGCAACTGCTCAAAAATCCCGCGCATGATCAGGACGCTGACCGCCAGGTTCAGCGTCACATAGGGAAAGATCAAACCGACGACCGTGTTGAGCAACCCCAGTTGGCGCTGAATCTCATAGATCGAGATCAGCGAGAGCAGGCGCGTCGGGAAGAAGAGCGATGCGATCAACAGCCAGATCAACAGCATCCGTCCGGGCAACTTCACATGCACCAGCGCATAGCCGCCAAGAATAGCGCAGAAGGTCGTGATGGCAACCGTTGCCAGTGTCACAAAAACGCTGTTGAACATATTCTGCGGCAATGTCTGAATGCGAGTGAGCACGAACCCATAGTGGCTGAAATCGAATTGACGGGGCCAGAAGTTCGTCGAATACGACTCCGGCAGCGACTTTACCGACATCAGCAACACCCAGATCAGCGGCAGCACGATGATGACCAGAAAAACGTTGATCACTGCATGTCGGGCGATGAGACTGGTTGGGAAACGGCGCCGGTGACGGCGCTGAATTGCCGCAGCCACAGATCACCTCCCACTAATCGCGCGACCGGAATACGTAGAGCATTCCAACCACAAAGACCATCATGATCAGCGCCCCCAGCCAGCCAATCGCTGCGGCATATCCCTGCAACCAGTCGCCGATACGGAACGCCAGATCGTACATATAGACCGTCCAGGTATACGTTGGCGAGGTGCGCTGAAAGCCACCGAAGATCAGATACTCGTCGATCACCGACATTGCGGTGCCAAAGCGTAATACGACCAGGATCGAGAGGATCGGTAAAAGACGGGGAACGATCACGCGCCAGAAGAGTTGCCATTCACTCGCGCCGTCGATGCGCGCCTGTTCGGAAAGATCTTTGGGTATGGCGGCAAGACCTGCAAGGAAGAACATAGTGTGGTATCCAAGCCCCCACCAGACTTCCATGATGATCACGGCTGGCAGAGACAGGGGTGTGCCGCCCAACCATTGCGGCGCTGTCTGGCGGGTGAAGATACCGAGCCAGTCGACCAGGATGGTATTAACCGGTCCGATCTGGAAATCAAAGAGCCACTTCCAGAGCACGAATACCAGCGGACCGGGAATAACAGCAGGAATGAGCAATACAATACGGTAGAATGACGAAAGCCACGGTGTGGTCACCCGGTCGATCAGCACGGCCAGCACCAGCGGGATCAGGATGGTGAGTGGGACGAACGCCGCAGTAAATGCAAACGCGCGCAAGAGACCAACATGAAAGAGCGGATCATTGAGCGCGTTGATATAGTTCTGCAATCCAACGAAGTTCGGCGGGTTGCGTTCCAGATACTTGTAATCGGTGAAACTCAGAACAAAGACGCGGATGATCGGATAGATCTGCCAGCCGACAAAGAAGAAGGTTGCCGGCACAAGAAACAGCAGGTTGGCGTAATCAGCCATCCGGTAGGTCGAACGCCACGTACGCGCTGCACTCGCCACCCTGGAAGTCACCGTCGCCATACACGCCTCTTCCACAATCTTCTATTCGTCCTTGAATCGTAGAGACGTTGCATTGCGACGTCTCTACAATGCAACGTCTCTGCGCGTTATGCCCACCTGCAACCTGCAACCCGCAACCTTCACCTACCCGGCTTTGGCAATCTCCGCAGCCACCGCGTCCTTTGCCTTCTGCAATGCCGCTCGCGGATCCGATTCCTTGCCAGTGAGATACTCCTCCCAGAACGGCTTCCCGATAACGAACTGCGTCAGTCCAAAGGGATGGTTCGTAATGGCGCGCGCACGCTCGAACTGTTCCCGCACCAGTGCCACAAACGGTTGCATCCAGTCAGGCTTGTTCGCTTCCCATTCAGCGTAGATCGATTTGTACGGCGGCAACTGCCCTGGATGCGCAGTCGGCGATCCGGCAATTGAGTCCTTCCAGATCTGCTGATTGTACGTTAGTGCACGCATATACTCGACTGCCTTTTCCTTATTCTTGCCGTACTTGAACAGACATGCGCCGGTCGTCCAGAAGACAGTGCCGCCCTGACTGTTCGCAAAGCGCGGCAGACCCGCCATTCGCAACTTGTCGGAGAAACCGCCAGTTTGCGCAAAACGGAGCGGCGCGTTGAAATACTTCGTATAGTAGGCAACCTGCTGCGCCGCGAACGCTCCTTCGTCGGGGGTATTGTTCACGCCGCCATCGGTCGTGCCTTCATTGAGAATATCGGGGTTCGCCAGGTCTTTGATCTTCTTCATCAGGATCAGCGCTTCAACGGCTGGTTCGCTGGTAAAGTCGAACAAACCTTCGGGTGTGTAGACATTCGTGCTCATACTATGGGTGAACGGCGCCAGCGACCGCCACCCGCGCGCGTCATATGTCGCACCATATGGTGCCGCGCCGGAGTCGACCACCTGCTTTGCATTCGCCAGGTACTCGTCCCAGGTTGTCGGAACGGTCGTAATGCCTGCCTTATCCGTCAGATTACTATTCCACGCCATGCCGATCACGTCAAGCAGGAAGGGCCAGCTGTAGAGTTTGCCGTTCACAGTACACTCTTCGCGGATCGGGGGGAGAATGTCGTCGAGCACATCTTTTGGAATATAGTCATCCCATGGCTCGATCACATCCGCCTTGATCAGCTGGCTCATTTCGACGAACGGCGTCATACCGACATAGACATCCCACGTGCTTTCCTTGTTCTTCGCCTCGGCAACAAAGCGTTCGATGCCAAAACCCTGGACCGGCGCGATCTGGAAGTTCAACCCTTCGAACGAACTGTTGACCTGGGGAATAGACGGATGGAGATCGACGATCCACTGGTAGAATGTCGGCGTCAGTGGTCGCGTCGACGTTTGTGCGGGCGCGCTCCCCGGCGGAGTGGTTGGCGCTGTTCCGCCGCATGCGGCGAGCAGTGCGCCACCAGCAGCAGTTACTGTGCCGGTTGCCAGCAGTCGCAACATCTGCCGACGGGTAAGGGTTGAACGGGATCCATGCACCTGCGTGTCTGATCGTTCGGGAATCTTCATGCGATGCCTCCTTATAATAATTGTGACCAACGCTGAACCGGCAACAAGACGCTCAACCGCCTTGATTGCTCACCAGTGTGCTGTATGAGCATATGCGCCCTGAAAGATGCTACGGGCGATTATGCAGGGAAATATCAGCGCAATGACGTAGCAGGCGCGGGCGGGCGCGCTACTACCATCGCCAAGCCAGCAACTTAGTGCTGTATGTGCGCCTGACTATCGAGGCGCAGCAATCCAAATTCGTGATCGAGGACCATTGCCGCGATACCCAGCAGCACCGCGTCATGTCGTTCGGGAACCAACTCGACCCTTGTCATCGCTGCCAGCGGAGCGAGTGCGTGACGGACAAGCGAGGTTTTAACTGCTTCCAGCAGCGGCGGACCGAGCGCAGCAATTGCACCAGTTATCACGATACGCTCAACATTGAGCAATCCAACGATATGTGCCATTGCGACTCCAAGATAGTGCCCGACGTCCGCGACGAGCCCGGCAACACCATTATCACCCTCCTCCAGCGCCCGGCAGACAGTATTGAAGTCAATCGCCGCAGCCGCTGGCGCCAGTGAACGCAGACGTGACGACGGATCGCTGGCAAGCCTGCGCGCAGCGCGAACGATTGCTGGAACGCTGGCAACCGTTTCCAGACAGCCGATATTGCCGCAGTTGCAGCGGATACCATTGTCGGCAACGACGACGTGACCGATTTCACCAGCGCCAAACCCGTCGCCCGAAAACAGGGCGCCATTCAGTACAATGCCTGCTCCCACACCAACCCCGATGCTGATCACCACCAGGTTGCCGCTATCAGCGCCATCGCCGAACATGTACTCAGCTAGTGCCGTCAGACGTGCAGCATTGTCAAGATACACTGGCAAACGGTACTGATCCTGAAGCAACTGACGCAGTGGAGTATCGACGAGACCAAAATTGACTGCGCGCCGCACCATGCCGCGCACCGGGTCCACAATCCCCGGCATGCTCAAACCGATCCCCAGGATGTGTGGCGCCGGGTCTGCCGCCAGATTGTCGAGCAACTGCGTCAGATAGCCGGGCAGATCTTCAGGACGATACCCCTGCAACGGGACGCTGACCCGTCGCTGAATACCGCCACGCATATCAACGAGCGCCCCGACGATCTGCGTATCCTCGAAACTCAACGCCGCCACACAGTGCGACTCGTGCACCACGCGCAGCAGAATGGGCAATCGCCCTCCCGACGATTGACCAGCGCCGGTCTCCTCGATCAACCCCTGCTCGATCAGCTCGTTCACGACTGCCGAGACTGTTGTGCGGGTCAAACCAGTCTTCCGCGCAATATCCGCGCGACTGATCGCTTCGTCTTCATAAATAACACGTAGCACCAGCCGGCTGTTGTGATTTCTGGTATGTTGCCGCGTGGCTTTTGCCAGCAGACTTCGCATGGATGCCCTGGAAACAACCGGTGTCTTCAGCAGTGCTGCTGACACCAACGTGTACACTATCGACAAAAACGCCTGAGATGCGTTACAATGGCTGCGAATGATTTCATTAGTTCAGTGAACTGACAAAGGTACTGTATCATGCCCCATAGCGTTTGTCAATACTTCATTAAGATGTCTGCCATGAACGCCATGGGCGAAAATATGAATGATTCATGCGCTGGTTGTACGGAGCATCATAACCTTTCCGGAGAGGGGCGCATTCCCTTGCATAGGACGACAGGAGAGGCAGTATGCAGACGTCCGTCTTTGTTTTCGCGTATGATCTGGTGGATGAAGGCTACGGTCATGTCCTCGACACGATTCGCAACCGCGCTGGCGCCACAGCGGTCAACCTGGCGTGCAGTTATCACCATGCCCGCGATGTATTCCCCCACAATCCACGACACAAGGTACGGTTCCTGGAAGGCGGCGCCTGCTTCTTCCGCCCCGACCCGGCGCGCTACGCCGGTCTCAAGATTCAGCCGATCCTTAGCCGCCTGACCGACGACCACGATCCGCTGAGTCGCTGCATCGAGGAAGCCGAACGTCGGGGTATGGCGGTGCGCGCATGGACGACCAACCTGCATAACACCGGTCTTGGCTCGCAATACCCTGACTGCGCGCTACAGAATGCATTCGGCGATCCCTACATCACCTGTCTCTGCCCGGCGAACCCGCACGCTCGCGCCTACCTCTGCGCGCTCAGCGCCGATCTTGCCCGTCGCGGCGTGCAGGCGATTCTGCTCGAGTCGATTGGGTACCACTCATTCGATCACGGGTATCACCACGAACGGAGTTTTGTGCCGCTGTCACCCATTATCCGTTTCCTGCTCGGTCTCTGCTTCTGCCCCCACTGCACTGCACAGTTGACGGCTCGTGGAGTCGATATGGAACGCGTGCAACGCTTTGTGCGGGCTGAGGTGGAACATATTTTCAACGGCGAGACCAGCGCAGTCGAACACATGCCGGTCGAGCGCTCCACGCTAGCGGCGCTGGCAGATGGCGAACTCGGCGCGATGCTCGAACAGCGATGCGCAATTGTGACATCTCTTGTCGCAGAGATCACTGAAGCGGTCAACGCTGTTGGTTCAACACAGGTCATTACAATGGACATGTCAGGAGCAGCGTTAGGATACGCCACTGGCATGCCTGTCGGCGCTCCGGCGCCGTTGCGTGCCTGGGAGGATGGTCTTGACCTTCCAGCGGTTGCATCGGTATGTCACGGCATTGCCGTTTTAGCTTACGCCCGCGATGTGAACCGTGTGCGTGCCGATCTCGACGCCTATGCGAACCTGCTGCCAGACGGTGTCAACCTTACCGTTGGCGTGCGCCCAATGCCACCGGATTGCTACGACGCTGCGGAGATGACAGCAAAAGTCGCTCTCCTGCGCGAACGTGGCGTTGCTAGCATGGACGTGTACCACTATGGCTTGATGCGCCTGCATCATCTCGATTGGGTGGGACAGGCGCTCCGTGCGCAGGGGTAGGGGAAGATGCTTACAGGGGGTCAGGCACAACGTATTCAGTCTAATCTGCACAAGTGAGCTTTGCCCCGGAGAGCCGAGGGCTTATAGTAGCTGATAGGCGATAGTCGATAGCCGATGATCGATAGGGTCACGTTGGAGTTCGCGTGACGCGCGGGGGCAGGCTTTGCCCCAGAGAGCTGAGGGCTTATTATAGTCTTTGAATAAATAATCCGCTACATCCTGCGCAGGTGGGCTTTGCCCTGGATAGCCGAGGGCTTAAGCCCGACAGCAAAAGGCGCATACCGGATTAAGTTGCCAATCTCCATAAGCCCGACGGCAAGGGCAAATATCAATCTTCATGATTTCAGTCTGCGCTCGCTAGAGGCGGGCGTCTCACGCGACACGGCAGACCCAGACAGGGTCAATGTACCTGAGAAGTGCTGTAAACGCTCAATCTTCATCAGCCCCGCGGTACGAGAGCGAATACGGCTGATATTCTTCTTCATCAATTTCGGTTTACGACCAAGAGCGGCAGTCAGTACTTTGCACCAGGCACCGTTGCCCCTCATTCCCCCTGCTCCTTTCTCCCACAAGGGGAGAAAGGGAGAGTTTGCCCGTCCTGATGCCTGAAACGGGAAGCGGCTCGCAGAGGCTTTTCAAAAAACCTGCCCCCGCAACTGTCCGGGGCGACCTGGCGAGATCTCCCGGTTTCGTCGTTCACGGCGCTACCACCTCCAGACGCTTATCGATGCCTGTTGCAAGGTTCAGCAGGGTGCGGTGCGTCCAACCAACCTGACCGCGCGGATTGCGGATATAGAGCCAGTTTCCATCCGCCGAACGACCGAGCAGTTCGACGATCTCGCCAGCGTGCACCTGATCGAGCACTGTGCCCCGCATATTCGGTGCAGCGCGCACATTCCCGCCGTTGACAACGGTTGTGGTCGGAACCACGCGCTCAGTCGGCGCTGCCGTCGGTGTTGGCTGCGCCGTCGGTTGAGGTTCTTCCGAAGGAGGAGCCTGGGTAGGCAAGGAAAGAGAAGATGCGGTTCTTCCCAGAGGTGATCCGGCAATACTTTCAGGAGGGGGCGTCGGCGCTGTGCGAATAGTTGGTGGCACAGACGATGGCGGACCTGCAATCGCAAATGCTGACAGAACGCTCAACCCGTTGATCACCACCAGTGTAATGAATGTCGCAAGGCGTCGCCGTTGCACCGCCTGTCTGCGTGTCGGGTCTTCACGTAATCTGGCAGCTTCGCTTATCTTCTGCTCCAGAATAGTGCCATCCCACAATTCCACTGCCTGATCGCGCGCCTCGGCATACCCCTGCGGCGTAAACGAACTTGTCGTCACCAGCAATGCGCGGTCGGCTTTCTGAATGTGCAACGCTCCGACGAGATCGCGCACCATCGAGGGCTGCACAGGTTTGGTGTACCGTTTGCACTGAACGATGTAACGCAGACCCTGAAACTCGCCTTCCAGATCAACACCTCGATCACCGCTGCCGCCGCGTAATCTGAGATGACTCCAGCCCAGGTCTTTCAACAAGAGCAGTACCCGCTCTTCAAATTCCGCTGGCGTGAGTGCGTACAGTTCCTTACGTAACAGACTCCGCTGGCGCGCATGACGTATCAAAAGACGTAAAAACCACAGGATCACGAATGCAACTGAGAAGATTAGCACCGCAGCGACGATCTGCCAGGGGAGGGCGAGGTTCGTTACGGTTTGCCAGAAAGGACGAAATCCGATCAGTCCTATCAGGAGAAGAGCGCCGATGGCAGACCCGGCATCGGGCGAGTGACGTGAACGACGACGAGACATAGGTTGAAAACGTTGCTTTCAGGAATTTCACCGGGGTTGCAATCTTGCACACCCTCTCAATGCCCAATGTACGATACGTCGCCATTGATTACGATTGCAGTATGTTTGCAATTTGTTCTCAGATGCGTAATCAATCTTGAAACGCGCACTGAGCGCCATCGCTCCCCACATCACAGTCGGGGGAGCGAGAACCCGCTCCCCCAACTCCTTGACTGAAACAGGTACACCGTGTACGCTTACCCCACGATGACCGACAGGTTCACCACATACAACACCTGTGTCGAACCCTTCGCCGGAGGACGACCCCGGTCACTGTGTAGGTCACAGTCCCGCCTGGCGCCAGTGTCACCATATCATCGATGGGTGCACTGCCGCTTGCTGCACCACAGGATGACCCGCTCGACGCTGCGCACGACCAACCGGTCACCGTCACGAGCGCTGGCGGTGTGTTGCTCACCCGCGCGCTGGCAGTAACTCCGACACCTCAATCTGCGCTGGCGTGGTCACAAAGATCGCCGGGTCCCCCTGATACCACTCGATGACCCCGCTTACCCGCACGTCCTGCCCAACCCGATAGCGCTCCTCCGGTCGCCCTCCAAACC
>Ga0308416_1000091_pt1 | contig 30276 bp, 29 predicted proteins | sample HotsprSampleOS60_FD_203468 | JGI IMG/M metagenome (GOLD analysis project Ga0308416, IMG submission 203468) | Hot spring phototrophic mat microbial communities from Octopus Spring, Yellowstone National Park, Wyoming, United States - 20090730_OS60 ... | reverse complement strand
CATCGCCCATCGGCGTCAAGGTGATGCCCATCTTCTCCAGCGCTTTTAGCTCGCCGTAGGACGATTGCTCGTGCTTGAAGAACTGCACGCCGCCGACGCGCATGTTGCGCCCCCAGGCGCGCAGCAAGATGCCCAGGGCGGCTGTGGTCTTGCCTTTGCCCTTGCCGGTGTTGACGATCACCAGCCCCTTCGGGCGATGCGTTTGCCGAATCGCCTCGCGCCGCGCGCGGCGCTCTGGGTCATCGCGGAGCGGCGTGTTGGCCAACTCGATGCCGAAACGGTCGGTCTCTGGTGATTGATCGTTCATCTCCATAGCGCTTATCTGGCGAATGCTCAGCCGTGAAAAAACGTCTTGGCCGTCCGATCTTTGGGATCGGGCGGCAATCCCAGGTACTTGGCGCGCAGGTGATCCCAAAGGGATAACTTGCTCCAATCCGGTTCGCGCGCGATCTTCATCTCGGCTGTGATAAATGGGTTGGGCAAGAAGACGGTCAGTTGATTCTCGCCCCGACCATTAAATAGGCGCAGTCGCCAACTGCTGGGTGTGCCGTCAGGATTCAAGCGCCGCACCAGCTCCGCGCGCGAGGTTTTGCGGACTGCGCGCAAGTCTGGCGGGGTTGGGCGGGCGGCCGTGCCGAAGTTCTCGCCGATGCACACGTGGAAGTGCCATGTGCCGAAGTCAACCGTCAGGTAGCCATCGTGCAGCGAGACGCGCGCTGGCGGCCGTTCGGCCCTGAACTCGAAGACGCTGCCCTGGATCATTGTGCCGAAGACGATATGCTGCCAATGTTCCTCAAACAGCTCTTTCAGCAGCGCGAACAGCCTTTGCTCTGAGTTGTCCAGAGACCATCCCTCGATCACGCCATCGCCAGGTTCATCACGAACGAAATGGGGCGAAAGATTCTGCTCGGTCATCGGTCATACGCACTACGGAATGCGCAATACGAACTACGAACTACGCAATCCCACCTCTCGCCCATCGGCGTCAAGGTGATGCCCATCTTCTCCAGCGCTTTTAGCTCGCCGTAGGACGATTGCTCGTGCTTGAAGAACTGCACGCCGCCGACGCGCATGTTGCGCCCCCAGGCGCGCAGCAAGATGCCCAGGGCGGCTGTGGTCTTGCCTTTGCCCTTGCCGGTGTTGACGATCACCAGTCCCTTCGGGCGATGCGTTTGCCGAATCGCCTCGCGCCGCGCGCGGCGCTCTGGGTCATCGCGGAGCGACGTGTTGGCCAACTCGATGCCGAAACGGTCGGTCTTTGGTTGTTCGCTCATGGTTATCTCCGTTCGGTTTGTCGAGCCTGCCAGAGGGCAAGTGCGGCCTGCGTCGCCGTGCGAACGACTTGCCCAACCAGCGCGCCGACGAGGGATACCGGCCCGCCATACTCACAAAGGGTTCCCTCGCCCGTATGCGCGACGACGAGCGCATCGCTGCCCGTGCCGCTGGCCAGATGCCCATCCCGCGTGCGCACTTGGTGCTCGGCCAGGACCAGGCTTTTGGCTTCTGTGGCGGTGACGATCAAGTTGACGAGCGCTGCCGGCAATAGCCGACCTGCGACCACGACGATAGTGTTAATTGTCCCCACGTCGGGGGATATCGCTGCCGGACTCACTCCGGCCGCCGTAGGATGGCTGAGGCCCAGCGTGACGATCGCAGCCGCTGAAACTGCCCCCGCGCGCGCGACGACGACCTGGACATCGCTGATGCGCGCGGCGGTGAGCAGCCCAACGAAAGGTTCGTGGATCCCCATGCTGTCCGCAATGCGTCGCAAGTCTGCGGCTGGGTCGTTGCATCGGTAATCCGACGCCACGCCGACGTTGAGGATATGCGACACACGCGCGCTGCCGCCGCCGACCACTGCCGAGCTGAGGCAGTCCAATCGCCATCGGCTTGCAACGTGGATGACTCCCCGCAGCCGGCGCAGCACTATGCCGCTGAAGAGTTCGACCTCGGACATCGTTTGACCCAGGACCGCGCAGCCTGGACGAAGCGCGCGGCCAGATCCGGCTTGGCTAGAAAGTGCAGATGGACGTAGGAAGCTATCACCTGACCTACCTGAGCGCCCTCAAGCCTCGATGCAGGCTGATAGTGCGTCGGCAACAGTTCATACACGGGCTGGGCGGCCGCTTCAGGCGCTTCCCAGATCGAGTAGTGGAACTCGTGGCCGCGGATGGTCTCGCCGGCTCGCCATAGCCAGCTATCGCGCAAGGCGCGCGCGTGACGATAGCCCAGCGTTAGCCGCGAGGTCATGACTGAGCGGCCAGGCAGGACGCCGCACATCGGGTGGACATCGCCTTCTTGGTCAACCAGCGCCTCGCATAGGAACATCAGGCCGCCGCACTCCGCATATATCGGCATGCCGCTGGCGGCTGCGCGCGCGATCGCCGCGCGCATTTGTGCGTTTGCCGCGAGCTGAGCTGCGTACAGCTCGGGGAAGCCGCCGCTGAGGAGCAGCGCGCCGGCGCGTTCAGGTAGCGCTGAATCGCGCAGCGGGCTAAAGAAAGCCAGCCGTGCGCCGGCTGCTTCCAGCAGCGCCAGGTTATCCGGATAAGTGAAACTAAACGCCTCGTCGCGGGCGATGGCGATGTCCACTACTCTGTCTCCTTGAGTGGCAAGCGTGATCGCCGGCGCGTTGATGCGCGGGAAGGGGGCGGGGGAAAGCGCAGCAAGCAGCGTTGAGAGGTCAATGGCTGCCTCGATCTGTGCACGGAGGGCAGCGAGCCAGGCGCTTGGGTCTTGCTCTGCCGCGTGGACAAGCCCCAGATGGCGCTCTGGCATCCTTAGTGCGTCGGCGCGGGGCAAAGCACCGAGGCAGGTTAGCCCTGTGCTCGCGAGCGCCTGCCGCAACATCGCAGCATGCGTCGGCCCGCCGACGCGGTTGAAGATAACGCCGACCACGTTCAGCGACTGGTCAAAGTCCGCTAGCCCTTTCGCAATCGCGGCTGCCGTCCGCGACATCGCTGACGCATCGAGGACGAGCAAGACAGGCGCATGGAGGAGGCGGGCGACGTGCGCTGTGCTGCCGAAGTCGTCCGCGCCAGCCACCCCATCGAACAGCCCCATCACACCTTCGATAATCGCCAGGTCACAATCGCGGGCGTGTCGGATGAAGAGATCGCAGACTCCTGCTTCGCCCAACATCCAGGCGTCTAAGTTATGGCAAGGCCGACCAGCAGCCTGGGCGAGCAGCGATGGGTCAATGTAATCTGGGCCGACCTTGAACGGCGCAACCCGCAGGCCGCGTGCAGCCAGAGCTGCGATCAGGCCGGCAGATACGGTTGTCTTGCCGTTGCCGCTGGCGGGCGCGGCGACGATCACGCGCGGGGGCAAGAGGCGTGCGCTCAATGAAACCCTCACGGCAGCACGCCGGCTTCCCAGTGATATACGTCGCGCAGATAGCGCTGAACTGCCTCGCCCTCAGCGGCGAAGGCGCGCAGCAAGGCGGCATGGACGTCGGGGCTGTCGGGCGCGCTAACAGTGAACGTCCCATCGGCGGCCATCAACCATAGCTCGTCGGCAAAGCGCAGCGCCAGCTCCAGGTCGTGGGTGGTGAGCAAAAAGGCTTTGTCCGTGCTCCGCGCCAAGCTGCGCAGCAGGGTCATGATCTCGATGCGCCGCGGCAGGTCGAGGAAAGCCGTCGGCTCATCCAGGAAGACGACTGGGGTTTGCTGGGCCAGTGCGCGGGCCAGCATCACGCGCTGGCGCTCCCCGTCGCTCAGCTCGAGCACGGGACGCGCGGCCAGCGCCTCGCAGCGGGCCATGCGCATTGCCTCTTGGACGATCGCCTCGTCGTCCGGCGTGAGCCGGCCATCCCAGCGCGTGTAGGGATAGCGCCCCAAGGCAGCCAGGGCGTAGGCCGACATGTAGCCGACATCTACCCGATCAGTGAGGACGACGGCCAGCTTGCGCGCGAGTTGATTGGCTGACAAGGACGCTAGGGGCTGGCCATCGATCCATACCTCGCCGCCAAGCGCGGGCTGAAGGCCGGCCAGCGTGCGCAGCAGCGTGCTCTTGCCTGCGCCGTTTGGGCCGAGTAGGGCGGTCAGCGCGCCGCGCCGCAAGCCCAGATTCAATCCGCGGTGGACGACGCGGATCACCCGTCCGCGCCGATAGCCTGTGGTCAGGTCGCGCGTCCACAGCGCAGCGTCTGTGACCGAGGGGGCGTTCATACGCGGGCGAAGCTTTGCCGGCGCAGCACAACCCAGAGCACGACCGGCGCGCCGATGAACGAGGTGATCACGTTCAGCGGCAGGACAAAGCGCGCGCCAGGCATCTGCGAGATGAAGTCGAAGAGGATGGCCAGCGTCCCGCCCAGCAGGATGACTGCCGGCATTAAGACGCGGTGGTCGCTGGTGCCGAACAACGCCCGGCAGAGGTGCGGCACGGCGATGCCGAGAAAGCCGATCGGCCCGCAGAAGGCCGTCACCGCGCCGGCCAGGAGCGAGGCGCTGGCAGTGATCCACCAGCGCGCGGCGCGCACGTCTACCCCCATGCTCTTGGCGTAGCCCTCGCCCAACAACAAGGCATTCAGCGGCTTGACGCTGGCCAGCGCGATCAGCAGGCCGAGCACGAGCGCCGGGGCAAAGGCCTGCATCTGTCCCCAGGTCACCCCGCCGAAGCTGCCGAACGTCCAGTTGACGTAGGCCGCCACCTGTTCCGGCAGGCTGAAATAGATCAGCAGGCTGACCACAGCGCTGGTCAGGTAGCCAACCATCAAGCCAAGGACGAGCAGCGTAACCACGTTCTGCACCCTGCGGGCAATGGCAAGGATCAAGAGAAAGATGCTCGCAGCACCCAGCGTGGATGCCGACGCGAGGCCGAAATCGCCCAGCAGCGCGCTGCGGCCGAAGACGCTGACGCTGACCGAGGCCCCGCCGAGCACCACCAGGGCGACGCCCAGGCTAGCGCCGCTGCTGACGCCGAGGACGAACGGGTCGGCCAGCGGGTTGCGAAAGAGGGTTTGCATCTGAAGGCCGGCCACGCTCAGGGCGGCGCCGGCCAGCAGCGCGGTGATCGCCTTGGGCAGGCGGACGCTGACGACGATGATCTCCCACGTCTCCCGGCTGGCTTGTTCGCCAAGGAGGATGCGTAGCACCTCGTCGAGCGGGATGGATACCGGCCCCAGCGCCAGCGAGAGCGCGAACGCCGTCAGCGCCAGGCCGGCCAGCAGCAGCAAGGCGCCGCGCCTGATGCCGAGCGGAGGAAAGGGGTTGGCCAAGTGGCTTTCCGCCTGGCCAACCCGTGGGAGCGAAGCGCGCATCAGCGATCGATCTTCCGGAAGAAGACCAGCTCGTGGTCGGTCATTAGGTTGGGATGGAAGATCTTGGCCAGGTCTGCCAAGATGAGGTGAGGGTTGCCGACGCCGGTCTCCCAGTAATCGTTGCCCCCGTTCTCGTTGAGGCGCTTGTCGTAGTTCCAGACGTTCCTTTTGCTCACAGGCCCTAGTCGCTCGTAGCGCGGCTCTTCGGCCAGGAGCGCCCCGATGTTCTGGTAGCGCTGGAAAGCGTTAAGCAGCCACACATCGGCGTTGATCCCGCGATCGAGCGCTTCCTCGAGCGAGATCTGGACGCTGCCGGCGCTGGGGTTGGCGGCCATGAGGTAGTTGCCGCCGGCGTCGCGAACCAACGTGGCGAAGTAGCTCGCGCCGCCCGGCATGCGCCAGCGCCCGCGGCTGGCCGTGCCGACCACCACCAGCGGGCGGTTGGCGACGCCGCTCACCTTGCGCGCCACGGCCAGGTAGCGCTGCTTCATCAGGGTGTACTCGCGCTGCGCTGCCGCTTCGCGGTTGAAGAACAGCGCGGTGAACTTGATCCACTCCGAGCGGCCCAGCGGCGTGCCCTCCATGTATTCGGCGTTGATCACGGTGGGGATCTTCGCCTCTAGGAGCTTGGGATGCGAATCGAACTGCGGATCGCCCACGCCGTAGGTCATCACGAAGTCTGGCCGCGCCACGATCGTCTTCTCCACGTTCACCTTCGGGCCGCTGCCGATCTCGATGAGCTTGCCGGCTTTGATCATCTCGCGGACTTTGGGGTTATTGACGTAGGTGAACTCGTCCATGCCGATCAGCCGGTCGAGCAGGCCGAGCTTCTCCAGATGCGGCAGGTGCGTGGTGCTCATGGCGATGATGCGCCGGGCCGGCGCCTCAATCACCAAGGCGTCCTTGATGTTGCGCGGGGCCGGCGTGCCACACTGGACGATCACGTACTTGAACTGCTCCTTGGCGTTGTTCCAGGGGTTCAGCACAGTGACGACTTTGTAGTGGTTAAAGTACTCCACCTTGAAGCCCGTGGCGTCCTCCAGCGTGACCTTCTCGGGGAAGTAGTCCACGCCGGGGCGATAGCCGCGGACGCAGCCGTTGGTCAGGTTCTTGCCCTGGGCGACGGCGGTGGACGGCGCAGCCGAGGCCAGGCCGGCGATGAGCAACGCGATAGACAACGTGAAAGCGAAGATTCGCTTAAAAGGCGAGAGAACGCGAGAGTTAGACATGTTCAGACTCCTCTTACTAGTTCGGATACTTAGTAAGCACGAACGACGCGCCAATTGGCGCAGAAACGAAAACCCCGCCTTCTCAGGCGGGGTGGGATGGGGTATAAGGGCGTCGGTTGCTCGCGGCAACCGCGCTGATCAAGTCACTTCAGCCATGCACCACCTCCTTGGTCGCGAGAAGGTTTCGGCAACTTCCAGTCGAGGCAAGCGTCCTGGCTTTCGCGCCGGCTGGCGCGATTACAGTTGCGGCACAGCGCCGGACTCTCACCGGCTTCCACCTTTAAGCCCTGGCTTCCGTTCCTTTGAGCCTGCCGCACGGCAGGCACCGGGTCACCTCGACGTTATTCAGTTGTTATTAAGCATTATAGCTGGCTCAAATGGGCTTGTCAAGGCCCGGCGAGCGCCACGCTTCCAATAGCCGGCGAGGCGGATACGAAACCGTCGCATCTGTCTAGAACATCTGTCCTATATAATCCTGTTGATGGCCGATGACCGCCCGCCCGAGCGAGCGCGCGTCGTCTCTGGCGCGCCCCAGCCCAGCGACGACGGGACGCTGGACCGCGCGCTGCGCCCGCGCACGCTCGATGAGCTGATCGGCCAAGACAAGGTGCGCGAGGCACTGCGGGTGATGATCCAAGCGGCCAAGGCGCGCGGCGAGGCGCTCGACCACATCTTGATCTACGGGCCGCCCGGGCTGGGCAAGACCACCCTCAGCCACGTGATCGGCCACGAGATGGGCGCGACGGTGCGGGTGACCAGCGGGCCGGCCATCGAGCGCGCCGGCGACCTGGCCGCCATCCTCACCAACCTGCGCCCGAACGACATCTTGTTCATAGACGAGATCCATCGCCTCAACCGCGCGGTGGAAGAGGTGCTCTATCCGGCGATGGAGGACTACGCGATAGACATCGTGATCGGCAAGGGGCCGGGCGCGCGCAGCGTGCGGCTGAAGCTGCCGCCGATCACCGTGATCGGCGCGACGACTCGCCTGGCGTTGCTGACGGCGCCGCTGCGCGCCCGCTTCGGGGCCGTGTTGCGCGTGGACTTCTATCCGCCGGAGGCGCTGGCCCAGATCATCACCCGCGCCGCCGGCTTGCTCGGCACGCCGATCGAGGCGGACGCGGTCGCCGAGATCGCGCGACGCGCGCGCGGCACGCCGCGCGTGGCCCTCCGCCTGCTCAAGCGCGTGCGCGACTACGCTGAGGTCTACGGGGCGGCGGATGGTCGGATCACCAGTGCGCTCGCCCGCCAAGCCCTGGACTTGCTGGAGGTTGACCCGCTGGGCCTGGACGACCTTGACCGGCGCGTGCTGCGGACGATCATCGAGAAGTTCAACGGCGGGCCGGTGGGGCTGGAGACCTTGGGGGCATGCTTGAGCGAGGAGAGCGACACCATCATGGACGTGGTGGAGCCATACCTGCTTCAGCTCGGCTTTCTGGACCGCACACCGCGCGGGCGCGTGGCGACCCAGCGCGCCTACGAACACCTTAACATTCCTTACACGCCGCCGGCCCAACAGCCCAGCCTGCTATGAAGCGCATTTCTCGCCTTCTGCTCGTCGCCGGCGCTGCCCTCTTGGGCGCGGCTGCTCTCGTGCAGGTCAATTCCGCGCCCTCCGCGCAGGTCATCGAGATTTTGTCGCCGGCGGGGCCGGCGAAGGTCGTGCGCACCGGCCGACCGCTCTTCTTTGCCATTCATGCCGCAGGCCCGAACGGCGTGACGAGCATCGAGTTGCTCCTCGACGGCCGGCGCGTGGCTGAACGCGCGGTCAGCGGCGCGCCCAGCCTGAACACCGTCCTGCGCTGGCAACCGGACGCAGACGGCGATTTCGTCATCGTCGCCCAGGCTGCCGACCGCGCCGGCCAGCGCTGGCGCAGCGCGCCGCTCATCCTGGCCGTGCGCGGTGCCGCCGGGCCGCTCGGCTCGATGATCCAAGTGCCGGCTGGCGCATTCATCATGGGCAACGACGCCGGCAACGACGACGAGCGCCCGGCCCGCCTGGTGCGCATGCCCGGCTTCGAGATAGACCGCTACGAGGTCACGGTGGGTGAGTTTCGCGCCTTCGTCCAAGCGACCAACTACAGAACCCTCGCCGAGCAGGCCGGCCGGCCCTGGCACGAGACCTGGCGGGTTGACGAGGTCGGCGCACGCTTCGACCATCCGGTGCGCTATGTCTCGTGGTGGGACGCCGATAAGTATTGCCGCTGGCTCGGCAAGCGCCTGCCCACAGAGGCCGAGTGGGAATACGCCGCGCGCGGCGGGGATGGGCGCTTATATCCCTGGGGGAACGACTTCGACCCAGCGCGCGTCTCCAGCCCGGACGACACGGCGCCGGTCGGCTCTGCCTTGGGCAATCTCAGCCCGTTTGGCGCGTACGACATGGCCGGCAACGTCTGGGAGTGGGTCAACGACTGGTATCGCCCCGACTACTACGCCCAGGGCCAGGACGATAACCCGCAAGGCCCGGCCCAGGCTGATCAGCGCGTTATCCGCGGCGGCAGCTTCACTAACCCCCCGCAGGATTTGCGGACTACCCGTCGGATTAAGGATGACCCCGGCAGCGCCCACCGCGATGTCGGCTTTCGCTGCGCGCGCTGAGATGCCTCCGCGCTACGCTCAAGTCGCCATCCTCTCGCAGACAGTCCCTGATCTGCTCAGCTACGCAGTGCCGGCGGCGATGGCCGACCGCGTGACCGCCGGCTCGCTTGTCCTCGTCCCGCTTCAAACGCGCTTGGTGAGCGGGGTAGTCTGGAGGGTGGGCGAGGGCAGCGCCCCCAACATCCCGCTCAAGCCGATCCATCGCTTGTTGGACGAACAGCCGGTCCTGAACCACCACCAACTGGCGCTGGCGGGCTGGATCGCCGAGGAGTATTACGCGCCGTTGGGTCGCTGCTGCGCGCTGATGGTGCCGCCCGGCCTTACGCCCAAGTCAGCGTATGTCTTTCGCCTGAGCGAAGCCGGGATGCGCGCTGCCTACCCGGACGATGACCCCCGCGCGCGCGTCCTGGGCGTGCTGCGCGCGCATGGGCCGCTGGTCATGTCCAAGCTGGCGCACAGGATGCGCGGCGTGGCCGAGTGGCGCAGGGCGCTGAAGGCGCTGTTGGCCGCCGGCCTGGTGGCGCGCGCGCCCACCGTCGAGCTGCCTCGCGTTCAGCCGCAGCGGGCGACCCTGGTCCAGCTCGCCGTGTCGGAGGAAGCGCTGTCGGCGCGCATCGAGGGCTTGCTGAACGACCGAGGGCTGCGCGCGCCAACGCGCGCGCGGCGCGCTGCGGTGCTGCGCTATCTGCGCGCGCACCGCGGGCTGGCCAGGGCCGAGTGGGTAATGGCCGAGACCGGCGCGACCCGCGCCGACCTATCCTGGCTGGCCGGACGGGGCTACATCATCCTTGGCGATGTTGAGCGCTGGCGCGACCCGCTGGCCGACGTGGACTACGTGCCAAAGGCTGCGCCGCCGCTCACCGCCGACCAGCAGCGCGTTTGGGAGGCGATCGCGGGCAGCCTCTGCAGCGCGGAGCACCCCAGCCAATTCCTGCTGCGCGGGGTCACCGGCTCAGGTAAGACCGAGATCTACCTGCGCGCGGCCGAGGCCGCGCTCGCGCAGGGGCGCGGGGCGATCATCCTGGTGCCGGAGATCTCACTGACGCCGCAGACGGCCCGCCGTTTCTTGGAGCGCTTTCCGGGCCAGGTGGCGCTTATCCACAGCCGGCTGAAGCCCGGTGAGCGCTACGACACCTGGCGGCGCATCCGAGCCGGCGCGCTGCCGATCGTGGTCGGCGCGCGCTCGGCGCTCTTCGCTCCGCTGCCCAACCCCGGCCTGATCGTGCTGGATGAGGAGCACGATCCTTCCTATAAGCAGACGGTCGCGCCGTGCTACGACGCGCGGCGGGTTGCGCTGCGCTATAGCGAACTGACCGGCGCGACGCTGATCTTCGGCAGCGCCACGCCCTCCCTGGAAGCATGGCAGATGGCGATGCCCGCAGCGGATGGCCCGCCGCCGCGCTTGAAGTACCTGGAGCTGCCCAACCGCGTGCGGGCGCACATTCGCCGGCTGAGCGATCAAGAGGCGCGGCTGGGGGTGCGCGCAGCGGCGCAACCAGAGGCCGAGGCAGTGGCCTATCAGCCGCTGCCGGAGGTGCATGTCGTGGATATGCGGGCCGAGCTGCGCGCCGGCAACATCGGCATCTTCAGCCAGGCGTTGGCCCAGGCCTTGGGCGAGACACTGCGGCGTGGCGAACAGGCCATCCTCTTCCTCAACCGGCGCGGCGCGGCGTCTAGCGTGGTCTGCCGCGACTGCGGCCACGTCCTGCGCTGTCCCGACGACGACACGCCGCTCACCTATCATGCGCCGGCGCAGGCCGCTATTCGCCCTCATCTGAAGTGCCATCAGTGCAATCGCTCCGTGCCCTTGCCCGACCGCTGCCCGGCCTGTGGCAGCCCGCGCATCCGCTTCTTCGGCATCGGCACCCAGAAAGTCGAGCAGGCCATCCTGGAGCGCTTTCCGGGCGCGCGCGTGGTGCGCTGGGATCGCGACGCCGCCGGCAGCAGCGCGCAGCTCCTCCAGCGCTTCGTGAAGCAGCAGGCCGACGTGCTGGTGGGCACGCAGATGATCGCCAAAGGGCTGGACCTGCCGTTGGTGACGCTGGTTGGGGTGGTGCTGGCCGATGTGGGGCTGTTCCTGCCGGATTTCCGGGCCGCCGAGCGGGTATTTAATCTGCTTTTGCAGGTGGCCGGGCGCGCCGGCCGCAGCCTGCTGCCGGGCCGCGTGATCGTCCAGACGTATAACCCGGAGCATCCGGCCGTCACCTTTGCCGCCCGGCACGACGTCGAGGGGTTCGTTCGCGCGGAGATGGCGCAGCGCAGGCTCATCCACTTACCCCCTTTCGTCCGCTTGGTCCGTTTCGAGTATGCGGACGCGGACAGCCAGGCTGCCCAGCGCGCCTGCGAGGCGCTGGCCGTCGCCATCCGTCGCTCGGCCCATCAGGTGGGCGTGATTGGCCCGGCGGCGGCCTACTTCGCCCGCCGGCAGCGCCGCTATCGCTGGCAGGTGCTGGTCCGCACCCATGACCCGCGCGCCCTGCTGGCCGATCTGAAGGTCCCGGAGGGCTTCTTGGTGGACGTAGATCCGGTGAGCGTGTTGTAGCGATTACAATCCAGTCCATGGTCGAGGGACTACGGGTGGCGGTCAAGGCGCTCAAGGACCTGTGGGGTGAGATGTTTAACCTAGTCTTTATGAACCTATTCACCCTGCTGTGCCTGGCCGTGGTGATCCCTGGGCCACCGGCGGTGATGGCCCTCTACGCGGTATGCAACCGGATCGCCAACGACTATGCCGTCTCGTGGGAGCATTACTTCGCTGCCTTCCGAGCGCACTTCGCCAAAGCTTGGCTATATGCGCTCGCCGCGCTGATCTTCACCGCGTTGCTGCTGCTCAACCTATGGTGGTATGGGGCGGCGTTTGCGGGAGCAACGTGGGCATCCTGGGTGCAGGGCGCTTGGCTGGCCGCTCTGCTGCTCTGGCTGGCGGCCAATTTCTATGTCATCCCGCTCTACTTCGAACAATACGATCGCCGCTGGCGGGTGGCGCTGCGCAACGCCATCCTGCTCATCGGCGCGCACCCGCTGTTCACCCTGGCGATTTTGGTCATCGTCGGGCTGCTGATGGCGTTGTCGCTGCTGATCACACCGCTGTTTGTCCTGCTGGGCTTGGCAATCTGGGCGCTGTTCGGCAGCGAGGCGGTGGTCAATCGCGTGAACGTGTATCGCCAACGGATGCAAGCGAAGGCAAAAGAGATGTGAGCACCGATCTACCGATCTGTAGGAGTGCGAATCAGCATGAGCAATGGACGTGAGTTTAACGATGGGGACGATTTCGAGGGCACGGAGAAGGATGCCTTTCTCTGGAATGGCGCGCGGGGGGTGACGGCGGACGACGAGAGCCGGCGCAAAGCGGCGCAGAACATGGCGATCTCGGTCCACCTCTCGTTGAACGAGGCGCTCAATGCGCTGCCGTCGCCCTGGCTTGAGGCCGCCTGTCAGGCACATCAGCTTGACCAGCACAGCCGCGGCGCCAAGCTGCGCGCCCTCGCCGGCGCGCTGACCAACCCCGATGCGCTGCGACGTTGCGTGTCCCAGTTGCCTTTGCGCGCGCGCCGGGCGTTGAAGCGAGTCATGGATAACGGCGGATGGATGCGCCTCGCTGAGCTGACCAAGGAGTTCGGCCGCATGGACGGCGATGGCTGGTTCTGGGACCAGCAACCACCGAAGTCCTGCTTAGGCGGGCTGTGCCGTTGTGCGCTGTTGTTCGTTGGGCGCGGCCTGGTGGACGCGGGCAGCCGGCGCAAGCGCTGGCTCAAGGTGGCCGTGATCCCGGCCGAGCTGCGCGCGCCATTGCAACGCGCGCTGGCGGAGCTGATCCCGGAAGGCAACGATGACGTGCCGGCGATGGGAGATGACGCGCTGAGCGATGCGCTCTTCCTGGCTCGCCTATATTACGACGAGGCGAGCGAAAAGCCGCTCCTCAGCTTTGAGGACGTTGTTGACTTCTTGCACCAAGCGCATCGCCAAGGGCGCAACTTGCTCTCGACCTGGGCGGGGATTGAAGCCTTTCTGAACTTCACCAGCCAGTTCGCCTATGAGATCACGTCGCTGGATGACCTATGTGGCTATCACATTGGTGAGCTGGCCCGAGATTACCTAGACCTCGCGCCCTCGCGCCTCGGCTCGATGGCCGAGCGGCGGCGCGTGATCCGGCTCGTGCGCGCGCTCTACGACTTCCTCCTCGACCGCGGGAAGATCCTGCCGGAGACGTGCAAGCTTGTGCGCCAAAGCTGTGCACGGCTGATCCAGGACGGCCTGAACGCCATCCGCCGGCCTGCGCCCGTGGGCGGCGAGGTGATCCTGTGCTGGATCAACCCCGACACCAACTCAGAAGAGCGTTACACCGTCAACCATCAGCGCCTATTGATGGCCTGGCAGCACGACTTCGACCGCGACTGGCCCAGCCTACTCGCGCACTGCCACAAGGTCCCCAGCGGGGCGCGCAAAGCGGACTTGGCGCGCGAGCTGGCTGCCGCAGATCCGGTCATCTACGACCTACTCATCGGCGACGCCGACAAAGAAGAACTTCAGCGCGCCCTGCGCTGGTTCTACGAAGAACAAATGCTGGAGATCAGCGTCTGGTGAGCGGCTAGGCAACCGTGTTCTCGAGGGTGACCTGGCCGACGCTGATCACGATTCGATCGCCGCTGCGCAGGGAGAAGTGCTCCGGCGGCACGATCCCCGTGCCGGTCATCAGAAAGACGCCGGAGGGAAAGTCGAGCTCGCGGAAGAGGTAGCTGACCAGCTCCTCCAACCGGCGCTTCATGCGATCAACGCTGGTCGTGCCGGTGAATATTACCTCTCCCTGGCGCTCAATCGTCAGCGCGATCGGCAGGTGGCGCATGACATTCGCGCTGGCCAGCACGAGCTGTGGGCCGAGTGCGCAGGCGCCGGTGTAGATCTTGGCCTGCGGCAGGTAAAGCGGGTTCTCGCCCTCAATGTCCCGTGACGAGAGGTCGTCCCCGGCGGTGTAGCCGACGATCTCGCCATGGGCGTTGATCACCAGCGTCAGCTCCGGCTCCGGCACGTTCCAGGTGCTGTCGGCGCGGATGCGCACGGTTTGCCCGCTGGTGACCACGCGCCAGCCGATCGCTTTGAGGAACAGCTCGGGCCGCTCGGCCTCATAGACCCGCTCATATACATCCGCCGCTGATGATTCTGCTTTGCGCGCGTCGCGGCTGCGCAGGTAGGTGACGCCACACGCCCATACTTCGTGCATGGGTTCGATCGGCGGCAGGACGGGCCAGTCCGCGTTAGATGGCGCCGGTTCGCGTGCGTAGCCGGCCAGCCAGGCCGGGATCTCCTCGGCCTGTCGCTGCAGCAGGTCGGCCAGGGTAAAGGACGCCGGCAACCGTTGTCCGTCGAGCAGCCAGCGCGGCCCGGCGTCGGTGGCGCGACGCTCGAGCGTGGTCATCGCCGTCCCTCCTGCGTCGCCGTTTGGCGGCGATAGGCAGCGCCGAGCTCGCAGGTCAAGTCTAAGTACAGGTCGCCATACGTGCGCCCTGGCTCGATGGCCGTGCCCTCGATCCACTCGTTGAAGCTCTTCACCAGCAGCAGGTCGCCGCCGGTTCTGGGCGTGACGCTGAAGGTGTCGCGGTAATACGCGCCGTTGGCGCGGTCGCGGGCGAAGGCCGGCGAGGGCGTCCGCACGTCGGTCGCCTGCACGGCGTGTGAGCGGGTGTCGTCGAAGCCCGGCGCGATGGTGTCGGCGAAGTAGAGCTTGATCCCGGCCTGTTGCTCAACCTTGCGCAAGTGGGCGGCCAATGCCGGCTGCTTCAGCCAGCTCCGCGGGGCGTTCTTGTGATCTATCCGGTACACATATAGCCCATCGAACAGCGGGTTGAAAGCCGGCGATAGCCCTTCGGCGAACCAGATCGCACGGCGCTGAGGGTCAACGGCGGCACGAATGCGCGCCCAGGCTGCCCTGGCTGCCTCGACGCCCCGCCAGGGCCGGGGCATGCCCTCGAAGAAGATCACCGGCCGGCCGTTCATCTTCAGGTAGTTCGGGTGCGCCGCCCATTGCTCCAGGGCGAAGCGCAGCGATTGGATGAGGTGCTGCTCGGTGATCCCAGGCAGGTTGTTCTCTAGCAGGACGACCGCGTGGCGCAGGTCGCTGCCCTCGGACGCAGCGAGCAACTGCTGGAAGTTGCGCGTGGTGCGCGGCTCGCTCAGTCCGAACCAGTGCGCGGCGAAGCCATCCAGGCACGCGCGCTTGGCCAGCGCGAGATGATGCTGGATGGTGGCCGGGTCGTCGGAGTGGTACGGGCCGGCGGCCGGCACGTCGAAGGTCTTGCTGCCGTCGAACGTGTCGGGCTGATACCACATCACGTAGTCGGCTAGGATTGGGCGAGCAGGTGATTGGGCAATTGCAGGGAGCGGAACGATGAAGGCAAACAAGGTGATGAGGAGTAATGGTGGGTGGCGCAGGTACATGGCGATGACCACGCCGGATTGTAGCAAAGCAAGGGCGTCTAAGGGGGCGAGGGGCTGAACCCCTGGACTGGCAGCGGCATTGCCGTCGGCCAAAACGTCCCTACGCCTGTTATGGCTATCACTGCTGGATCTGTTCGAGCATGCGCGCGAACTGTTCTAGCGTAGCCGGCCCATGCACGCGCAGCCGGCGCCAGGTCATGGCATTCGCCAGCGTATGAACGTAGCCGTGTTCGGTGGTCACCGCTCCCCACGTCTCCACCGAGCGCAACACGCGGATCACGGCCTCGTCATAGCGGCCAGATGGATAGCAAAAGAAGCGCGGGCGTTTGCCGGTGTGCGCGGTGATCTGCTCGATCGGCCCTAGGATCTCCCAGACCAGGAATTGGAAGCTGCGCTTGCGCAGATCGCGGTGGGTGCGCGCATGCGATTCGATGTCCATCCCCGCCGCGGCCATCTCCTTCACCATCTCCCAGGTCAGGTGGTTCGGGTTGCCGAAGTTGATGAAGTCGGTGGTGATAAAGAACGTGCCGTGCATGCCGTACTTCTTGAGCAGAGGAAAGGCGTGTTCGTAGTGATCGCGGTAGCCATCGTCGAAGGTGAGGATGATCGGCTTGCGCGGCAAGGGCCGGCCTGTGGTGAGATGGGCGTGCAGATCGTATAGGCGAATCGTGGTGTAGCCGTTGGCCTGGAGGTACTGAAGCTGGCGCTCAAATGCTTCTGGTGTGACCGAGAGGTTAACGCGCAGGCGGTCGGCGTTCGGCGGCGGCGCCGAGATGTAGTGATACATCAGGATCGGCACGCGCGCTGATTTTGGCGGGCGCATCGGCAACGGTGCCGCGTCGGGCCGCGCGGGGGTGGGCGATGGGATGGGGGGACGCGGCTCATCCTCTGGCGGCAGCCTGGCCGCCAGCACCGGGGCCGCCATGCACGCGCCGGCGAGCAGCGCGCTGACCAGCACTCTGACACATCCGGCCACCAGGCGCATGCGGGTGATTATAGGGAGTGGGAGATTGCGCGCGGCTGTGCCCTCCAACTAGCGCTCGGGGGCGTTGCTTTGAGGCCAACTGCTAGAATGACGTCGTGAAACCCACCAGCATCACTGCGGATCGGACGCAAGGTACGCTGACCATCACTTGGGATGACGGCAGCACCTCGGTGCTCTCGTTCAAAGTACTCAGCGACATGTGCCCCTGCGCAGCGTGCAGCGCAGAGCGCAACAACCCTGATCCGCTCAAAGTGATCCGCGCGCGATCCTATGAGCTAGAGGCCATCCATCCGGTCGGCGGATATGCCATCAACATCGTGTGGAAGGATGGCTGTCGGTATGGGATTTACTCGTGGGACTATCTGCGCATGCTGGCCCGCATGGTCAACTGATCACTTACCTTGGCGCTGACGCAAGATAAACAGGCTCAAGACCCCCAGCAGCCCACCCAGCTTGAGCACTTGGAACAGGCCATTCAGCGCGGCGAGCGCGCTGAGCACAGCGATCACTGCGGCCACGCCCATGAACAGGCGAGGCGCCAGCCAGAGCACTGGCGAGTCCACAAGCGCCTCCTGCGGCGCGTCGGGGTGATAGAACACGCGCACAGTGTCGCCGAGTTGGTCGGTGATCTCGCTGCTTCCTTCGCCGCTCTCGATGCGCACCACTTCGCCTTGGGCCGTTTGGAACTCGATGACCAAGTAATAGAGGGTGCGCCGCTCGCCCTGCCGCGTGACCGTGCGCTGGATCACATCCACGACCTTGCCCTCGGCGACGAGGCTGCTCGCCAGACTTTCCTCTATCCTAGCGTTGAGCTGCATCCCGAAGTAGAAGAAGCCGAGGCTGAAGGCCAACGCCAGCAGCGCCGCCGGCAAACCCAAAAGGGGCGACAGGCGCATCCGAGGGCCGCGCTTTTGTGTCATCATCAAACTACGCGGATGCTCCGCCCTGCTCCCATAGGCGCACTAAGTCCCAGAACTCGCTCTCAAACTGGCTCTTGCCCTCTTCGCTGGGCAAGACGCGGAAGAACGCGCGATAGACCAGGTAGAACGCGCCGGCGAACACCCCTAGCGAGACCACAGGGAAGAGCACACGCGTGATGGCGTTGACCTGGGCAACCTGCGCGTTGAAGGATTCCGTGCCAAAGGGGGCGAGCACGATGTTTAGGTTGAGCAGGAAGTTGATCACGCCGAGCATGAGATTCGCTGTGCCTACGATCACCGTCGCAGCAATCAGGCCCTGGCGAACCACTGGCTTGGTGCACAGCGCGCGAAAGGCGCGCTCCTTCTGCTGCGTATCGGGCTGAAAGACTTGGGCGGCGAAGAACTCGAACATCGGCCGACCAAGCAGGAGTGAACCGAAGAATAGTCCCGCAGCGACGATTAGACCGGCGGTGTCCTTCAGCGCATACTGCCAGCCATCTACAAACCAAAAAGCCAACACGCCGTTCATGATCGCGGTGCTCGCTACGTAGGTCGTGATCGCGTTGAAGCGCCGGCTGATGGCGAAGGTGTCTATCAACACGTAGCTCACCGGCACCAGCGCAGCCAGCACGTAGGCGAGCGGTGCACCCAGCGGCCTCGTCAAGTTATTCAGGATGATGATCGGCACCACCGCCCCCATCACGATGTCAAGCAGCAGCTTGGTCCAGCCTTTCATGAGCGGGATTATCGCCGATGCCTCGTCAGGCGCTCTCGCGCACCACCAGTTGCGGCTGGAGCACGAGCGACATGGCCGTTGCGGGTTGACCGCTTTGGTGTGCCTGAATAACCCTATGCAGCTCGCGCACCGCCAGTCGCCCCAGTTCCAGGAGGTCATGGCGCACTGTGGTGAGCGCCGGCTTGAAGAAGGCCGCCTCCGGGATGTCGTCAAACCCCACCACGCCTAGGTCGTCGGGCACACGCCGCCCCAGTTGATCAGCGGCTTTTAATACGCCCAGCGCCATCTGGTCATTGCTGACGAACACGGCGTCGGTCTCTGGGGAGCGCTCCAGCAACCGACGCAGGCAGGAGGCGCCGCCGGCCGACGTCCAGTCCCCCTCAACCACTCGCTGCCTCGAAGGCGCCCTGTCGTTCGCCTTCAGCGCATCTTGCCAGCCGAACATGCGCTGCTGGGCCGACCAGAGCGTCAGCGGCCCAGTGATGATCCCGATATGGCGATAGCCGCGCGCGATCAAGTGCTCCGTGGCCAGCCGCGCGCCGTAGCGGTTGTCCACGTTCAGCGTTGCTGCGCCCGGCTGCGGCGCCATGCTCAGGAAGACGATCGGCGGCGCTTGAAGACGCAAGCGGAGGGCGCGATCGCGTTCGGTGTGAAGCTCAGGATACGCCCAGATGATGCCGGCGACGTTTTGTGCAACCAACTCCGCCAGCACACGCGCATAGGCTTGCGGCGTAGAGGCATCGGCCACTTGGAGGATCACGCTCCAGCCCAGCTCGCGCGCTTGTTGCTCGATGCCGGTCAGGAGCTGGGCAGGCCCGAACAACTGGAAGCCACTGGCCACAACGCCCAAAAGCCGGCTGCGCTGTGTGACCAGGCTACGCGCAATTCCATTGGGCAGGTAGCCCAATTGGGCGATCACCGCCCGCACGCGCGCTCGGGTGTGCTCCGCCACATCGGGATGATCGTTGAGGACGCGAGAGACGGTTTGTGCAGATACGCCGGCTTGGGCGGCCACTTCACGGATGGTGATACGACGAGGAGAGTTGACTTTTGTCATTGCTGTGATATAAAGTCCCGTGAACGTTAACGGGATTTTACGACAGGAGTGATTGCTCGTCATCACATGTCCTGAAGAGAGATGGGGCGCTTCAAGTTGTTCTGCCTACAGCGTGCGAGCTTTCAAGCCACCTCTCCGGTCACGGCGTCAGGTGAGGGCACGGATTGCATGCGCGTCGTCCTCACTTTCGCAAGCTTAATGCCCATGAAGGAGGAAAGTCGAAGATGAACAGAACCTATCGTCTCATCGGCCTCACGGCCGCGCTCGGCCTCGCCTTGGCTGCTTGTGCTGCGCCGCCGGCGCAACCCGCACAGCCGGCGCAACCCGCGCAGCCAGCCCAACCCGCGCAGCCAGCGCAACCTGCCGCCACCCAGCCCACCGCCCCAGCGCCGACAGCCGAGATCGTCTTACGCTGGCGCACCCGGCCCGACAACAAAGAAGAAGCCGATGTCTACGCCAGCATCAGCGACGAAGTGTCCAAGAAGCTCGGCATCAAGCTGGTGTACGAGCCAGGCGGCAGCGAGACGGCCAGCTACCAAGACGTGCTGCGCACCGAGTTGGCCGCCGGCACAGCGCCCGACGTGTTCTGGATCCCCGGCACCGACATCGCCGACTTCGTCCAGCGCGGCCTGCTGCTCGACCTGCGCCCCTACGCGGCCAAGACCGAGGGCTACAGCGACGCCAACTACTACCCAGAACCGATGTTCCACCTTACCTACAACCCCGAAACAGGCAAATTGGGAGAGAAGCTCTGGGGCCTGCCGCGCGACGTGTCCACCTTTGTCCTCTACCTCAACCTTGATCTAATCAACGAAGCTGGCGCGCCCGACCCGCGCGAGCTGGCCAAGGCAGGGAAGTGGGACTGGGACGCCTTCAAGCAGGTCGCCGAGAAGGTGAACGCCCTGGGCGGCGACATCAAGGGCTACGGCATGAATGCGTGGTGGGGGCCGTTCGGCGCATTCATGAACGCAGCCGGCGGCAGCTTCTTTAACGCGGAGCGCAACGCATGCAACCTGAACAGCAAGGAAACCCTGACCGGCCTGGCCTTCCTGCGCGAACTCTATGATGCCGGATTGGCCGTCCCCTACGGCGAGGACAGCGAGCCGCCCTTCCGCGCCGGCAAGGTCGGGATGTTCCAGAACGGCCGCTGGGCCACCCCAGGCATCAGCACCGTCACGTTCAACTGGGACGTCGTCGAGCTGCCCAAAGGCCCCAGCGGACACATGGGCAACTGGCTGTTCTGGGGCGCTTACGTCGTGAACAAGAACACGAAGTACCCAGAAGAAGCGTGGAAGCTGGTGGACGCGCTCACCCAGCCGGACATTCAGGCCAAGGTTGCCGCGCGCGGCACCAACATCCCCAGCCGCGTCGGCGAGTCGGTGTTCGCCGAGTTCCTCAAGATCTTGCCGGAGAAGAACAACCAAGCCTTCCTCAACGGCCTGGCCGACAAGCCCACCGCCGAAGGCCCACTGTGGACGGGGAGCTGGCCAGACTTTGACCGCGTGATGGGGGCCAAGGTGAGCGATGTGCTGACCGGCAAACTCTCCGTAGAGGAGTTCGGCCAAACCATCTGCGACGAAGCCAATAAAGCGTTCAATAAGTGAGTTTCGCCCCGCAAGCGGGAGTTGGCGATCAGCCAGCAGCGCCGTCAGCAGTTGCTGGCTGATCGCTTCTATCGCAAAATCCGAGCCATGAGCGCAGCAGCTGCCTCTCTGGCCGCAACCGACAAGCGCGGCCATGCCGTCTTGAATGTGCTCACAGCGTGGCACCTGGTCCTTGCGCCACTGCTCATCGGCGGGGCATTGCTCACGCTCAGTACTCTGGGGTCTGTTGACTTGATCGCGGCGATCTTGACAGGTGTCGCCATCCTCCTGGGAATCGCGAGCGGGGGAGCCGCGGTCTTTATCGCGCGACGCAACCACCTCGGCCGCACCTTGTCGCTGACGGTCAATTACCTGCTGTGCCTGGGGAGCGCGCTGGCCCTCGCCCATCTTTTGGGAGTCTTCATGGGCCTGGATGACCTGGCCGATGCGATGGCCCGCGGCATCCCTTACCTGTTGCTTTTGCTGATTGTCGCCGGCTACTTCATCAGCACCGTTGAGGTGCGCGAGCGGCCTGTGCCGGCAGCGCGCCGCGCGCTGGGGCGCGTGTTCATGGTGAGCGGGACGATAGGCTTCCTGCTCAGCGCCGGCGCCCTGACTGCACTGACGTCAATCCCCGGCAAATATGCCGCGCTGGGTTGGCTTCCTTTTGCCCTGACCCTGGTCATGTTCCTCGCCGGCGGCATGCTCTGGCGCATGAGCCGTCGCGATTGCGCCCAGGCGCTGGGCGCGAAGAACATCCACAGCGAGCGACTGAGCGGTTGGCTCTTTCTCTCGCCGAACCTGCTCGGCTTCATCCTCTTCTTTGCCGGCCCGCTGCTCTTCTCGCTCTACGTCAGCTTCACCAACTGGGATTCGTTCAATCAACGCGACTGGGTAGGGCTGGCCAACTACGCGCGGGTGTTCAACCTCTCGGTGAGCGTGCTGGCGACGCCGGATCAACCGCTGCGCGAGGTGATGGACGCAGGTCGCTATGATGAGCTGCTGCGCCTGAACATCCTCGGACAAGGCATCCTGATCGGCGCCGAGGACAAGCGGTTCTGGATCGCGCTGCGCAACACGCTGGTCTTCGGCCTGTTGGCTGTGCCGCTCTCCGTGCTGCCCGCGCTCCTGCTCGCCGCGCTCCTCAACAGCCAACTGCCGGGGATGCGCTTTTACCGCACGCTCTACTTCGTCCCTAGCGTGGCCGCCGTGGTCGGCGTGGCCCTGATCTGGCAATGGATGTACAACTCGCAGGTCGGCTGGATCAACTACTTCATCAGCAGCGCCATCGGTTTTCTCAACGCCGTGCTGGGCAGCAACATCCGCGACCCGCAGATCCGCTGGCTGGCCGATAGCGACTACGCGCTGCTCTCGGTGGTGATCATGAGCGCGTGGCAATGGATAGGGTTCAACACGGTGCTCTTCCTGGCCGGCTTGCAGACCATCCCGCGCGAGCTTTATGAGGCGGCCACGGTGGACGGCGCGAACGCGCGCCAGCAATTCTTCAACGTCACCCTGCCGATGCTCGCGCCGACCACCTTATACGTGCTGATCACCACGACCATTCAGGCCCTGCAGGTCTTCGACCAGGTATTTATCGTCAGCAACGGCACCGGTGGGCCGGGCACAGCTACCCTCACCATGACGCTCAACCTGTATCAGAATGGTTTCCAGAGCTTTCGGCAGGGGTATGCCAGCGCCCTGGCTTGGGTATTGTTCATCGTGATCTTCGTCTTCACCCTTGTCCAGTTTCGCCGCCAGCGTCGCGCAAGCGGCGCTTATGACGAGTGATGGGCTATCGAGCGATTCGCATCGTCCGCGCCGTCGTGATCTACGCGATCCTAACGATCTTCGCGTTGATCATGCTGTTTCCATTTTTGGTGATGATCTTCACCTCGCTCAAGACGCCTGCGGATACTTTTAGCTATCCGCCGCGGCTGTTCCCCGTTGAACAGGTGACCACCGCAGTGGCCGGCTTTGATCGCCCGCTGCCTCTGTATTACGTGGCCACCGAATCGGGCGAGCGTAAACAGATGGCGCTGGCCGAGGAGAACATCCGGGTGGGCATCTTTGCTCCGCTGGATGCTACGGGGAAGCCGGATGACAGTCGCGCCGTCCTCCGCCGTTTTGGCGAGGTCAAGGTGGCCGGCGGTCCAACGCCCAAAGAGGTGGTGGTGAACGGCCAAGCTGTGCCGGTCTATGAGGTGCCGGTCGGCGATACCATCGCCGAGATGGTCGTGCTCACCCGCACAACGGTCGGTCGCTTCGTCAATCCGCAGAACCCCGAAGAGGTGGCCCTGGCGAATGTGCGCCTGAGCGAGCCGGTGACGCGCCTGACCGCCCATCCGGAGAACTACCTGGAAGTTGTCAACCTATTGGGCTTTGACCGCGCCTTGAGCAACACGGCGATGATTACCATCCTCACCGTCATCGGCCAGCTCGTCACCAGTGTGCTGGGCGGTTATGCTTTTGCGCGGCTGAAATTCCCCGGTCGCGACCAGATATTCTTGTTCTACCTGGGCACGATCATGGTGCCGTTCGTGGTGCTGATCATCCCGCTGTATCAGCTCATGGTGGCGATCGGCTGGGTGAACGCCATGCCGGCACTCATCCTGCCGTGGCTCTACACGGCTTACGGCACCTTTTTGATGCGCCAGTTCTTCATCACGATCCCGAAGGAGATCGAAGAGGCGGCGCTGATAGACGGGGCCTCACGCTGGTCCATCCTGACGCGCATCTTTCTGCCTGCCAGCGTGCCGGCGCTGGCGACCCTCGCCACGTTCACCTTTCTGTACGCCTGGAACAGCTTCTTCTGGCCGCTCGTGGTGGTCAACACCGGCAACACCCGCGCCCAGGTGCTGACGCTGGCGCTGAACGTGCTGCGCGGCCGCGCCAGCGATAGCCCAAACCTGATCTTGGCCGGCGCAGCGATCGCGATCATCCCGCCCACGCTGGTGTTCATCCTGGCGCAGCGCTACTACGTGGCCAGCGTCACCAGCAGCGGCGTGAAGGGCTAGGGCGTGCTGCCGCCGAACTGGGCCTGGAAGTTGCGCGCCGTCTCGCGCACAACCGATGGGATGATCGTCGTCGGGTCAATCAGGCGCTTGATGCGATTTTCGTCCCCGCGCGCAGCCTGCAGCCAATTCTCGAAGAGGCGTTGGCCTTCGCTTTGACGCTCGCTCGCCTCGAGCGCTTTCTCCTCCCTGGCGCGCGGCAACAGGATGTAGAAACTGCCGAACGAGGAGGTGATCACGGGCGTTGGCTGGTTCAACGGAGCGTTTGCTAACTGCTCGACCACAGCTTCCCCGAAGCGGTCACGGACGCTGAAGCGGCTGAGCATCTCGACGCTATCGCCGCTGCCGATCGGCGCCGGCTGGGTGATGGCGTTGGTCTGTGAGATCAGCGCAGCAAAGTCCACCTCGCCGGCGGCCAGCCGGCTGGCCGCTTTCTGCGCCTCCTCCAGGCTGTTGAAGCGCACGTAGTCGAACGTGTAGTGCGGCGCGGTCGTCGGCACGTCGCGCTCAAAAGCGTCTTGCAGCCGGCGGCGGTAGATGCCGTTGGCGATGAGTTCGCGCAAGTCCTGCTCGCTCAGGCCCAACGGCTGGTAGCTGGCCAGCGTGTTCTGCCAGAGTTGCTGGAAGTCCGCCTCGCTGATCGAGGTGGGTTGCAGGCGCGGGGTGGCCGTAGGCGCGGGCGTCGGCGTTGGCCGGGTCTCGGTCACCGTGCCGGTCGGTGTCGGCTCCGGCGTGGGCGGCGTCACCGGCGTATAAGTCGGGAAGGGCGTCAGCGTCTTGCGGTAGAGGCCGTAGCTCACCTCCAGCTCCTCGGTCACCTCTTCGGGCGTCACGGTGATCCCGCGCTGGTTGGCCTCCTGCTTGATCAGCAACTCCTCGATCATCGCGTCCAGCGCATCTTGGGCGATCCGTTCTGCGCTGCCCTGGGCCACCAATTGTTGAAGCTGCTGCTGGTAGAACTGCTGGATGAACTGGGCGGTGTTGTCGTCGCCCTGGCCGCCCAACTGGGAGAGCTGCCCGGAAAGCTGGCTATAGCGGCTGAGCAACTGCGCTTGCTCATAGCGCATGCGCGTTTGTAGCGCGCGCACGCTGATCGTCTGATCGCCGACCGCGGCGACGGCCCGCTGGGGCTCCAGGACGAAAATTTGCAGCAGCGCCAGCGCCACCAGGATGGTGACGACCACGCCGAGGCCGAGGCTGCCATAGATGACGATCTGCCTGAGCAAACGCTCACGCTCGTAGCGCGAGCGCGGCGCGCTGGCAACGAGTTTCCTCTTGAACATGCGAGCTTATGGCTGTGAGTCTGGGGAGTCTTGATGATTGGCGTGGCTGCTCGGCGGTGAGCGACGCTCGCCGAGCATGATCATCTCGCTGGCCACGATCTCGGTGCGGTAGTGGCGCCGGCCTTCGCTATCTTCCCAGCCACGGGTCTGTAGTCTGCCTTCGATATAGACTTGCTGCCCGCGCGTGAGGTATTGCTTGCAGATCTCGGCCAGGCTGCCCCACGCTACCACATGAAACCATTCCACCTCTTCGTGCCTTTGCCCATCCTGGGTGATCCAGTCGCGCCGCGTCTCCACAGCGAACGACGTGACAGCCTTGCCGCTGGGCGTGTAGCGCAATTCTGGGTCGCGCCCCAGTTGTCCGATAAGGATGACCTTGTTCAAGCCTCGCATGGCTCGCTATGGTCACTTGCTTTCAAGGAGAACGGCTCAGCAGCAAAATCAGCCGAACCAGCGATTAGGCAGCGGACGGCTCGTCGGCAGGGATGTCCTCAGCCGCGGGCGGAGCCTCTAACCTGCTGGCGGCCACCTCCTCGGAGAAAGACGACGGGGCTGATGCATCGTTCACTTCGTCGGCGCGCACCAGAAGATGGCGGATGATGTCTTCCGCCAGCCGCAAGCGCTGTTCCAGCCGCGCTGGCGCAGCTGCTGGCAATGCGAGCAAGGTAAAGACGTAGTGTCCTTCGCGATACTTGCGAATCGGGTAGGACAGCGGGCGTAGGCCCCAGCGATCTACTTTAATGATCGAGCCACCATCGGCAGCGACCATCGCATTTACTCGCTCGATCAGGGCATTCAGTGTTCTATCGTCTAGATCAGGCTTCGCAATATAGGTTAGCTCGTAAGTTCGCATCATCGCTCATTTCCTCGGTGCTGCCCGCGCGAGCGCAGCGCGAGCGGAAATCTACGGCGTCGCAGTAATGCGCGACGTTGCCGGCCTTTAACTATATCACGGCTCGGTTTACAATCCCCTCCGGCATGAGCGGCAACGTCGTGGTTTCTGAATGTCGTACGCCGGCGGAACGTCGCCAGTTCATCACCTTTCAATGGGAAATCTACAAAGGCAATCCATACTGGGTTCCACCGCTGGTCAGCGAGCGGATGGCCTTCTACGATAAATCGAAGAATCCTTTCTTCGCTCACTCCGACGCCGCGCTGTTCATCGCCCGCTGCGATGGCCGGATCGTCGGCACAATCGCGGCAATCGTCAACAACCGGCACAACGAGTTTCATCACGAGCGCACCGGCTTCTTCGGCGGGTTCGAGACGGTAGATGACTTCCAGGTTGCGTCGGCGCTGTTTGACGCCGCCCGCGATTGGGTCAAGGCGCGCGGGATGAACGTCTTGCGCGGACCGGCCACGCTCAGCCTGAACGACGAGTGCGGCCTATTGATAGACGGCTTCGACAGCGAGCCGATGGTGCTGATGCCCTACAACCCGCCGTATTACGTCCGCTTGGTCGAGCGCTACGGCTTCAAGAAGGCCATGGACCTGTGGGCCTGGTGGGTGTCGTCCGACACCGCCCGGAAAGTGATCGGCGACCGGCTGGAGCGCCTGGCCCAGTTGATCGAGAAGCGCGGCCGGTTTACCCTGCGCACGGCGGACTTTCGCCGCCTCCCCCAGGAAGTTCAGGCCCTGAAGGCGGTATATGCCAGCGAATCCGGCGCCTGGCGCGAGAACTGGGGTCATGTCCCAATGACCGACCAGGAGCTGGAACATGTGGTCAATAACCTCAAGCAGTTTGCCGACCCGGACTTCATCCTGATCGCCGAAGCGCAGGGCAAACCGATCGGGATCGCCGTTGCACTACCCAACGTCAACCGCCCGCTGCGCAAAGCCTATCCAAACCCCAAGACGCCTGAGTGGTGGACGCTGTTGAAGTTCCTCTACTACCGTCGCAAGCTGGTGAACAGCGTGCGCGTCATCCTAGCCGGCGTGCTCAAAGAGTATCGCGGCCTGGGCATCGAGGCGCTGATGATGCTCAGGATTCTCCAGACCAGCATCCGGAAGGGCTACATCGGCGGCGAGATGTCGTGGATTCTGGAGACCAACGACGCGATGAATCGCGTGATCGAGCAGACCGGGGCGCGGGTGTACAAGACCTATCGCATGTATGATCTCTCCATCGGTTGAAGCCCAGCCCTACGCGCGTTGCGAACGCGATGCGCGCCTGGCCAGCCACCGGCTGGCGCGCCGCAGGCTTCGCGTGTTCACCTTCATCAGCGACCTGCTTTTGATCAACCTGGCGTTCGTGCTGGGCTATGTGGCCCGCTATCGGTGGCAGTTGTTCCGCGACATCGCGTTCGATGCGTCGCTGGCGGATTATTGGCCCATTCAGGTCCTGTTTAACGTTGCGATCCTGGGATTTTTCACCCTTGATGGGGTCTATGCCCCTCGCCGCGCGCTCTCCTGGTTCGATCAAATCTGGACGATCAGCGGCAGTGTGTTGAAGGCCGTGTGCATCGTCTGGCTGGCGATCTTCATCTACGGCCCGGCTGTCTATTCGCGGTTGCTGATCGCCGAAGCCGGCATCTTCTTGGTGGTCTTGCTCGGCCTCTCGCGGGCAGTGAAGAACGCCTACGAAGCCCGCCAGCGCGCGCAGGGGGTAGGGGTGTTCAACGTGTTGATCGTCGGCGCCGGCGAGCTGGGCCGCGCCGTCATGCGCACCCTGTTCGCCCGCCCTGACCTCGGCTATCGCTGCATCGGCTTTGTGGACGATGACCCACAGCGCGGGCACACCAGCATTGGTCGCTTCCCTGCGCTGGGGCCGGTCTCGGCGTTGCCCGACCTCTTGCGACGAGAGCAAGTGGATGAGGTGGTGATTACCTTGCCATGGTCGGTTCAGCCAAAGATCCTCGAGATCGTGGAGCTGTGCCGCAGCCATGGCGTGCGCGCCCGCGTCGTGCCGTCGCTGCTCCAAATCAACCTCGGCAGGTTGGACGTGGACGACTTCGGCGGCATCCCCATGCTCAGCCCGCGGGATGCGCCGAGCAGCATGGGCGGGCCGAACGGGCTGATCAAGCGCGCGATGGATCTGCTGCTCGGCGGCCTGTTCCTCCTCATCTGCCTGCCGATCATCGCTGTGGCTGCGATTGCTATCCGGCTGGAGTCGCCCGGGCCGGTGATCTTCAGCCAATGGCGCGCCGGCCGTGACGGCAAGCCGTTTAAGGTCTACAAGCTGCGCTCGATGTTCCAGGACGCCGACCGCTTGCAAGACCAGCTCAAACCGCTCAACGAAGCCGATGGCCCATTGTTCAAAATCCGCGACGACCCCCGCTGCACGCGGGTGGGGCGCGTGCTGCGCAAGCTGAGCATAGACGAGATGCCGCAGTTCTGGAACGTGCTCAAGGGCGAGATGAGCATCGTCGGGCCGCGGCCGGCCATGCTCTCGGAGGTGGCGCAATACGCCGATTGGCATCGCGAGCGGCTGCGCGTGCTCCCCGGCATCACCGGCCTATGGCAGATCAGCGGGCGCAGCGAGCTGTCGTTCGACGAGATGTGCCTGCTGGACGTGTATTACATCGAGAACTGGTCGCCTGCATTGGACCTGAAGATCATCTTGAAGACCATCCCATATGCCCTCTCCGGGCGCGGAGCGTATTAGTTAATAACAGCTTAAAGAAAGCGTGCTAATATGTAGATGAAAGGAGGACAACATGTCGAGAAGTCTGTTGGTACAGATTACATTAGCGTCTTTTATTGTATCAGCATGTGCGTTGCCGGTTGCACCGCCAACCCCTGCGCCACCCCCAGCCAGCGCACCGAGCGCATCAACCCCTGAACCAGCCGAGCCGAAGGCGCCCGCGGCGAAACCAGAGAAGCTCACCGTGCTCTGCACCCCCCAAGAGGACTGGTGCCAGGCGATGACGAAAGCCTTCCAAGAGCAGTTCGGCATCCAGACCAGCTACATCCGTCTGTCTTCGGGCGAGGCGCTGGCCAAGCTGCGGGCCACCAAAGACAACCCAGAGTTCAGCGTCTGGTGGGGTGGCCCGGTGGACACCTACGTGGCAGCCAGCACAGAAGATCTGCTGGAACCTTACGTTTCGCCCAACGCAGCCGAGATTCCCAGTGAGTATAAGGACCCCAATGGCCTGTGGACCGGCGTGTATGTCGGCGCGCTTGGCTTTTGCTCAAATCGGGAGACCCTAAGCAAGCTCGGCGTTGAGAAGCCGGATTCGTGGGAGGATTTGCTCGATCCGAAGCTCAAGGGCCAAGTGGCGATGGCGCATCCGGCCAGCTCCGGCACGGCCTATACCGCCGTTTGGACGCAGGTGACCAGGCTGGGCAGCGTGGACGCGGCGTTTGACTACCTCAAGAAGTTGCACCAGAATATCCTCCAGTACACCAAGAGCGGCTCGGCGCCGGGTCAGATGGCGGGCCGCGGTGAAGTGGCTGTGTCCGTGATCTTCTCGCACGATTGCGTTAAGTTTGCCGACGAGGGGATGAACATGCTGGAGGTGTCCTTCCCCGCGGAGGGCACGGGGTATGAAATCGGCGGCGTGGCGCTCATCAAGGGCGCGCCCGAACCGGAGGCGGCCAAGATGTGGATTGACTGGGTGCTCACCGCCAGCGCACAGGAGATCGGCCCAACGGTCAAGTCCTACCAGTTGCCCACCAACCCCAACGCCAAAGTCTCGGAGCGCTCGGTCAAGCTCTCGGAGATCAAGCTGGTGAATTACGACTTCCAAGAGGCCGGCAAGAACCGCAAGGCGATCACCAAGCGCTTTGAGGACGAGATCACCACGGCGCCGCAGTAAACCGAGAAAGCAAAAGGGCAAGGTCGGGGTGGGCAGCGTCTCACCCCGACCTTGCGTTTTGATTGCTGTGCAAGCCAGCGCTCCACCTATCCCAATTCAATTATCCGGCTGGCGGCGCGTCTGGCGCGAGTACCGCGCGCTGACGCGCGACCCGATCTACTTCATCGCCCTGCTGCTCGCCATCCTCTTCATCGCAATCGCCATCCTCTATCCGCTGTTGGCCACGCTCGCGGCGGCGATCTCGCCAGCGGGCGCGCAGACCTTGGCCGACGTGCTGCGCCGGCCCGTCTATCATCGCATCATCCTCAACACGCTGGTGATGGGCCTGACGGTTGCGACGCTGGGCACAGCGATCGGCTTTCTGTTTGCCTACGTCCAGGTCAGGCTCGCGGCGCCGGCCTGGATCAAGCGCGCAATTCACA
>Ga0308416_1000088_pt1 | contig 30620 bp, 33 predicted proteins | sample HotsprSampleOS60_FD_203468 | JGI IMG/M metagenome (GOLD analysis project Ga0308416, IMG submission 203468) | Hot spring phototrophic mat microbial communities from Octopus Spring, Yellowstone National Park, Wyoming, United States - 20090730_OS60 ... | reverse complement strand
CTACCTTACCAACCTGGAGGACGAAGCGCTGCTGCGGACTCCTGCCTTCCGCCAAAAGGTGGCGGAGGCCATCGCCCGGGGCGTGGTGCGCTTCACCAGCCAGGTTCCGGCCCTGCAGCCCTGAGGTGAGGAGACGTGAAAGTCTGGGTGCTGGGACGCTGCGGCGGATACCCCCGGCCGGGGGAGGCGTGCTCCGGGTACCTGGTGGAGGTTGGAGGCTTGCGGCTGGCCCTGGACCTCGGGCACGGGGTCCTCTCGCGTCTGCTGCTGCGGACGAGCGCGTACGACCTGAAGGCGGTGGTCCTTTCCCACCTCCACCCCGACCACGTGGCGGACCTGCCCGCCCTGCGCGTGGCCTTGCGCTGGGGCCGTCGCCCGCCGGGCTGGCCGGGGCGGCTGCCGGTGTTGGCGCCTGAGGCCGCGGCCCGCTACTTCGCGTGCGTGACGGGGGAGGAGGAGCTGCAGGAGTTCGAGTTTTTCCCCGTCCCGCAAACTGACCCCGTGGAGCTGGACGGGGTACGGATGTCTTTCACCAGGACGCGCCATCCCGTGGAGGCGTACGCGGTGCGGGTCGAGGCGGGAGGAAGGGTGCTGGTGTACACCGCGGACACCGCGCCCTCGGACGAGGTGGCGGAGCTGAGCCGCGGGGCGGACGTGCTGGTGGCCGAGGCGACCCTGTCCGAGGCCTACGCGGACCGGGCGGAGGCCGCGGGCCACATGACGGGGTCCCAGGCGGGGACCCTGGCCCGGCGGGCCGGGGCCCGGCGCCTGTTGCTCACCCACTTCTTCCCCACCACCGACCCCCAGGAGTCGGTGGCGGCGGCGCAGAAGGCCTTCGGGGGGCCGGTGGAGGCGGCGGAGGAGGGGAAGGCCTACGAGGTCTGAGCGGACCGCTGCGTACCGGAGGCCGGACGGCAGGGCGCCGCACGAGCTGCGGCCGTGCCGCATGGTGCGCGGCTACCTCAAGTACGCGGAGGGCTCGGTGCTCATCGAGCTCGGGGACACCCGGGTGGTGTGCGCGGCCACGGTGGAGGAGCGGGTCCCCGCGTGGCTGAGGGGGTCGGGCCAGGGGTGGGTCACCGCGGAGTACGGCATGCTGCCACGGTCCTCCCGGGAACGGATCCCCCGCGACCCCCTGGGCAAGCCGGGGGGACGGGCGGCGGAGATCCAACGGCTCATCGGCCGCTCCCTGCGCGCCGCGGTAGACCTGAAAAAGCTGGGGGAGCGCACCATCTGGTTGGACTGCGACGTCCTGCAGGCCGACGGGGGGACGCGTACCGCGGCGGTGACCGGCGCCTTCGTGGCCATGGTGGACGCCTTGAGCCTGCTGCACCGGACGCAGGCGATCTCCAGCTGGCCGGTGCGGGCCTTCGTGGCGGCCACCAGCGTGGGGATCGTGGGAGGAGTGCCGGTCCTGGATCTGGCGTACGAGGAAGACGCGCGGGCGGACGTGGACATGAACCTGGTGATGACGGACGCAGGCGAGCTGGTGGAGATCCAGGGGACCGCGGAGGGCCGGGCCTTCACCCGGGAGGAGCTCGACCAGCTGCTCCGCCTGGGGGAGGCGGGGATCCGCCAGCTCATCGCGCTGCAGAAGCAGACCTTGCAGGGCTCGTGAGGCGCCTCGTCCTGGCCACCCGCAACCCGGCCAAACGCGCGGAGCTGGAGCGCATGCTGGCGGACCTGCCCCTGGAACTGCGCAGCTTGGCGGACTACCCGGACCTGCCTCCCCTCCCTGAGCAGGGCAGCACGTACGAGGAGAACGCCCGCTCCAAGGCCCTGGCGGTGGCCCGGGCTCTGGGGGAAGTCGCCCTGGCGGACGACTCCGGCCTGGAGGTGGACTACCTGGAGGGCCAACCGGGGGTGTACTCCGCCCGCTTCCTAGGAGAGGACGCCACGGACGAAGACCGCAACCGGGAGATCCTCCGCCGCCTGGAGGGAGTCCCCCCGGAGAACCGCACCGCCCGGTACCGGGCGGTAGTGGCGGTGGCCTTCCCCGACGGGAGGGTGTACAGCTTCCACGGGGCGTGCGAGGGGGCCATCGCCCTAGAGCCCCGGGGGAAGGGGGGGTTCGGCTACGACCCCATCTTCTACCTGCCGGAGCTGGACCGCACGGTGGCGGAGCTTGCGCCGCAGGAGAAGGACCTGATCAGCCACCGGGGCCAAGCCCTGCGCCAGGCCCGGGAGTTCCTCCTGTCCGTACTGCGGCAGGGGAAGGGAGCTTGAAGCCGCTGGTACACTGACAGCAGGACCGTCAGGAGGGTGACGTGTCGAACGTATTCTTCAACAACCCCTTCTGGACGTACTGGGCCTTGACCTTCGCGGTCTTCCTCATCTACGCCGCCTCCTTCCTGGTGGCGGCCTGGGACGTGCGGGAGGAAATCGCGGAGCAGCTGAAGAAAGCAGAGCAGCGCCGGGCCCGGACGAAACCGCGCTTTGAGGACCCGCTGGCAGGCCGGAGCGTGGCGGCCACCCTGGATCCCGGAGCCAACCGGCAGCTTCCGGCGTTCCTGCAGTGGGTATACGACGAGGTGAAACCTATCGCGGAGCGCCTGGGGATCCAGGCCCGCATCCTCGTGTACCAAGACTCCAAGGGGCACCCACTCGTCCACCTCACCGACGGGCAGCGGCTGGTGAGCTACCGGCTGGACCGCGCCCTGGCGGAGGAGGCCCGGGCCGGAAACCCGGAGTCCCTGGCGGAGGCGCGTCGGCGGGTGGAGGCCTTCCTCCGGCTCGAGTGGCTGGGGGACACCACGGCCATGCAGCGTACCACGGAGCTGGCCAAGGAGGCCAGGGCCAAGGGGGAGGCCGCCACCGCCGAGGAGGCCCCCAAGGCAGCTCCCACCCCTGCGCAGGCCGCCCCCGGGGACCCCAAGGCCGCGGAGCGGCAGCGGCTCATCGAAGAAGCCAAGGCCCGGGCCGCAGCCCGAAGGGCTTCGCAGCAAGAGGGATCGGGTCCGGGCGGCTGACTTCCCTCCCGCGGCGGAACCGAAGTCCCCGGGAATCGCGCCGGGGCCTTCGAGGGGTCTACCAAAATCCTTTCCACGCACCCGAGCAGCTCGTCGTCCGACGGGTGTTCCCGGGAGAGCTCTTTGAGACCTCGCGGGGAGACCGACCGGGGCCACGCGGCCCGCCGCCTCCTCCAGCTGCTCCCGCAGACTTGCCAGCCCGGCCTCCGCCACCTCCCGGAGAGACCGCAGCAGAAGGACCTCGGTGGTTGACGCCTCCGACGGCCCGTCCGTACAGTCAGAGGTGCGGGGTGTGGCGCAGCGGAAGCGCATCGGCTTTGGGAGCCGAAGGTCGCCGGTTCGAATCCGGCCGCCCCGACCAACCTTGACGTCGGGGGCTGCCTTGTCTAGTCTGGCCCCGTGGGGCCTAGACGTCTAGACCTCCCGGGGGGAGCGAAGTACCCGGCGGTCCGCCGTGCCCTGGAGCAGCATATCCGGGACCGATTCCCGGAGGGCAGCCGGCTGCCCCCGGAGACGGAGCTGGCCCGCCGGTTCGGTTGCAGCCGCATGACCCTCCGAAACGCCATGGCGGCCTTAGCCGCAGAGGGGCTGGTGGAACGCCGGCAGGGCGTGGGGACCTTCGTCGCCCGCCCCAAGGCCCTGCGGCGCTTTTGGACGGTCCTGTCCTTCACGGAGGAGATGCGGGCGCACGGGGTCGAGGTACAGAACCAGCTGTTGGGCGTGCGGCGGGAGCGACCGTCCGAGGCTGTGCGGTCGGCCCTGAGACTCCCTGCGGGCGAGCGTGTCTACCGGATTCGCCGGCTGCGGTTAGTGGCCGGCCACCCTGTGGCCTACCACGTGTCCTGTATCCCGGTCCGCGCCTGCCCGGACCTCGATGGCCTAGACCTGGAGGCGGACTCCCTCTACCGCCTGTTGGAGAACAGGTACGGTTACCGCTTCACTCGTTGCGAGCATGTCTACCGGCCGATCCCCGCAGGGCCTCTAGAAGCGAGGCTTCTCCGAATCCCAGAGGGGACCCCCGTGCTGCTGGTGGAGGGAGTTTCCTTCGTGGACGCAGGGCTCCCCGTAGACGCGTGCTACGAGGTCTACCGTGAGTAAGCGCCTGCACATCGGGGTCATCGGGGAACAAGACGCGCGCCCCGAGATGCGCAAGCTGGCGGAGGAGGTGGGCCGCGAGGTGGCCCGCCGGGGAGGCGTGCTGGTGTGCGGCGGGCTGGGGGGTGTTATGGAGGCTGCCTCCCGGGGTGCCGCGGCAGAAGGGGGAACGGTGGTGGGGATCCTGCCTGGTACCCGGTGGGAGGAGGCCAACCCGTATGTCACCGTGCCCGTGGTCACGGGTCTGGGGGAGGCCCGGAACGTCGTGGTGGTCCGGAGCTCCGACGCCCTGGTGGCGGTGGGCGGGGGATACGGAACCCTCTCGGAGATCGCCTACGCCCTCAAACTGGGGGTCCCCGTGGTTGGCTTGTATACGTGGGAGCTGTCCCGGCCGGGCCTGGAGGGCGACCCCATCTTGCGGGCGCGGGACGCCGTCCAGGCGGTGGAGATGGCCTGGGAGTCGGCCCAGCGGCGGAGCCTGTCAGGAGTCCATACTCAACCAGGAGAGGGGTGAGAACACATGCGGCGGACGTACCTGTGGGTTTGCGTTCTGGTGTTGGTGGTCGCGACGGTCGGGTATGCGCAGCTGCGCGTAACTTTACAGGTGGCCATTGCGGCAGACGTAAACGTCGTCGAGGCCCACAACAACTATCTGGGCGTCGCCTTCGCAAAGAACAACCCTGGGGTCACCGTGCACGCCGTCGGCACGGGTACCGGTGAAGCTGCGAGTCGTGCGGTGTACACGAAGATTAAGGCACAGGCGGACACAGGCCGCCGGCCGTGGGACCTTGACGTGGCCCTGGTGTCCATGCGATATGCGGCTCAGATGGTCCGGGAGCGGCTGCTGCACCGCTTCGTTCCCCAGATGCAGTTCGGCCGGTACGTGGTCGGGCCGGATACCGAGCGGGCTTTCGGCGTGGAGGTGAAGGGGTACGTAGTGCCCATGTTCAAGAACCAGATCGCCATCGCGTACAATCCAGCTTTCGTCTCGCGGCCGCCGCGCACCTTCCAGGAGCTGGAAGCCTGGGTTCGGGCAAACCCGCGGCGGTTCGGCTACAACGGCATCAAGGGCGGCGTGTCAGGCATCGGCTTCGTGATGGCTTGGGTCTACTACAAGACCGGTCGATACGAGCTGTTCACGCAGGGTCCGTACGACCGTAAGTACGACCCGGTCATCCGTCAAGCCATCGAGCAGCTGCGCGAGTTCAACCGGAACGTGGTGATCACGTCCGGCAACGCAGGGACTCTGGACGCCCTGAACCGCGGTGAGATTTGGATGGGCGCTGTCTGGGTGGACCAACTGGTGGCATGGAAGAATGAGGGACGAATGAATCCGGACATTACGCCGGTTCTCATCGCCCCAGGGCTGCCCATCTACCCATTGTATCTCGTGGTCCCGCGGGAGGCGGCGAATCGAGACTGGGGTGTGCGATACGTGGACTTCGTGGCCAACCCGCAGGTGCAGGCGAAGGTGATCGTGGAACAATTCGGATGGTACCCGGGGATCGACCCCAACCGGGTGATGCCTTTGGTTGCCCCGCAAGCCCGTGCGCTGCTCTTCAAGGGGGTTACACCGGAGGACCTGGCGCGGTACTCGCTGCAGATGCCGCTGGGCGAGTACTACGACGCGATTCTCCTGGCGTACGAGGAGATCGTCCGGTGACGGGCAAGGAGGGCTCAGAGGCGTGAGAGGAGTAGAGCGGTGGGTGTGGGGACTCGCGGTCCTCCCGGCGGTAATGGTGCTGCTCGGCGTTTTCTGTGTGCCGCTCCTTCAGTCGTTGGTGGCTTCCTTCAGCCGGGAGGGCCGCTGGACCCTGGAGAACTACGCCATCGTCTGGCGTCTTTATCGCCAGGACGTGCTGTACACCGTCGGAGTGGCCAGCGCGGGGGTGGTGCTTACCTTCGCCCTTGGGATCCCCCTGGCGGGTTACCTGCGTCTTCGGGCGTGGCCGTGGTTGGAGTTTTTGTTAAAGGTGCCTTTGTTCGTCCCGTTCGTGGTCACGGGACACGCGATGCGGGTTTTCCTGCAGCCAAACGGAACACTGGCTCTTGCGCTGGCGGGGATAGGGCTGCTTCCTCCCGGAAGTCGTTTTGGAATCGGGGAAGGGTGGTTGGGGCTGGTGGTGGCTTTGACGTGGAAGCATTTGGCTTTGGTGGTTTTGCTAGTGGCGGGGGCTTTCCGGGGTGTCGAGGACAGCTACTTGGAGGCGGCGCAGGGATTCGGCGCGGGGGGCCTCCGGCAAATCTGGGCGATCCTGATGCCCATGTCGGCTCCCTCGGTGGCTCTTGCCATGGTATTGACCTTGACGTCGATGCTGGCGTCCTTCTCGATTCCCCTCCTCATGAGCCGTGGTTCCGGACCTCAGATGCTGATGATCGATCTGTACTACCGCTTCGGGCAGCACGGAGACTTTGGTGTGGCGAGTGCCTTGGGCGTAGTGTCCTACGGAATGGCTTCGGGTGCGGTGTACGCGTACCTGCGATCGGTGAGTCGGTGAAGCGGACTGGAGCGCTGTGGAGCGCGACGCTGCGGGCAGCGGTGGCGGCGTTTGTTTTGTTCGCCGTCGCAGGCCCTTTACTCAGCCTCGTGCTGTGGTCCGTGGCGGAACGGTGGTACTGGCCGGCGCCTCTGCCGCAGCAGATCGGGGCGAAATACTGGTTCCGGATGCTACAAGGCGGCCCGCTCCGGGCCTTATTGCGGGGTGTGGAGATCGCGGGCGTCACGACCGTGCTGGCGTTGGTTTTGGCGTTGCCAGTGAGTTACCTGGCGGCGCGGAGACGGCTGCCGGCGGGTCCGGCGGTTCTCACCCTTTTCGTGCTCCCGCAGGCATTTCCGCAGCTGCCGGTGTTTGCGAGCGCGACGGTCCTGTTCTACCGTTGGAACTTGGCGGGGACGGTTCCCGGAGTGATCCTGATCCATCTGGTGGGGGGGCTAGTCTACGCGGTGTGGACGCTGACTGCGGCGTTTCGGGCCATCGGGCCGGAACTGGAGGAGGCCGCGGTGAATCTCGGGGCCTCAGGGACCCGGACGTTTTTCCAAGTGGCTTTACCACTGGCGCTGCCAGGAGTGGCGGCGAGCGCGATCCTGGTTTTCCTGTACTCGCTGGACGAGTTCAACGGTACGTTGCTGGTGGGTGCGCCCTACGTTACGACCCTGCCGGTGTACATGTATACGGCGAGCCTGGGCTACGAGCTGCAAGTAGCGTCGGTGACCGCGCTTGTGCTGATGGTGCCTGGGATGGTTCTGCTGGTGCTGTTGGAGCGATTTTTGCGCGCGGAGTACCTAGCGTTCTTCGGTCGCCTATAGGAGGGGTGGAGTGGAAGTTCGAGTGGAACGGCTGGTCAAACGGTTTGGTAAGGTCACGGCTTTGGCCGGCGTGACGCAAACTTTCGCTGCGGGCGCCTTGACGGCCGTGGTGGGTCCTTCGGGTTGTGGCAAAACCACCCTGCTCAGGGTGTTGGCGGGATTCGTGCGACCGGACGAGGGACGAGTGTGGATGGACGGGCGGGACGTGACAGGGGTGGCGCCGCAGGCCCGCGGCTGTGCTTTGGTGTTCCAGAACTACGCTTTGTGGCCCCACATGACTGTGTTCGAGAATATCGCTTTCGGACTGCGGCTGCGGCGCTTGTCGACGCGGGAGATCGAGAAGCGAGTGCGCGAGGCGTTGGCTTTGGTGGAGTTGGACCGCGTTCCGGGCATCGAGGGGAGACGACCGCGGGAGCTGTCAGGCGGTCAGCAGCAGCGGGTTGCTTTGGCCAGGGCGATCGCGGTCCGGCCGCGGCTCTTGCTGCTGGACGAACCGCTGAGCAACCTCGACGCGAAAGTCAGGCACCGGGTACGGGTGGAGATTCGGGCGCTGCAGCGTCGGATTGGGATCACCACGGTTTACGTGACGCACGACCAGGAGGAGGCGCTGAGTATCGCGGACACGCTCGTGGTGATGGAGGGAGGAAGGGTCGTACAGGCCGGTCGGCCTGAGGAGGTGTATGCCCGGCCGGAGGACCCGTTTGTAGCGGAGTTCCTGGGGTCGACGAACGTGCTGTCGGGGCGCGTAGCGGCGGACGGGCGGATCGACGAGGGGGGGGAGGGGCGGCTACTGTTTCGGGCGGAGGACGTGATCTTGGTGGCGGAGGGCGCACTGCCCGCGGGGGACTTTGTGTGGGCGCGCGGAGAAGTGGTGGACTGCCTGTTTTTGGGGTCCGTGTACCGAGCGTACGTTCGCGTGGCCGGCACGGTGGTCATGGCGGATTTGCGCGAGCGGGCCCCGAAGGGACCTGTGGTCGTAGCGGTGCCGAGGCGCCGCGTGATGGAGTTCCCCGGACGGGACCTCGGCACGGTGGCGTAAGAGGTGCAAGGAGCGTGGTTCGTCGAGAACCGCTCGGAAGGCTGGTGCGTACTCGGGGCGAGAGCTTCCGAGGGAGGTGCGGAGCATGCGTGCCGTGCGTGGACTGGTGTTAGCCTTGGCCGTGATCCTGTTGGCTGCCGGGGTGGGGGTGGCCAAGCCGAAGGCCCGGCGGGTGAAGCTGTACCGAGCGGGGGAGGTCTTCTGCACGAACCGGGCCCTGGTGTGGGGTGCGGGGGCCGTGGTGGTGCAGGATCGTTGCTACGTGGTGGCCCTGGTACGCAAGGCGGACGGCACCTTCCTGGCTTTCCTGGACCCGGAAGTCCGCATCCCCCCGGGGCAGCTGGTGCGGCTCGGCACGCCCGCGGGGGCGAAGCTTCGGGGCCGGATCTTCTACCTCGTGCCCGTGCGGGCCGTGGTGGCGGTACCCGTGGACACCCTCGTCATCGTGCCCGTCCGCGTGGAGGAGGAAGACTCGCGCTTGACGGTGATCTTGACCGGGCCTCAGGCGCCGAACCTCACCGTGATCTTCCAAGCGCGGCTGTAGGAGGTAAGCCAGAGGGGGCCATCCTGCGGGCGTTGCGGGCCCGCGGGGCGGAGGAGGCCCGGGAGCGGATGCGGGTCCACTTGGTGCGGGTTCAGGAGAACCTGTTCGGAAGCGGGGCCTTCGGGACCTGACCGGGGGAGGTGCGATGAAGCTGGCGCGTGTTCTTCTGGACGGCCGGGCCTACGAGGCGCGGGTGGAAGGCGAGGAGCTCGTCACCACCTGGGGACAGCGGATACCGATGGAGGCCGCGGTGCTGCTGCCGCCCACGGAACCCAGCAAGGTCATCTGCGTGGGGTTCAACTACCGTGACCACGCGCAGGAACTCCAGGTGGAGATCCCGCAGGAACCCCTGTTCTTCCTCAAACCGCCCAGCGCCCTGGTGGCCCACGGCGAGCCCGTGGTCTACCCGCCTCACACCCGTCAGCTGGACTACGAGGGCGAGCTGGCGGTGGTCATCGGGCGCCGGTGCCGGGACGTGCGTCCCGAGGAGGCCCGGGAGGTGATCCTCGGCTACTCCATCTTCAACGACGTGACCGCCCGGGACGTGCAGAAGGTCGAAAAGCAGTGGGTGCGGGCCAAGGCCTTCGACGGTTCCGCGCCGTACGGCCCCTGGGTGGAGACCGAGCTGGACCCCTCGGACGTACGGATCACGACCCGGGTGAACGGCGAAGTCCGCCAGGACTCCCGGACCCGCTTCATGATCTTCGACGTTTTCACTCTGGTGGCGGAAGCCTCCCGCTACATGACCCTGGAGCCCGGAGACGTAATCGCCACCGGGACCCCACCGGGGGTGGGGCCCGTGCGCCCAGGAGACGTGGTGGAGATCACCGTGGAAGGGATCGGGACCCTGTCCAACCCGGTCACGGGGGAGCGGCCCGCGGACACCCGGCGGGGACGCTAAGAGGACGGAAGCGGGAAATTCTGGCGGCGAGGCACACCGCCACCCACCCTGCACGGGTTCCGTCCACACCCACGACACCCATCGCAGCTCTACGGTCCTGACCTCCTCGAGGTAGCGGAGGACCCCCTGGAGAAGCCAGTCCACCTGGGGAACTGAAAGAGGACGTATCCCAGCCTGGCGCGGGCCTCGAAGCCCGCCAGGCAGGCCCCGGAAGAAGTCCCAGCCCATGCAGGCCAAGCAAGGTGCTTGATCTCCGGCCTACGGTCTGTTACACCGCGCCCGCAGGGTCCTCACGCCGGGACGCATGAAGCTGCTGCGGGCCATCCGCACTGCCGCTCCGGAGTCGGTGTACGAGCTTTCCAGGATGCTGAGGAGGGATCTCAAGATCGTGCAGGCAGACCTGCGGGTCCTGGAGAAGTTCGGGCTGGTGCGCTTCGAGCCGAGGCGGAAAAGCGGGCGCCTTGCCAAGGCTCCCCGGGCTCCGTACGGAGAGCTGGTTTTCAGGATCGCGATCTGAGCCGACGGCACGCGTGCTTCCGGGCCGGGCGCGCTTTCCATCCTGGCAGGCCTCCAGGGTTTCCCGGGGCAGGTCGCGCGGCCACAGGCGCTCGGCGGAGCGCAGCTCCGGGGGAAGTGCCAGTCGGGCGGGCTCCGGTAGACGGGCCGGGTCGGTGGGGTGGCCGGTGAGCGGCCCGAAGGGCTTCACGCGGAACAAGAACCCCTGCGGGAACGGGCAAGTCGGTTCAGGATGTCCTGGAGGCCTATCCCGAGCTGGAGGAAGAGGACGTCCGGCAGGCTCTGCAGTACGCCGCCTGGGTTGCCTCCGAGCAAGTTCGCCTGGTCCCGGCAGGAGCTGGACGTGAGGCAGGCTCCGGATGAGCGGGCGGGAGCTCTGCGCCTGCTGGCTGACATGAACGCAGGATCTGGACTTCTCAGCGCTTCTGGCTCTGAGTGGCGAGGACCGTCCGAGCGTGGTGACCCTCAGGTTGGCGACGTCGGACCCGGAGATAGTAGCTCGGCGTCTGCTAGAGGTGCTCCCTGAGCTAGGTGGAGCCCTGCAGGAGGGCTCAGCGGTCACCGTAGAGGAAACATCGGTGCGCATTCGGAAGCTGCCGGTGGAATAGCTCGGCGGTGGGAGGCGGGGTGCAGAGGGTGCCGCTGGTGCTGGGGGCGCGGGTGGACCCCACCAGCTACGGGGCCGCCACCCGGCAGGTGCTGGAGTGGGCGCGGCGAGGCGAGTCCCGCTACGTGTGCGTGGCCACCGTGCACTCGGTCATGGAGGCGTGGGACGACCTGGGTTTCCGCGGCTGCAGAGGCGGCCCTTGTACGTCCGATCATCGAGGGATAGCATCGAGGTCGGAGGAGGGGAGTGATGGGGGTGCAGCTGGCCAGGCGCCTGTTCACCGTGGCGGAGTACCACAAGATGGCCGAGGCCGGAATCCTCTCCGAGGACGACCGGGTGGAGCTCCTGGAAGGGGAGATCGTGGCCATGAGTCCGATCGGCAGCAGGCACGCGGCATGCGTCATGCGTTTGACAGAGCTACTTTCGGAACGGGTCGTCGGCCGCGCCCACGTCAATGTACAAAACCCCGTCCGTTTGGGCGAACATTCGGAACCGCAGCCGGATTTGGCATTGTTGAGGCGACGCCGGGACTTCTACGCCTCTTCCCACCCCGGTCCCGAAGACGTCCTCCTGGTGATCGAGGTGGCGGAGACGTCGGCGGCCGTGGACCGGGAGGTGAAGGTGCCCCTGTACGCCCGGTTCGGGGTGCCGGAGGTGTGGCTGGTGGACCTGGCGGGAGACCAGGTGGAGGTATTCCGGGAGCCGTCTGCGGAGGGGTACCGGGAGGTCCGGGTGCTGCGACGGGGCGAGTCCCTGGCCCCCGCGTTCCTCCCCGACCTTCTGCTTCCCGTTGACGGCGTCCTCGGCTAGACCACTCCGTATCGGTCAGCGGTTTCGGCGGACTCCGTCCCTCGGGTAGGGGCTTCCGAGGGTGGTGGTGGAGACGAGGGGATTCGAACCGCCGAAGCCACCCCGGCAAGTCGGAGGAAGGCTAGGGGTAGCTGCGGCGGTGGTGGGCGACTTGCCGGGGACCCCGTCCCGAGGTCGGCGGTTCCCCTGTTAGGCACGAAACCCCCTGCGGGCGGGTTGTGGCTCCGGAGAGAGGTGGTGGAGACGAGCGGATTCGAACCGCCGACCTCCGCGTTGCGAACGCGGCGCTCTCCCAGCTGAGCTACGTCCCCACGCCAGGCACGATTCTACCACACCCGCCCGGCGGCGTGCGCGGGCCGTGGGGCGTATTATGGAACCCGGAAGGAGGTTCGCATGCTGGAGGCGGGAGCCCAAGCACCGGACTTCGAGCTCGTGGACCACCAGGGGCAGCGGATCCGGTTGCGGGATCTGCGGGGGAAGCGGGTGGTCCTGTACTTCTACCCGAGGGACGGGACCCCGGGGTGTACACGGGAGGCCTGCTCCTTCCGGGACGTGTACACCAAGCTCCAGAAGGCGGGGGTGGTGGTCCTGGGCGTGAGCCCGGACCCCCCTGAGTCCCACGCCAGGTTCCGGGAGCGACACCGCCTGCCGTTCCCCTTGCTGTCGGACCCGGAGGGGAAGGTGGCGCAGGCGTACGGGGCGTGGGCCCAGAAGACCCTGTACGGCCGGAAGCGGTGGGGCGTGGCCCGGACCACCTTCCTGGTGGGGCCGGACGGCAGGGTGGAGCGGGTCTGGCGCCGTGTCAAGCCCGACGGCCACGGGGAGGAGGTCCTGGCGGCACTCCAGGGGACCGCGCGGGAAGGGCGATGAGGCACCGGAGAAGCCGGCGGGCCGGCCGGGGGAACCCTACCTGGTCTGTGTGGCTGGTACGGGCCACGCTGGGGGTGGCGGCGCTGTGCGCCCTCGGAGCCGTGAGCCTGGCGGTGCTGGTCACCTCCCTGCGGGCCAGCCTGCCGGACCTGGGAGCCCTGTACCGTCCCCCGAGCCAGGCCACCCGGGTGTACGCGGCCAACGGAGAGCTCATCGCCAGCCTGTACCGGGAGAACCGGGCGTACGTGCGGCTGCAGGACATCCCCCTGGTCCTGCGACAGGCGGTGATCGCCATCGAAGACGAGCGGTTCTACCAGCACCGGGGCGTGGACCTGCGGGGGATCCTGCGGGCCGCCTGGCGCAACCTCACCCGGCAGTCCGTGGTCGAAGGGGGCAGTACCATCACCCAGCAGCTGGCCCGGAACCTGTTCTTGACTCCCCGGAGGACCCTGGACCGGAAGCTGCAGGAGATGCTGCTGGCGGTGGAGATCGAGCGGCGGCTCACCAAGGACGAGATCCTCGAGCGGTACCTGAACCAGGTGTACTTCGGGAACGGGTCGTACGGGGTGGAGATGGCCTCCCGGCTGTTCTTCAACAAGGGAGCGCGGGAGCTGACCCTGCCCGAGGCGGCGCTGCTGGCAGGCGTGATCCAGGCCCCCTCCCGGTACTCGCCCTTCGACAACCTGCCCGCGGCGAAACGCCGTCAGGAGCTGGTCCTGGACCGCATGGTGGAGCTGGGCTACCTGTCCAGGGACCAAGCGGAGCAGGCCAAGCGGGCCCGGCTGCAGCTGGCCGCGGGACCCCGCAACGCGGGGCTGGTGGGGGTACGGGCCCCGTACTTCGTGTCGTACCTGCTGCCGTCCCTGGTGGAGCGGTACGGGGAGGACGCGGTGTACAGCGGAGGGCTGCAGGTGTACACCACCCTGGACCCGCGGCTCCAGGCCATCGCGCAGGAAGTCATCAGCCGCGGTGTGGAGGAGGCCCGGCGGGCAGGCCTGCGGGTCACGCAGGGGGCCCTGGTGGCGGTGGAGCCCCGGACCGGCCGCATCCTGGCCATGGTGGGCGGGGTGGACTTCCAGCGCTCGCAGTTCAACCGCGCCTGGCAGGCCCGGCGTCAGCCGGGGTCGGCCTTCAAGCCCTTCATCTACACCGCGGCCTTGGAGCACGGAGTCTCCCCTGACCGCGTCCTCCTGGACGCCCCCGTGGAGTACCGGATCGCGGGCTGGGGCTACTGGAGGCCCAAGAACTACGACAACACCTACTGGGGTCCGATCCCCCTGCGGGTGGCCCTGGAGCACTCCCGGAACGTCCCCGCGGTGCGGATGCTGGTGGAACTGGGCCCGCAAGCCGTGATCGACACCGCGCGGCGGATGGGGATCCGCAGTCCCCTCCAGCCGAACCTTTCCCTGGCCCTGGGGACCTCCGAGGTGACGCCCCTGGAGATGGCCGCGGCCTTCGCCACCCTGGCCGCGGGCGGCGTGTACGCGGAACCCGTGGCCATGACCAGGGTCCTGGACGCCAAGGGCCGGGTCCTGGAGGAGGTGCAGCCCCACCGCCGCTTGGCCCTCCGGCCGGAGGTGGCGTACCTGATGACGGACCTGCTGCGGGGGGTGATCCTCCGGGGGACGGGGCGTGCGGCGGACGTGGGCCGGCCCGCGGCGGGGAAGACGGGGACCACGGACGACTACCGGAATGCCTGGTTCGTGGGGTACACCCCGGAACTGGCGGTGGCGGTGTGGGTGGGCAACGACGACAACAGCCCGACCAACCGCGTGGTGGGAGGGTCCGTGCCCGCACGTCTGTGGGCCCGGTTCGTCAAGCGCGCCTTGGCGGGCAGGCCCCCCGCGGAGTTTCCGGTCCCCGAAGGGATCGTGTACGTACCCACCTGCGTGCAGTACGCGCCTGACGGGACCTGTACACGCCAGGGTTGGAGGCCCGTCCTGCGCACCGCCGCCCCTTCCCCTTCGCCCACGCCCGAGGCCCGGGCCACCCCCGCACCGGAGGGCGGGGCCGCCCCGGCCAGCCCGGTGCTGATCCTCCAGCCCACCGACGGCGCGGAGGTGACTTCACCCTTCGTGGTGGAGGGGCGCGCGGGCCCTGGATCCCGGGTGCAGCTGTCGGTGATCATGGAAGGGGGACCTGCCCCGGTGAAGGTCGTGGACACGCAGCTGTCCGCGGGGGCGGACGGGTCCTTCGGCTACACGGTGGAGTCCCCCCTGCGGTTTTCCGGCGCCCGGTACCGCATCACGGTGGCCGCCACAGGGCCGGACGGGACGGTGCAGACGGCCACGGTGACGGTGCAGGAGCGGTAGCTCCGGCGCCGAGGACGGGGGCAGGCGAGGTGACGGGTATGGCAGGGCACTCCAAGTGGCACAACATCCGCATCAAGAAGGAGAAGATGGACAAAGTCCGGGGGCGGCTGTTCAGCAAGCTGACCCGGGAGATCATCGTGGCCGCGCGGGAGGGCGGGGGGAACCCCGAGACCAACGTCCGGCTGCGGAACGCCATCGACCGCGCCCGGGACGCGGGGATGCCCAACGAGAACATCCAGCGTGCCATCGCCCGCGGCACCGGCGCGGTGGGGGGAGAGCACTACGAGGAGGTCACTTACGAGGGGTACGGCCCGGGAGGGGTGGCCATTCTGGTCCGGGCGGCCACGGATAACCGCAACCGCACCGCGGCGGAAGTCCGGGCGGTGTTCAACCGCCACGAGGGCAGCCTGGCGGAGGCCGGGGCCGTGGCCTGGATGTTCGACCTGAAGGGCGTGATCCAGGTGGAGCGGTCCAAGGTGTCGGAGGACGAACTGATGCTCCAGGCCCTGGAGGCGGGGGCGGAGGACGTCCGGGCGGAGGGGGACACGTACGAGGTCCTCACGGCTCCGGAGGACTTGGGCCGGGTGCGGGAGGCCCTGACCAAAGCCGGCATCCCCGTGGCCAGCGCGGAGCTGCAACAGGTCCCCAAGACCACGGTCCCCCTTTCCGGGGCGGAGGCGGAGCGGGTGCTGCGTCTGCTGGACGCCCTGGAGGACCTGGACGACGTCCAGCAGGTGTACGCCAACTTCGACATCCCGGAAGAGATCCTGCAGCGGGTCGGCTAGAAGCGTGTCCCGGAGAAACCCTCGAAGGGAGGGAGGCCGGGTTCTCGCCCCCGCCCTGTACCCGGCTGCCCGGGGCACAGAGCCGGAGGGGAGGCAGCAGGCATCCGGACCGGACCCGGAGAATCCCCGTTCGAGGATGGTGGCCGTGGGACTGGACCCAGGGTGGAGCCACACCGGCTACGCGGTGGTGGAGGGTTCCCGTGCAGGGCTCGCGGTGCGGGAAACTGGCGTCCTGCGCGCGGACGGCCAAGACGTGGGCGGGCGACTCCAGGCGCTGCACCGGGAGGTGCTGGGCCTGCTGCGGGAGTGGGCGCCGCAGGTGGTGGTCCTGGAGGACCTGTTCAGCCACCCCCACCACCCGAGGACCGCACTACAGCTGGGGCACGTGAGGGGAGTTCTGTGCCTGGCGGCGGCGCAGGCGGGGGCGTCGGTGGAGTCCCTTGCCCCCGCGGAGGTCAAGCGGGCCATCTGCGGGAACGGGCGGGCGCCCAAGCCCCAGGTGCAGGCCGCGGTCCGCGCGTCTTTGGGCCTTGAAGGCGAGCTGGACAGCCACGCCGCGGACGCCCTGGCCCTGGCCGCCACGGTCCTGGTGCGGGTGGGGTTCCCGTTGCGGGGACCCGTGGCCACGCGGTGATCGCGTACCTGAGAGGACGGGTGGTGCAGCGCGGGGAAGGAACCCTGGTGGTGGAGTGCGGCGGGGTCGGCTACGAGGTGGCCCTCCCCGCGTACCTGTGCGCCCAGTGGAGCCCGCAGGAGGGGGAAACGGTGGAACTGCACGTGTCCTACCAGGTGAGCGCCAACCACCCGAAGCCCCTGCTGGTGGGCTTCCTCCGCAGGGCGGAGCAGGAGTTCTTCGAACGGTTCATCACCGTGGACGGCATGGGGCCCACCCGGGCGGTGCGGGCCATGGCCCGGCCGGTGCACGAGATCGCGGACGCCATCGAGCGGCGCGACGTGAACTTCCTCAAGCGCCTGCCCGGGCTCGGGGAGCGGACGGCCCAGAAGGTGGTGGCGGCCCTGCACGGGAAGGTGGCCAAGTACGCCCTCCTACGGGAAGGGCCCGCGCCTGCGGCGCCCGCGGTGGACTTCCGGGACGAAGTCCTGGAGGTGCTGACCCGCCAGCTGGGCCACCGGCCTGCGGAGGCGAAGCGCATGGTGGAGGAGGCCCTGCGCCGGAACCCGCACGTGGGCAGCGCGGAGGAGCTGTTCCAGGAAGTCTACCGCGCGCAGCGGCAGGCCGCGCGGGAGGAAGACGCGTGAGCCGGGAGCGTTTCCGGAGCGCCCAGCTGCCGGCGGAGGAGGCCAGCTTCCTGCGTCGCCTCCGGCCCCGGACCCTGGAGGAGTGCGTGGGACAGACCAAGGTCCGGGAGGGCCTGCGCATCGCCATCCAGGCCGCCCGGGCCCGGGGCGAGCCCCTGGACCACATCCTCCTCCACGGGCCGCCGGGGCTCGGCAAGACCACCCTGGCCAACGTGGTGGCCGCGGAGATGGGCGCCAACCTGGTGCAGACGTCCGGTCCGGCCCTGGAGCGGGGCGGGGACCTCATGGGGATCCTCACCAACCTGGAGTACGGAGACGTGCTGTTCGTGGACGAGATCCACCGGCTGCCCCGGGCCGTGGAGGAGTTCCTGTACCCGGCCATGGAGGACTTCTGCGTGCACTTCGTCCTGGACCGGGGGGTGAACGCCCGCACCCTGCGGTACACCTTGAAGCCCTTCACCCTCATCGGCGCCACCACCCGGGCGGGACTCCTCACCTCTCCCCTGCGGGAGCGGTTCGGGATCTTCTACCACCTGGACTTCTACTCGGAGGACGAGCTGGTGCAGCTTCTGCACCGGTCCGCGGGGATCCTGGGCGTCCCCCTCACGGAGGCCGGGGCCCGGGAGATCGCGCGACGGTCGCGGGGCACGCCCCGGGTGGCGAACCGGCTCCTCCGCAGGGTGCGGGACTACGCGGAGGTCCGCTACGACGGCCGCGTCACCGCGGAGGTGGCCCGGGAAGCCCTGGAGTTCGAGGGGGTGGACGAGGCGGGGCTGGACGCCTTCGACCGGGAGTTGCTGCGGGTGATCGCGGAGGTCTACGGCGGAGGCCCCGTGGGGATCGAAGCCCTGGCCGCTACCCTCCACGAGGAGGCGGACACCTTGGTGGAGGTGGTGGAGCCGTACCTGCTGAAGATCGGCTTCCTGACCCGGACGCCCACGGGGCGGCGCATCACGCCCGCGGCGTACGCCCACCTGGGGCTCCCCCTTCCCCGGGAGGGCAGAAGCCAGGGTACCCTGTTTTAGAGAACCGGGTCCTTGGAGGGTCGCATGACAGAGCTGGGCCGACTCCTGGTGGTCTTCGGAGTGGTCCTGGTCGTGGTGGGGCTGTTCTTCCTCCTCGTCCCGCGGGTGAGCCTCCCGCGCCTGCCGGGCGACATCCTGATCCAGCGGGACGGGTTCACCTTCTACTTCCCCATCGTCACCAGCATCGTGATCAGCGTGGTCTTGACCTTGCTCCTCAACGCCCTGTGGTGGGCAAGGCGGTGAGGTCTGTCCTCTGGGGCCTGGTGGTGGCCCTGTGGGCCCTCCCCGTGCTGCCCGCGGCGTCGCAGCGGGTGCAGCTGGTGCGGGTGGGGCTCCTGGCAGGCCGCCCGGAGGTGGTGCTGAGCGCGGACGTCCCCCTGCGCGTGTGGGACGTGCAGGCGGACCGGCAGGAGCAGCTGTCCACGGGCGCGTGGACCTTCCGCGCCGGACCCCGGGGGGTGGAGATCCCCGGGGTGGCCCGGTACGGCCCCGTGGTCCGGGTCTCCGCGGAGGGGGACCGGCCCGTGCGGGTGGAGGACAAGCTACGGGCTTACCGGGGCGTGGTGGAGCTGCGGCGGACGGAGGCGGGCCTCACGGTGGTCAACGAAGTGGACCTGGAGACCTACCTGTACGGGGTGCTCAAGCTCGAGATCAACCCCGCGTGGCCCGCGGAGGCGGTGAAGGCCCAGGCGGTGGCGGCCCGGACCCTGGCCGTGGCCAGCCTGGGGCGGTTTGCCCGGGAAGGCTACGACGTGCGGGACACCACGGACTCCCAGCTGTACGGGGGCGTGACCTTCGAAGACCCCCGGGCCACCGCGGCGGTGGACGCCACCCGGGGGCTGGTGCTCCTGCACGGAGGGCAGCCCATCCTGGCGGTCTACCACGCGGACTCCGGCGGCCGGACGGAGAGCAGCGAGTACGTGTGGGGCCGCGCGTACCCGTACTTGAGGGGCGTGGAGGACCCGTACGTGGTGGGATCCCCCTACGAGCGGTGGACCCTGTCTCTGCCCGTGGGACAGCTCGAGGACCTCCTCCGCAGAGCTGGCCTGCCCGTCCGCGAGGTCCGGGCCGTGGAGGTGGCGGAGGCCAGCGAGTCCGGCAGGGCCCTGCGGGTGCGGTTTTCCGGCCCCGAGGGCGCCTGGGAGCTCGCCGGACCCCGGTTGCGGGCCCTCCTGGGGCCGGACGTGCTGCGCAGCACCCTGTTCACGGTGCGGGTGGAGGGCGCCGCGGTGGTGTTTGAAGGCCGCGGCTGGGGTCACGGGGTGGGGATGTCCCAGTGGGGAGCCCGGGGCATGGCCCTGCGGGGCTTGGATTTCGTCCGTATCCTCCAGCACTACTACACCGGGGTAGAGGTGGCGGCGCGCCCCTGAACCGACCCGCAGGCTGCCGCCTCAGGTTTCCGCCCGCGCCCAACCCCGGGTCACAGGGTCCCACTCGTCCAGGGACCGGCCCAGGTAGTCGCGGCTTTCCACCTTGTAGCCCGCGGCCTGCAGCCGGCGCTTGGCCTCCTGCCAGTACCGGTAGTCCACCTGCCAGGCGCCTCCCCGCAAGGGGTTGGGGTAGGCTCCCAGCCCGCCGAGGAGCTTGCGCAGGTTCGCCTCCTCCCCGGGGTCCGCCTGGATCTCCACGGCCTGGTTGACGGTGCCCACCGCCACGAGATGGGGGTTGCTGGGGGGTGTGACGGGGCTCCCGCCCGGGTTGTGGGAAGCCACGGGGACAGGCACCGTGGGCGCCTGCGCCGCGGCCTTGGCCTCCTGCGCCCTGGCCTGTGGGGTGGGCTGCGGGCCCGCCGCGGGCGCGGCCTGCCCCTTCTTGGCAGCCCAGCGAGCCTTGGCTTCCTCGATGAGGCGCTTGCGTTCCGCCTCCTTTTGGGGGTCGTGCGCTGCCGCCCTGCGCGGCCGCTGCTCCTCCGCCACCGTTCCGCCTCCGGGATCTGGACCTGTTTTCGAGGGCATTATACGGCACCCACCGCGCTTCCCGGGGCGGGTGTGGCGCCGTGCTATACTGCAGCCGGCTCTCTCCGATCGGCCGTTCGCCGCCCGGTGCGGGTCCCCACCAGGGAAACCGCAGGAGGGAGTGGAAGAGGAGCAGGGAGAGGCCGATGACACCGCTGAGGGAGGCGCCATGATCTTCCTGCAGGCTCAGGGTGCCCAGGGGCAGACCAGCCTCCTGCCCACCCTGGTGGTGTGGCTGCTGCTGCTAGTGATGTTCTACGTGCTGCTCATCCGGCCCCAGCAGCAGCAGCAGAAGCGGCGGAAGGAGATGCTGAGCAAGCTCCGCAAGGGAGACCGGGTGGTGACGGTGGGCGGGCTGCACGCCACCATCACGGACGTGCAGGACGACGTCCTGACCCTGGAGCTCGCCCCCAACGTGCGGGTGCGGGCGGACCGGGCTGCGGTGGCGTCCGTCCGGAGCCGGCGTGCGGAGGCGGAGGCGAAGGCGAAGTCCGGCTAGGAACGGGGTCCCCCAAAAATCGCCCAGCGATTTTTGGGCGTCGTTCGTCGGGGCGGCGGGCCTCAGGCAGGGGGTGCGGGATGTCGGTGGTGTTGGAGGCGGAGCAGGAGAACCCGTTCGAGGCGGTGTGCCGGTGGATCGACCGGGCGTCGGCGATCCTGGGGTACGACGAGTCCACCAGCAAACCCCTCAAACACCCGCGGCGGTGCGTCATCGTGTCCCTCCCCGTGGAGATGGACGACGGCCGGGTGGAGGTGTTCACGGGCTACCGGGTCCAGTACGACACCGCCCGGGGCCCCTGCAAGGGCGGGCTGCGCTACCACCCCAAGGTGAACCTGGACGAGATGAAGGCCCTGGCCGCGTGGATGTCCATCAAGTGCGCGGTGGTGGACATCCCCTTCGGGGGAGGCAAGGGTGGGGTGGTGTGTGACCCCACCCGCCTCAGCCACCGGGAGCTGGAGCGCATCACCCGCCGGTACACCGCGGAGATCTTCGACATCATCGGGCCGGACAAGGACATCCCGGCGCCGGACGTGGGCACCAACGCGCAGGTCATGGCGTGGGTCATGGACACCATCTCCATGAAGCGCGGCTACCTGGAGCCCGGGACGGTCACCGGAAAGCCCGTTCCCCTGGGCGGTTCCCGGGGACGGGAAGAGGCCACCGGGCGCGGGATCCTGGTGGTGGCCCGGGAGGCCTTCGCCCACCTGGGGATCCCCCTGGAGGGAGCCCGGGTGGTGGTGCAGGGGTTTGGCAACGTGGGCTACCACACCGCCCGCCTCCTCCACGAGGCGGGAGCCCGGGTGGTGGCGGTGAGCGACGTGCACGGGGGAATCTACCACCCCGAGGGGCTGGTCCCCCGCCTGGTCCGGGAGCACCGGGACCGCACGGGCAGCGTGGTGGGGTACCCGGGAGCCCGGACCCTCACCAACGCGGAGTTGCTGGAGCTGGACTGTGAGCTGCTGGTCCCCGCGGCCATCGAGAACCAGATCACCCGCCACAACGCCCCCGCGGTGAAGGCGAAGGTGGTGGTGGAGGGCGCCAACGGGCCCACCACGCCGCAGGCAGACGAGATCCTGCGGCAGCGGGGGGTGTTCGTGGTCCCCGACATCCTGGCCAACGCGGGCGGGGTGGTGGTGAGTTACTTCGAGTGGGTGCAGGACCGGTACGGGTACTTCTGGCGGGAGGACCAAGTGCGCACCCGCCTGGAGGACAAGATGCGCCAGGCCTTCCGGGACGTGCTGGAGCTGTCCACCCGGCTGGGGCTGGACCTGCGCACGGGGGCCTACTGTCTCGGGGTCCAGCGGATCGTGGAGGCCCGACGGTTACGGGGTCTGTATGCCTGAGCAGACCTCTGCCCTGGTCCCCACCCGGGTCACGGTGGACACGGTGCGGCACGACCCTGAGGTGGCCGCGTACGTGGAACGGGCCAACGAGTCCTTGGGAGTCCTCGGCTACACGGAGCACGGGGTCCGACACGCTTCCCTCACCAGCCGCATCGCCTACAACATCCTCCGCCGGCTCGGGTACCCGGAGCGGGAGTGCGAGCTGGCGGCCATCGCCGCCTACCTGCACGACATCGGCAACCTGGTCAGCCGGCTGAATCACGAGCACACGGGAGCCCTGCTGGCGGGTGCCATCCTGCAGCGGTTGGGGATGGACCCCGCGGAGCGGGCGGTGGTGATGAGCGCCATCGGGAACCACGAAGAGTCCCACGGGCAGCCCGTGAGCGCGGTGGGAGCCGCGGTGATCCTGGCGGACAAGTCGGACGTGCACCGCAGCCGGGTCCGCAACCCCGACCCCGCCACCTTCGACATCCACGACCGGGTGAACTTCGCGGTGGAGCACTCCTTCCTCCGGGTGGACGAGCGGGCGAAGGAGATCACCCTCGAGCTCACCATCAACACGGAGAAGGCGCCCGTGATGGAGTACTTCGAGATCTTCCTGTCCCGCATGGTGATGTGCCGGCGGGCTGCGGAGCACTTGGGCTGCGCCTTCAAGCTGCAGATCAACGGCGTCCGGTTCCTCTAGGCGGTTTGACGGGCGGGGGGCGGGGGGCTATCCTCGACCCAGAACCGCCATGGACATCCTCTGCGTGGGCACCAGCCACCGCACCGCGCCTGTAGAGGTCCGGGAGCGGGTGGCTTTCCTGGAGAGCCGGCTGGGCACCGCCTCCGCCCTCCTGCGGGCACGGGAGGGGATTCACGAGGCGGCCTTGGTGTCCACGTGCAACCGCACGGAAGCGTACGTGGTGGCGGACGACCCCGCCACGGGTGCCCGGGCGGTGGTGGACTTCTGGTGCGACTACCACGGACTGGCCCGGGCTGAGGTGGAGCCCTACGTGTACGCCCTCGAAGGGACGGAGGCCGTCCGGCACCTGTTCCGGGTGGCCGCGGGCCTGGACTCCATGCTGGTGGGCGAGGCGCAGATCCTCGGCCAGGTGCGGGAGGCCTTCGGGGCCGCGCGGACGGCCCAGGCCACCGGCCCCCTCCTGGACAGTCTGTTCCGGCACGCCATCGCCGCGGGCCGCCGGGTCCGCCAGCAGACCGGGATCGAACGCGGCTCCCTTTCCGTGCCCGCCGCGGCGGTGAACCTGGCCCGCCAGCTGTTGGGCGGGCTGGCCGGCCGGCGGGTGCTGGTCCTGGGAGCGGGGGAGATGGCGGAGCTCACGGTGCGGCACCTGCGGGAGGCGGGCTGCGGGACGGTGGTGGTGTGCAACCGGACCCTCGAGCACGCCCGGCCCCTGGCAGACCGGCTGGGCGGGGTCGCCATCCGGTTCGACGAGCTCGCGGCGCACCTCAAGCAGGTGGACATCCTGGTGACCTCCACCGCCGCCCCCCACCCCGTGGTGGAGGCGGAGCTGGTGGCTCCCGCGGTGGCGGGGCGCCGGGATCCCCTGGTCATCGTGGACATCGCGGTACCCCGGGACGTGCACCCCGCGGTGGGCGCCCTGCCCGGGGTGCGGCTGTTCAACGTGGACGACCTGGAAGCGGTCAGCGAGGCCGCGCGGCAGGCCCGGCAGGCGGAGATCGCTCAGGCGGAGAGTATCGTGGCCGAGGAGACGGAGCGGTTCTCCGCGTGGCTGCGGTCTCTGAAGGTGGTCCCCCTCATCACCGCCTTGCGGTCCCGGGCGGAGGCGGTGGTGGAGGAGGAGTGGAGGCGGGCGCTTCCCCGCCTGCACCGCCTCTCGGAGGAGGAGCGGGAGGCGGTGCGGGCGGTCCTCCACGCGGTGGTGAACCGCCTGCTGCACGGGCCCATCGTCCGCCTCAAGGAGATCGCGCGGCGGGAAGAAGCGGTGTACGTGGAAGCCGCCCGCACCCTCCTGGGGGTGGACGAAGAGCTTGGTGCCGGTCCCGAAAACGCTTCGGGCACACGGGACCGGGGTCCCCAAAAATCGCGCAGCGATTTTTGGGGTGGTCTGGCCGCGGCGGAGTCCGAAGCCGGCCGTTGACCCTCCGCGTCGGCACCCGGGCCAGCTCCCTCAGCCGCCGGCAGACGGCCTGGGTGCTGCAACACCTCCGCGCCGTGGACCCCCGGCTCCACTTCGAGGTCGTGGCCCTGCGCACCGCGGGCGACCGGTCTCGGCGGCCCATCCCGGAGCTCGGCCGCACCGGGGTCTTCACCGGGGAGCTGGAACGGGCGCTCCAGGACGGCGCGGTGGACATGGCCGTGCACAGCCTGAAGGACCTCCCCACGGTCCCCACCCTGGGGTTGGTGGTGGCGGCGGTCCCCGCCCGGGAAGACCCCCGGGACGTCCTGGTGGGGCCGTGGGCCGCCCTGGACGCCGTGCCCGTGGGCGCCCGGGTAGGGACCACGAGCCCGCGGCGCAAGGCGCAGCTGCTGGCGTACCGCAGGGACCTGCAGGTGGTCCCCCTGCGGGGCAACGTGGACACGAGGATCCGGAAGGTGGCCTCCGGGGAGGTGGACGCCGCGGTCATGGCGGCCGCCGGCCTGGTGCGGGGCGGGTGGGCGGACCGCATCCGCCAGTACCTGGATCCGGAGGTGATGTTGCCGGCTCCCGGACAGGGCGCCTTGGCGGTGCAGGTGCGGGAGCAAGACCGGGCTTTGGTGGAACTCGTACGCCAGCTTGACCACCCGCCCACCCGGGCCGAGGTGGAGGCCGAGCGCGCGTTCCTCAGGGCCCTCAAGGGCGGCTGCACCCTGCCCGCGGGGGCCCTCGCCACCGTCCAGGGCGGCTGGCTCCGGCTCCGGGTACGGGTGCTGTCCGCGGACGGCAGTCGCCAGGTGTCCGCGGTCCGGGAGGGCAGCCCGGAGGAGGCGGAGCGGCTGGGACGGGAGGCGGCGGAGGAAGTGCTCCCCTTCCTGGCGATGGTGGGAGCAGGCCCGTGGGGACCGCGGTAGCACAGCCCTTGCAAGGCCGGCGGATTTTGGTCACCCGCCCCCGCGGTCAGGCGGGTGGGCTGCGGGTCCAGCTGGAAGCCCTCGGCGCGCGGGTAGAGGTGGTCCCGGTGATCCAGGTCCTGCCGCCCCGGGACCCTCTTCCCCTCCAGCAGGCCGCGGCGCGTCTGGACGGCTACGCGTGGGTGGTGTTCACCAGCCGCAACGGCGTGGAGGCGATGGCTGCGCACCTCGGGCGGTGGAAGCACGCCCTCCCCCCCCACACCCGGGTGGCGTGCATCGGCCCGGCGACCGCGCAGGCGGTGCGGGACCGGCTCGGCTGGCCCGTGCACCTGCAACCGCAGGCGTACGTAGCGGAGTCCCTGGTGGAGGCGTTCCGCACGGCGGGCGTGGAGGGCGCCAGGGTGCTGGTGGCCCGGGCGGAGCAGGCCCGGGACACCTTGCCGGAGGGGCTCCGGGCCCTGGGGGCGCAGGTGGAGGTGGTGAGCGCCTACCGCACGGAGCCCGCGTACAATGAAGCCGAGCGGCTCAGGGACGTGCTGCGGCAAGGCGTGGACCTGGTCACCTTCGCCAGCCCTTCCGCGGTGCACGCGGCGTGCGTGTTGTGTGGGGACCCGCAGCCATTGCGGGCCGTGCCCGTGGCGTGCATCGGCCCGGTCACCGCCGCCGCGGCACACCGGGCCGGTCTGCGGGTGGTGGCGGTGGCGGAGGTTTTCACACGGCAGGGCCTGGTGGAGGCGGTGGTCCGGGCCCTGGCCGGAGGGGAGGGAGGAGGGTGAGCTTTCCCGCGTTCCGAAGCCGGCGCCTCCGGCGCACGGAGGCCCTGCGGCGGCTGTCCCAAGAGGTGGACCTGTCCGCGCGGCACTTGATCGCGCCCCTGTTCGTGAAGGAGGGGATCCGCGAGCCGGTGCCCATCCCGTCCCTGCCCGGGCAAGTCCAGCACACGGTCCCCAGCGTGGTGGCGGAGGTGGGGGAGCTGGTGGAGCTGGGGGTGGGTGCGGTGATCCTCTTCGGCATCCCCGCCCGCAAGGACCCCCTCGGCAGCGGCGCCTGGGACGAGGACGGGATCGTCCAGCAGGCCCTGCGGGCCCTGCGGAGGGAGTTCGAGGACCGGGTGGTGCTGGTGGCGGACCTGTGCCTGTGCGAGTACACGGACCACGGGCACTGCGGGGTGCTGGCGGAGGGCCCGGAGACCGTGGACAACGACCGGACCCTGGAGCTGTACGGCCGGGTGGCGGTGAGCCAGGCCCGCGCGGGCGCGGACGTGATCGCCCCCAGCGGGGTGATGGACGGCCAGGTGGCGGCCATCCGCCACGCCCTGGACCAGGCGGGCTTCCCTCACGTGGCCATCCTCAGCTACGCGGCGAAGTTTGCCTCCGCCTTCTACGGCCCCTTCCGGGACGCCGCGGAGTCCGCTCCCCGGTTCGGACACCGCCGCAGCTACCAGCTGCCGCCCGCAGGCTTCCGGGCTGCCCTCCGGCGGGTGGAGGAGGACATCGCGCAGGGAGCGGACGCGGTGATGGTGAAGCCCGCCCTGCTGTACCTGGACGTGCTCCGCGAGGTCCGCCAGAGGTTTTCCGTGCCCGTGGCCGCGTACTGCGTGAGCGGGGAGTACGCCATGGTACACGCCGCGGCGCAGCGGGGCTGGCTGGACCTGCAGGCGGCCATGTCGGAGGTGCTCCTGAGCATCCGGCGGGCGGGCGCGGACTGGATCCTCACGTACTTCGCCAAGGACGCCGCCAGGACGTGGCGGGCATGAGCCGGTCCGAGGAGCTGTTCCAGCGGGCGCGGCGGGTGATGCCGGGAGGCGTCAGCAGCCCCGTGCGGGCCTTCCGGGCGGTGGGAGGGACGCCTCCCTTCCTCGTGCGGGGAGAGGGGGCCTACGTGGTGGACGTGGACGGCCGGCGTTACGTGGACTGTGTCCTCTCCTGGGGAGCCCTCATCCTCGGCCACGCCCATCCCGAGGTGGTGCGGGCTGCCCAGGAGGCCGCCGCCCAGGGCAGCAGCTTCGGCGCTCCCACGCCCTGGGAGGTGGAGCTGTGCGAGCGCCTGTGCGCGGCGCTTCCCTCCGTGCAGCGGGTCCGGCTGGTGAACTCCGGCACGGAGGCGGTGATGAGCGCCCTGCGGGTGGCCCGGGCGGCCACGGGCCGGGAGGGGGTGGTGAAGTTCGACGGGGGCTACCACGGCCACGCGGACGCCCTCCTGGTGCGGGCGGGCTCCGGGGTGGCCACCTTCGACCTGCCGGACAGCGCGGGCGTGCCCCCGTCCGCGGTGCGGGCCACCGCCTCCTTGCCCTACAACGACCTGGAGGCGGCGCGTCGGTTCTTCGAGGCCCGGGGTCCGGAGGTGGCGGCGGTGCTGGTGGAGCCCGTGGCGGGCAACATGGGCACCGTGCCGCCGCAGCCCGGCTTCTTGCAGGGGCTGCGGGAGCTGGCGGACCGTCACGGCGCCCTGTTGATCTTCGACGAGGTGATCACGGGGTTCCGGTTGCGGTACGGAGGCGCCCAGGACGCGTTCGGGGTGCGGCCGGACCTCACGTGTCTCGGGAAGGTCATCGGGGGCGGGTTCCCCCTGGCGGCGTACGGAGGTCGGGAGGACCTCATGCGGCTGGTGGCTCCCGAGGGCCCCGTGTACCAGGCGGGGACGCTGTCCGGCAACCCCGTGGCGGTCCGGGCGGGGCTGGCTACCCTGTCGCTGTTGGAAGACGGGACCGTGTACCCGCGGTTGGACCGCTGGGGGGAGGTCCTGGAGGAAGGGCTGCGGGAGGCGGCCCGGCAGGCCGGGGTTCCCGTGTGCGTGAACCGGGTGGGTTCCATGCTCACGGTGTTCTTCGGGGTGGAACGCGTCACCGACTACGAGACCGCCCGGAGCGCGGACGGAGCGCGGTTCGCCCGGTTCTTCCACGCCATGCTGTCCCGCGGGGTGTACCTGCCTCCCTCCCCCTTTGAGGCGTGGTTTCTGTCCGCGGCCCACGGGGAACGGGAGGTGGACGCCATCTTGCAGGCCGCACGGCAGGCCTTCCGGGAGGCCGCATGACCCGGGTCCTGGTGGTGATGCCCCTGTACAACGAGGAGGCGACCCTGCAGGAGGTCCTTGAGGCGGTCCTCCGCTACGCGCCTCCGGGGACGGACGTGCTGGTGGTGGACGACGGGTCCACGGACCGCTCTGGGGAGATCCTGGCGCGCTTCCCTCAGGTGCGGGTGATCCGCCACCCCGAGAACCGCGGGTACGGGGCGTCCCTCATCGACGGCTTCCGCTACGCCTTGGAGCACGGCTACGACGTGGTGGTGACCATGGACTGCGACGCCCAGCACGAGCCCTACCTCATCCCTGACCTGTTGAGCGCCCTGGAGGGCGCGGACATCGTCTCCGGGAGCCGCTACCTGCCCGGGTCCTCCCGCGGGCAGGAGCCTCCCCCGGACCGTCTGCGGATCAACCGCGAGGTCACGGAACGGGTGAACGCCCTCACGGGCTACGGGCTCACCGACGCCTTTTGCGGGTTCAAGGCGTACCGGGCGGAGGCCCTGCGGCGGATGCAGCTGGACGAGCCCTCGTACGGGATGCCCCTGCAGGTGTGGGTGCAGGCGGCCCGGTGGGGGCTGCGGGTGCGGGAGATCCCCATCGGCCGGATCTACAAGAACCCCCACCGGCGTTTCTGGGGAGGGCTGGACGACCCGGAGGTGCGGCTCCGGTACTACCTGGAGGTCCTGGAGCGGGAGGCCCGGCGGTGGCTGCGGCAGCCCGCTTCTTCGGGGGAGGCGGGCGCGTGAGGACGGTCCTGGTCCTGGCTCCCCACCCCGACGACGCGGAGATCGCCATGGGTGGCACCATGGCCGCCCTGGTGGCCCAGGGGTGGCGGGTGGTGGTGTGCGACCTTACGGACGGGGAGCCTACCCCCGTGGGCAGCCCGGAGCGACGGCGCAGGGAGGCGGAGCGGGCGGCGCGGATCCTGGGGGTGGAGCGGCGCATCTTGGACCTGCCGAACCGTTTCCTCTTGGACGGGGTGCAGGAGCGGAAGAAGGTGGCCGCGGTGATCCGGGAGGTCCGGCCGGAGTGGCTGTTCGTGCCGTACTGGGAGGACGCACACCCCGACCACGTCCAGGCCGCCTCCCTGTGCGAGGCCGCCCGCTTCTACGCCAAGCTCACCCACACCGACATCCCCGGAGACCCCTACTACCCCCGCAGGGTGGTTCACTTCTTCTCCACCCACTACCGGATGGTACGGCGGCCCTCCTTCGTGTTCGACGTCAGCGAGACCCTGGAGCGGAAGATGGAGAGCCTGCGGGCATACGAGAGCCAGTTCGGAGCCGAGCGCGGGAACCAGTGGGTCCTGGAGGCGGTGCGGGACTTGGCCCGGTACTTCGGCGCCCTCGTGGGAGTCCGGTACGGCGAACCCTTCCTCCTGCGGGAGGAGCTGGGAGTCCGCAGCCTGGAGGCCCTGGTGTGACGGGAGCCCCGCAGCTTGCACCACCCGTCCGCCACGGGGAGGTGCTGTGCGTCCCCGAACTGCGCGGCTGGCTGGAGCTGGCGGAACAGACGGCCCGCCGCCTTGAAGGGGCGTCCGTGCGGGGCGAACCCCTGGGACGGCTGAGGGCCCAGGCCCGGGCGGAGCTGGTGCAGCGGGCGTCCGAGTTGTTGGGCCGGTGGGACGTGCCCGTGCCGGAAGCTTCCCCCTCCGGGCCTTGGGTGGTCACGGGCCACCAGCCCACCCTCTTCCACCCCGGCATCTGGATCAAGACCTGGGGCGTGAACGCCTGCTGCGCCCGCGGGGCCGTGGGCGTGAACGTGGTGGTGGACTCCGACGCCTGCGAGGCCTGGAAAGCCCGAGTCCCGCGGCGCAACGGCACCCTGCACCCGGTGGAGCGCAGTCTGGTGGCAGGCGGCCCCGAGGTCCCCTTCGAGGCCCTGCCACCCCCGGAGGAAGCCGCCTGGCGCAGCTTCTGCGGGCAGCTGCGGGAGGACTTGGCCACCCTGCAGGCGCCCGCGCTGCTGGACCGGCTGTCCCTGGCGGAGGAGGTGGGGGTCGGGTGCCTGCCCCGGGTCCGTCACCTGGGGGAGTTCGGAGCGGCCCTGCGCAGGCGGTTGGAGAACGCTTCCGCGCCCGTGCGATACCTGGAGGTGACGACCTCCGAGCTGGCCCGCACGGAGGCGTTCCGGCGCTTTGCGGGGTGGATCGTCCAGGACGCGGAGTGGTTCTGGACCTGCCACAACGGAGCCCTGGACCGGTACCGCCGGGAGCAGGGGCTGCGGTCCGCCGCGCAGCCCTTCCCGAACCTGCGGAGGCAGGACGGTCTGGTGGAGCTGCCGTTCTGGCTGGTGCGGAGTGGCCGGAGACGCTCCGTGTGGACGCGGCCCGGGAGCCCGCCCGTGCTGGTGTGCGAGGGCCAGCCGCTGGGTGACCTTCAGGAGGTCTCCCGCGAACTGCGGCCCAGGGCCCTCACCCTCACCCTGTTCCTCCGCCTGATGGTGGCGGACCTGTTCGTCCACGGCCTCGGGGGCGCGCGCTACGACCGGGTCACGGACCGGGTCCTGCAGGAGTTCTTCGGGATCTCCGCGCCGCCCTTCGCGGTGCTCACCGGCACCTTTCACCTCCCCCTGGGCCGACACCCGGACCCGCGGGCGGAGTACGCGGCCGTGCACCGGCTGTGGCTGGACCTGCAGCACAACCCGGACCGCCACCTGTCTGCGGAGGGGGAGGCAGAGCCCCTGGTGCGGGAGAAGTGGCGGTGCATCCAGGCCCTGCAGTCCCCAGACCTTCCCCGCAGGG
>Ga0308416_1000087_pt1 | contig 30716 bp, 30 predicted proteins | sample HotsprSampleOS60_FD_203468 | JGI IMG/M metagenome (GOLD analysis project Ga0308416, IMG submission 203468) | Hot spring phototrophic mat microbial communities from Octopus Spring, Yellowstone National Park, Wyoming, United States - 20090730_OS60 ... | reverse complement strand
CCGTCAACCGAAAGCGCCCTTTGGTGTCGGGTACCGCAAGTTTATTGCGTCGCCACGAGGAGGACACCATTGGAACTGATACGTACTGCTGGGGTTGTGCCTGGCAGCGCGCGCCATGAGGTAAGAGGCTTGCGAGAGAAGGTTTTTCTGACCAGCCTCAGGGCGAGTCGTTTCTATCACACACTTCCCCTAATCATTCCTTGCTTCTCCACCCATGAACTGGCCTTCGTCTGTCGGCCACTGTCCCTCGTCACTGGCTAAGATTAATGTCGTGTGGCGCCTTGATATCGGGAGGAAGCAGCGCTGCCTCCGTCTCTTCGTCGTTGAGCAGCGCTGCCGTTCAAGCTGTCGGCGAGTATCCGCTGAAGCACCAGAGGATCGAACACTTCCCTCCCCTCGACCTGCTGCGGGAGGATGTGACAGTATTCCTGCACCACGCTGGCAATCGTATGCTCGATCTCGCTTCAGGACCGGAGCGAAGAAACAACGAGGATGTCCCTCGCAGGCATGCATTATCGTATCATCGCGGATCGTTACGGTTATTTCGTAGAAAATCCACGTATGTAGGTATTCCCCCTGGAGTGCTACAAGAAGAGCGAGATGCTGAACATAGAGATCGCAGGCATATGCCTCGTTCTTTCCCCGCCAGCGCGCCTGAATCACGCGACGCCAGTAGGTGGCATCGAGGGGAGCTGCGGGTATGAATGCCCGGTGCACAGGCGTTATGCACGCTTAGAGCCTATTCGAATAACCCGGCGGAACGCAAGGCGATCACGCTACAAGCAAAGCGGTACACCAGTTTTTCGGATAGGCTCTTAATGTGCGCGTTCCCGATGGTCAACTGTTCTACACTTCGCTGCAGCAAAGGACAGGCAAGTCTATGAAATAACGACGTGCGGTGCCTGGAAAGGACAGGCAAGTCCAAGCAACAATAATGTGCGGCGTCTGGATGGAACAGGCAGGTCTGTGCAACAACGATGGAACAAAGGACGTTGGCAATATCTGGCGAGGCGTCTGACGTAACGAGGGAAGTTGCGTTACGGCGACTATTCACCACTTTTTAACCGCACCATATCTCAGATGCTTGTGCAAAACGCGACTCGGAGAGCAGGCTTACCCTCCGAGTCACAATTCCTGTCGTGCTTTCACATATAGGTGGCCTACCCCTGGTTGCGCTCCTCGATATGCGCGCGCAGGAGCCATGCCATCTTTTCGTGCTTCTCCATGAGCATCGTAAGGAAATCGCTCGTCCCCATATCGTCATACTGCTCATCACAGGCGCGCAGGTCCTGGCGCAGGTGACGGATGATCGCCTCGTGATCGGCGACCAGTTGCCGGATCATGCCACGTGCATCGGGGAGATCGCCAGGTTTCTCGGCAAGCGTTGCCAGCTGAAGGAACTCGGTCATCGTGCCGGGCGCTGCCGGTCCCAGCATGCGAATTCGCTCAGCAATATCGTCGATCTCATCAGCAAGTGCTTCGTACTGCTGCTGGAATAGCGCGTGCAGTGGACCGAACTCCATTCCAACCAGATTCCAGTGGTAATTACGCAGCCGGGTGTAAAGCACATGTTCATCCGCCAGCAGGCGGCTCAAAATGGCGGTGACGCCCTGAACGCTGGTTTCGCTCAAGCCAATGTCGGGCCTAGGGGTTGTTGTTATGCGTCCGGTTCCGATTTCTGTGCTCATCGGATTTCCTTTCTCCTGTATCCATACCCGGAGATATTGTTCTGCATATGTATAACGGTACCAGAAATTAAGACGAAAAGCAAGCAAAAGCTTCTGTACCTTTCTAGCCGTAATTGCGCTTTTCTTCAACCGCCTCCTTCCGTGGCGACACTTGCGCGCGAAGCTGCTCGTTCTCCTTTTCAAGTTGCGCAATCCGCCGCTCCAGGTCTGCCTGCAACTTGCTCAAGCGTCGCTCGCGCAGCGAGTGGCGGATGCCACTATATCCGGTGAAGAGACCGACAAGCATGGCGCCAGCGATAACCGCTAGGATCATGACCAGCGAAAGTGAAATCGGTCCGGAGGTGAAGGTGAGGAATCGCACCTCGACTGGCTGCGGGTTTTGCACGCCGAACAGTACCAGCATTACCGAGAGTACGGTCATCAGGATGAACATGAACACCCGCATGGGTTGCCTCATTCAGTATCTGCACCAATCAGGGGTAATGTTATCATATCATAAGAAATTGCGGGCAGGACAGCTGCGCTCCAACGCCCTTCCCAAAGGCGTGATTTACGATGACCGATCACCCTGTCCTTTTTTTAGCAGTGCCTGCTAGGCTGTACTAACCGGCAAAGGTTGACATAAAGTTACCCGCAACGCGAGCTCTTATAGCAGTCTCACAAAGGTTGGACACTTCACGGATGGCCCAATCACCATGACCGAAATAAATTTCGGTCTACCCCGCGCTGGAAGCGGATGCCTCGTGCACCGTGGCAGAGGTGAACAAATTCCACCCCAGCCTGCGCAGGCAGGCTTGGCCCCACAGAGCCAAGGGCTTATGGTCTTTGAAATAAATAATCCGATATATATAAATAGCCCGCGCAGGCGGGCTTCGTCTCGCATAGCCAAGGGCTTTAGCCCGACGGCTAGCGGGGGATAGCGGATTTTTTCTCAATCTCCACCAGCCCCACGGCGAATCGACCGCTCAAGCCCGCACCAGCGGGCTTCGCCTCGTAGAGCTGAGGACTTCAGGCCCTGCGGCAGCCGATGACGCTCGATTCATCGCCGGTACGCTGCCGGGCTACTGGAGCTGCATGCCCGACAATTGCCGATACCGCGAGCGCGGTCGCCCGACCGCCTGCGCAGGTCTTGGTAATGAGTTGGTCCCACTGTCAGTCGAACCACGAAGGCACCACCCCAGGCGCTCAGCGCGCCTGGAAGGTGATCACATACAGGTAGGTATAATTACCAGTGTCAACGGTATAGCCTGTGAATTTGAGCTTGCCGTCCTCTCGGTAGGCCTCGAAGGCTGTGGAGCCAGCGCCTAAGCTGAAATAGCCCGGCTCATTCACTACCCCGTCCTGATCGTAGTCAATGTCAATCAGTGCATACTGGAAGGGCGAGTAGATTGGCTGAGTTCCCTGCGCGGTAATCATTACTCCCTGGAACTGCTGCACTCCGGGAAAGAAGGGACACGGGAAGAGTGTGTAAGCGGGCTGGTTCACCAGCGAGCAATCGGCGTTGACTATCAAGGTCATCGTGCCTTGCTGCAATTCGATAGTCCCACCACCTGAAGTGCGCACCTTGATGGTTTCTCCTGTCCCGGAGGTCAGTGGGCGGCACTGGTTCGCATTGATGTCACAGGTATAGCCACCGGTCCGAATCAGCGTGAAACCGCTTCCTGCTGCTTCACCCAACGGTCCCCCTGCTTCCCCGCTGCCGACCCCGTTACTTGGTTCGCTGCCTGGCACGTCGCCAGGAAGACTCGGCGTGCCCACAGGCTGGAGAATGGGAGTTTTGAGTTGCACCGGTTGCAGGGCTTGATTACTGCGTCTAAGCATAATGGTTCCCACTACACACATCGCCAGAGCAACCAGGGCTAAACTGAGCAGCAGCAGCCCAGCACATCCTCCGCCCACCAGCCATGGAAGCTGGCTCCCCGATGATCCAGATGATCCTACGTTCGCCATCCCAACCTCCTGAGAGCGTGATCAAAAACGAACATCTCGGATAGAGCCGATTCAGGAGCATTGCGATAGAACCGAGATAAAGGAAGGCTTCGCTTGATTCTGGAGTGCGGTTGTATGCTTTCCTCGCCAAACGATGGTGCCTCGCCCACGCAATCGAGCGTTCCACCACCCGTCGCTTCGGAATGACAGCAAACCCCTTCTGTCCAGGTGGTTTTTCAATGACATTCAGACGTATCGCCGTGTTCTGTCGCAGCCATTCATCTAATCCTTGTTTAGACTTCATCAAGGTTTAGTGGTACATTTTCATAAGAACGGAGGGAAACGCGATGTGTAAATATCGATCCATTATTGAAAATCCAGCTAAATTGCGTTCTATGACTGAACTGACCGCTGGATGAGTTTCACGCGCCGGTTCCGATCTTACGCACCGCATGTGAAGCTTATATGAAACTTCGCACGATTGATGGCCATGTTCGATATTGTCGTCGCTATGTCTCCTATGCAAACTCGCCGCTTCCGACGACAGAAGATGCGTTGCTCTTTATTTTGACCCACTCAAAATAGAATCCAATGCACGTGATGCACGGACACATCTTTCACACGCATGATCCAATCAAACGTAAGCAAATGAGTGCATCTTTTGCATGGAGCGCTGAACTATGCGCTGGCGCGGCAGAATCTCTCTCCTGCGCGCACTGCCGGCGAACTGGCGCAGAATTGCAGGAAGGACCGTCATATGAAGAACCATCGCATGAAGAACCGCCTCCTTCAACGGATACGCCCCCCTTTTTATCCATGACGGCGTAGAACGTCCCATTTATCGTCCGAGCGACAAAGTCGACCGAGAGTTGTAGTATAGCGGCAAGAAGAAACAGCATACGCTCAAAAGCGCGCTTCTTGTCGATTCTTTTGGCTCTATTCACTTTTTGAGCGACACCTACGAAGAAAGGGTGCATGATAAATACCTTGATTGCTATATGTTGGCCGTCATCACGAACGGGCGGCGCCTCACAGGCACGGGTGCGGTTATCTGTCGGGGCGGATCAGCGTCTCGCGCTTCAATCGTCGCCTCCATCAGCTCGCCGATGGGATGGTCTGGATTCCCGCGAACGTCAGGGAAGCGTCGCCACGGGCGACGTGGTTATCATCGATAGCCTCCCCGCGCTGGCGTTTGTTCGCCGCCGGGCGCGCGCCCGGCGCTGTCGGAAGGCGCCCGGTCGCAGACCCGACGGGTGGTGCGTCGCCAAACAGGAGACGTTCTTTGGATGGCGCGTGCATCTCGTCTGCCGACCGGATGGCGTGCCCGTGCGCGTTCAGATGCTGCCCGCAGGGGTGCACGACCTGACCACCTCCCCCGCGCGTGGGGGGATTGGGGGGGTGCGTCTGGCCTGCCTGCCAGGGCGCGGCTGTCGGGCGATAAAGCCGACAACAGCGCCGCTGATGCGGCGCGCATCCTGGCGGAGACGGGGGCGCCGTTCGTCGTGCGACCAGGGGCGACCGTGCGTCCGCACGCCTAGTGTATGGACGCCATCGAATTGCGTGCGTATCGCCATACGATTGAGACGGTCAACAGTCAACAGGAGAAGATGAGCAGTGAGCAGCTGCCCAGAGGCGCCAATGCGGGGTTTGAGCTGAAGGCACCGTGAGACGCGCTCATTGCACTCTTCTGTACGAACATGAACTAGCAATCAAGGTAAATGTATCGCGGATGAAGCAGGATACACCCTTCCGACTGCGAGTATTCTCGCTCAAGACGCCGGATTTCAAGGATTTAACCTGCCTGGCATACAGATCATGCAACCGAAGAAGAAGCCGCGCAACGGAACCCTCACACCGCAAGAAAAGAAGGAGGACTGGTGCCTCTCATCCATCCGTGTCCGTATTGAACATGTTATTGGCGATATCAAGCGGTATCGTATTATTCACGACATCATCCGTTTCAGTTGTTCCGAATTTCGAGATACGGTCATGGAAACGTGTTGCGAGTTACATAACTTCCGAGTCGGTCGGACGCCCGCCGTTGGGTGACGGGGTGACGACCAACAGTGCGATAGCGGCCCATTGCGCATCGGTGAGATCGGTCGCATCCTTCGTTGGATTAGGATTGACGCGCACGTCTTGGTAGACTGCTCCTCATCAGAATGGCATGGTCGCAGCTATGATACCACAAATCCGGTTTCCGGAGGGATAGAGGAAAACCCCTATCCCTGTGCGTTGGAAGAGTGTTGTAACAGGTTATGCCAGGCGGCGGCGCAGCACCAGACCAGCACCAATCAGCGTAGTCGCTGCAACCAGCGCGATCAGTGCAATGCTCGACTCACCGCCAGTGCGCGGCAGGGCTGCTGGAGCTGCCGGAGGAGTCGTCACAGCCGTTTCGACCTTGATTTTTGCCAGCTCGCCAACGGCGAACACATCGTAAATCTTGCCTGCTTCAAGGCGAACGCCCTTCAGGTCAAGCACCACCGTGGTGGCGCCAGCTGGAGTGACCTGCAGATCATAGCTGCCAGCATCGACTGGCAGGTAATTACTTGCCTGCGGGAACGGCAGGTTGGAAATCAGCGTCGGACCACCCGCAACCTTAATGTCCACCGCCGGTGCGTCCGGTGAGAAGTGGATCACGCGCACATGCGCCTTGCCTGCCGCTGGCGCCGACAGATCATCGGTCAGAATAGTCGGCTTGATTTCAGCCAGTTTGCCTGTTGCAGCAATGGTGTACGCCTTGCCAGCTTCGATCCGCACTCCTTTGGCGTCAATCACAACTGGAGAAGTGGCACCTGCCGGTACAACCTGGATGTCGTAGCTGCCTGCTGGCAGATCGAGGTAGGCGCTGGCAGCGAAAAACGGAACGTTAGTAAGCACCTTGTTTCCATTGACAATCACGTCAACTGCAGGTGCGTCGGGTGAAGCGTGAACGACACGTACTTTTGCTGTGCCAGCCTGGGCAAACGCTGCTGGGGCGATGGTCAGCGCGAGCAGCGCGCCGAGCAGGAAAAGGATCCACGACTTGCTTCGCATAATAGACTTGTCCTCCTTCGATACATTGTGTCGCCGGTTACTATGCCGGCAACTGCTTGGTGCACTCATAACAGGTAACGAAGGCGGTACGAAATCGGATCTGTTTTCCCGCAGAATCTCATCGATGGCTAAGGTTCCGTCTCAGTGCAACAGGCGATCATAGAGTTCTAGAAAACCGCGCCCTAGTTGCTCAAGCCCGAAGCTGCGCACAACTTTCTCGCGTCCATACTCGCCAAATCGTCGTCGCAACGCTTCATCCTCACCCAAACGGCGCACAGCTTCCGCATAGGCGTCCACATCGTCGCGTGGACAGAGAAAGCCAGACCGGTCGTGATCAACGACTTCAGGCAGCGCTGAGATGCGTGTTGTCACGACTGGACGTCCGCATGCTAGCGCCTCTGCCTGAACGATGCCAAATCCTTCCAGGCGTGATGGCGCCAGCAGTATGTCGCACGACTGATATGCTGCTACCAAACTGTCGCGATCTGGTGCACCGATTGGAACCATGCGGGGGTGCGGCGGTCCTGTGTCAGTCCCCTGAAAGCCGCTGGTATAGTACAGAACATACGACTCCGGCAGGCGATCAAGGATGCGCGGCAACAGGTCAAACCCTTTACGGCGCGTCCGATTGCCGACGAAGAGCAGTCGGACGCGCCCGCCTCTATCGGGCAGACCGTCGTCTCGCCGTTTTAGGTCTGGGGGTGGAACGAACACATCGGTGTCGATCCCGTCATAGATGATAGTGGTGTTGGTGTACCCGTAGATTCGGGCGACCTGTTGCTGCGTGTAGCGCGAGACACACACCACGGCGTCGGCGGATCTGATCGACCACCAGTCGTAGCGCGACTCGACCAGGCGGTAGAAGAGACGCTGTGCAAGCGTGCTATAGGGTTGCAAATCAGGATCAGTCGTCAGGTGATGAACAGTTGTCACCAGCGGGCGTCCTGGAGCGCGCAGCGCAAACGCAACCCGCGAACGTCCCTGAATAATGTCGAACCCCTTCCACCATCCACGAGGCAGACTGCGCGGAATCAGGGCGGGAATAAAGTTATAGATTTCCGGCAGGCGCAGCAACTCAGCGCGTGGTGCTCCATAGCGTCGCACGGCGCGCGTAATATTCTGAATGCCGAAATCGACGCCGCCGCGACCTACCGGTGAAATATAGAGCGGGCGAGCCATTGTCAAAACCAGTCCGACGTATACGGCGTCAGCCCGGCAAACAGACGTTCAAGCAGCGCCAGCGCCGGACGCGCACGAATATCGAGCAAACCAAATGCTGCCGCAGTGCGTGGGCGGATGGTGCACGTGTAGATGTGCGTCAACGTTCGTATATCATAGTGCACATCGGCATCGTCTATCTTTCAGACGTGTCGCCCATGCCATGTCCCCCTCGATCTCCAACTGAGGTACTGCGCTGTTGTGTTCCAGCCAGTCATCGACAATGCGCAGCGTCACTCGACCGGCAACATCGCGCGGGAAGACGTATGCCTCCAGCGCCTGCGCAACATCTACGGTCTGCAGTATACTGCCCAGCTCCATGGTGTACTCCTGCGAATCCGGCATCAGCATCTGCACTGGAGCATCGGCGAGTGCATTGCAGACCACTTCGGCGCACTGATCTGCAAATGCCGGGAAGAACGCGAAGATTTGTGCACGCGCCTGTGGGTCGAGCGCCACCATCTCGCGGCAACGCACCACTCGCCCGCGCTTGCCATGCTCGGCGGAAAAGATGACGTAGGATCGTCCCTGACCGGCGTCGTCACGCCAGCCATAGCACCGGTAGAATGACACCCTAAACGCAGCCAGCATACTCAGCGGCACGTTCTGGCTGCGCAGCTCGTCGCACACCGCTCGAAGCAGGCGTTCTACGTACCCGCGTCGTCGCTCTTCGGACGGCGTCGGAGCGGTTGCCACGCCGCCCGCTGCGATCATCCCGCCTGCGCCGTTTGCTATGCGCAGCGGATACAGGACACACTGCGTCACCAGGCGACCATTGCGGTACATTCCGCAGTGAACGCCGGGCAATTGCGCCCGCAGGTTGCGTCATGCCTCGTCGAACGATGTGTTATACGCTAGCGCTGCATTGACAGCGAACTGCTCGTCGTCAACTGCAACGGCGCGGTACTGGAGATCAACCACAGCTATCACTCTTTCCTCTCTAACCCCCCGGCTTCTCGACCACCACAAAGTAACTGCCGGATCGCAAACGACCAAACAGCCAGAGATCGAGTTCCATGAGCATCGTTACTGCCAGCAGTGCGTAGTAGACCAGACCCCGACGCCGGAGATAGGCGCGCATCCGCTGCCGCGCCCGTATCTCACGCGCTGTGCCCTCACTGACCAGTGCACCGATGTCGGAGGGCGTCTCACCCACGTAGTTGGCGCCTTTTTTCCGATCGCGCCCTACGAATGCCTCACCCAGTTTCATCAGCACATGTTCGACAAAACTGGTCGCCACGCTGTTCCAGAATACCACCCGCACCGGACGTAACCCGGCGCGTTGCATGGCATCCAGCACATCATCCCAGGTTGCCAGCGCTTTCACGTGGTCCGACTTGCGTCGCGCCTCACGCTCGAAATTGTACACACCGGCGCGAACAAACTGTCGCCCAAGCCAGCGACTTGCCTCAACAAGTGGTTGTAGGCGCGACGGTTCGCGTGTGTTCGAAAAGACGAGGAAGCGCCCACCAGGACGTAACACGCGCGCGGTCTCAGCCAGGTACACATCGATGACATTGCGCGGAAAATGTTCGAGCACATCGATGGAGAACGCCTTATCGAACGTACAATCAGCAAAGGGCAGGCGGCGAGCGTCCCCTCGAATGAGTGCAACCGTTTTCACTGCGTCATCAGCAAACAGCGTTGCCGGATCGACGCCAACCATCAAGCGCACACGTTTGGCGTTCCAGGCAGCGAATTTCGCGTTGCCACAACCACTGTCGAGCACAGTATCGGTGGGTCGCAGATCAAGCAGGCGTCGCAATGCCCGGTTGCGCACCCCGGCTGCAAGCAATGGCGGCGCCAGATCGCGATAGTCGAGTTCGTGCGCGAGTTCTTCTTCTTCGCTGACATATTTCGAGACATAATCGAACGCAAGACCGCGCGGCATAAAATCGATGTACCCGTCGCGGCGCGGGTAGTCGGCGCCGCACGCAGCGCACGCAACCCCGCCGTTTGTCACGATCAGATCGCGCGAACCGCACGTTGGGCACTGGAGCAGACGGTAGAGATCGTAAGGAACCATACAGAAGTCAGCAGTTTACCCTTGCGAGGGAAGCAGGCGCCGCGGGCAATTGACGCCCTATGGCGACTGCACGCCTGAATAGCGCATAAAAATGACAAAAACGGCACTTGCGCTTTCCCCCTGTCTTCGGCTAGAATAAGGCATGCGCAGGCGCGTCAGAGGATACCACCAGATTGGCGCCTGCGCAAATTGGTTTCGTGCGCCCTCTTGTTTTCTGCCCACGGCAGCGTTGTTCGTGGAGTGCACAGCCGATCTGTGCAGCCATACTCTCTTCGCAATTGCGGGAGGGGCCCCAGTCTCGCGCGAGATGGGGTGCAGGGGCAAGGGGGATAGTAAGTGAGGGTGTATGTTACATACGTGGAGGGACGAAGGAGTCCGCGTCCGATCGCGTCAACGGCCGACCAAAGGATGCATCGGGATTCGTATCCGGCCGTTCCGGCGAACGGACGAAGAGTATGCGGCAGTCGCAGCGATCGTGGCCCGCGCGCCTGCTAGCGAGTTGTGCGATTTCGAGTATGGCCACCCCGCCGATCTGCGCGCCTTCGATGAAGGGTTTGCCCCCGACGCTTTACCGCGTCGCTATGTTGCCGTCGCCCCTGACGGCGCCATTGTTGGGTACGCGCATACCTTTCCCACAACCTGGATAATGGAGCCTGGGGGTTTCTGGGCAGCGGTGCGTGTCGTGCCTGCCTACCGTCGCCGGACAATAGGGCGACAGTTGCTCGCCCGCGCCCTTGGTGAAGCGCATGCGGCTGGCGGCATGTTCGCACTGTCACAGGTCCGTGAGCAACTCGCAGACGCAACTGATTTCGCCGAGCAAACCGGCTTCGTTGAAATGCTGCGCAGTTGGGAAATGCGTCTCGATACGCGCACTGTCGATGTAGCGCCCCTCCGCCGCTACGTTGAGCGCGTCGAGGCGTCGGGCATTCGCCTGACAACGCTCGACAGACTGCGCACTGTCGATCCCGACTGGCTGCCGAAACTGCACGCCCTGCATCTTGCGCTCAATCGTGATTTGCCGCTCCCCGATGCACCTAATATCACCCGGGAGTGGTTCGAGCGCTTTGCGCTGATCTGCCCGGAAGCGTTCTTTGTGGCGCTCGATGGCGATCGCTACATCGGCGAGAGTTTTATGCATCCGGACAATCGGCAACCGGGATTGCTCAATCAGCGGATGACTGGTATGCTGCGAGAGTATCGCAGGCGCGGCGTGGCGATGGCGCTCAAGGTGCTGACAATTGAATATGCTCAGCGCTGTGGCTTCACCCAGATCAGCACGTGGGTCGAATCAACGAATACTGGCATGCTAGCAATCAATGAACGTCTGGGATTTACCCGCCGTCCTGGAATGGTGGTCTATCGGCAGGATCTTACCTGATAGGGCGCAGCAGATCGGGGGCGCAGCGGCACCGCACCCCTGCTAGAAGCGGGCGCGGATTCGGGGAGCGCGGCGGATTTGAGGCGCAGCAGCGCCGCGCCCCTACCCGCACCCGCCACACTAGCGCCCATAACCTCACGCCTCTGTAATCCCAGCAACCCGCAGCAACTTACCGCTTGACAACCTCAGTGGTTCGTGCTATGCTCTCCAAAGATGAGGGTCTCCTAATTCTCGTTTCCGGTGAATACCGAGCGGAAGAAAGGCAGCAATGACGATGATACTCAGCGCGAACATACTCATCATCGTGAGTGATCGGGTGTGCGAAACTGTTTCGCCACGCGCTGCTTATGATCGCCATGTGCCCACTCGCTGGAGGCTCAAGCGTTGAGACGCGTAACAAGATGAGCAGCCGGGCCGTGGGCGACAGAGACAAGGCGTCCACGGCTTTTTGATTCCTTCGATCAGGCCGCGGGCGTCCCAATGGAACCCGCGGTCTTTTCACGTCCGTGACCCGCCGCGGTTCCATATTAGCAGCGCCGATAACCAGAAGTGACCGTACATGTCAAACCTGCAAGCAAGGGAGAAAACAGGAACGTGATGCACTATTGTGCACCTAATCGTGCCACCGGGTGACGATCAGTGTACGATTTAGATGGAAGTTCCACTGAGGACGTGGAAGAACAGCAAAACATTGTTTGATCAAATCGAGTACGCCTTTGCAACGCTTGGCGTGCGCTATCTGGAAGTGCGCGTCACATCGGATGATGAAAAAGCGGGAGCATGACCGTGATTGCAAGACCAGCAGTATCGCCGTCTGATATTCAGCGCGTGGTTGCGCAAACGACAGTCGCGCTCGAAGTTCGTAACGTTGTGAAACGCTTTGGGCGCGAAACGACAAAGGGACAACCGTTTTGGAAACGCAGCGTCCGCAAGCCGCCAGAGATGACGGTGGCAGTAGACCATATTTCGCTCAGTGTGCGTCGCGGTGAGATTTTTGGTCTCCTCGGCGCAAACGGTTCTGGTAAATCGACCCTGATCCGGCTGATCTCGACGCTGCTCATTCCCGATAGCGGCGAGATCTATGTATTTGGGTATGATGTCCAGCGAGAGGAACGGACAGTGCGCCGCTTGATCAATCGTGTCAGCGTCGAAGCATCGTTTTTCAAGAAGTTGTCGGCGCTGGAAAATCTGATGTACGCGGCGCGTCTCTATGACCTGCCCGGGACGTATGCGCGCCAGCGCTCGATCACGATCCTGCGCAGCCTCGGCTTGAGTGAGAAACGACTCTACGAACCGCTCGAGCATATGTCGCGCGGGATGCAGCAGAAGGTTGCCATTGCACGTGGGTTGCTGACGTCGCCAGTGCTCTTGTTGCTCGATGAGCCGACAACCGGACTGGATCCGCGCTCGAAGCACGATGTGCAGCGCTTCATTCTGCGGATGCGCGAGGAGCACGATACGACGGTGTTCCTTACGACGCACGACATGGACGAAGCGGACCGTCTGTGCGACCGGATTGCGATCATCGACAATGGTCGGATCGTAGCGCTCGATACGCCGCAAGGCTTAAAGAGCTCGCTTGGCGCTGGCAGCAAGAACGGCAGCGCAACCATGGAGGACGTGTTTATGGCGCTGACCGGCAAGAGTCTTGACGACGATTTTGAGTCTTCGGACGATTTCGAGAGCGGCGATGGGAACGAAGCGACAATCACAGGCGATTGCAGTTGACCGCGATCACGACGGGCAACCGGAGACCGGACGCCTGATCGGCAGGGTGCTGCGCGCACAGAGCGGCTTCTTCCGGATCGAGACCGACCAGGGCATTCTGATGTGCACCCTGCGCGGTCGCCTGAAAAAGGAGCGACAGTCCACCGACATTGCGGTCATTGGCGATCTGGTCGAGGTTACCCCAACGATGCCGGGGCATGGCGTTATTGAGGCAGTGCTGCCGCGCCGCACAAAACTGGCGCGACGCGCACCGGCTTCGAAGGGGGTCTGGAAAGAAGATGTGCTGGCGGCGAACATCGAACAGGCACTGCTCGTCTTTTCGTGCGCCAGCCCTGAATTTTCTCCACGGATGCTCGATCGCTATCTGGTGCTGATCGAGACGAGTGATCTCGATGCAGTGATTGTCGCCAACAAGGTCGACCTGGTGGGCGAAGCAGAAGCGCATCGTCTGTTTGCGCCGTATGAACGCCTGGAATATCCGGTGATCTACACCAGCGCCGTGACCGGGTATGGCATCGACGCGCTGCGTGAGCGGCTCGAAGGACGGATCAGCGTGGTCACGGGGCGATCAGGGGTTGGGAAGAGCAGTCTGTTCAATGCCGTACAGCCGGGGTTGGGTCTGGCGGTCGGCGCCATCAGCACTGCGCTGAACAAAGGGCGCCACACGACCCGCGTGGCTGAACTGATCCCGCTCGATCTGCCGGGCGGCGGGTATCTGGCAGATACGCCGGGCATTCGTGAACTGGGACTGTGGCGCTTCCCGAAAGATGAACTGGCACGCTGTTTCCGCGAATTTCGTCCATACCTGGGGGATTGCTACTTTGCCGGATGTACGCACATCCACGAGCCGGACTGCGCTGTGCGCGCCGCGCTGACGCGCGGCGAGATTACGCCGGAGCGCTACGATAGTTATGTGCGGTTGTTTGAAGGAGAATGAGCGATGTGCGCGGGTGAGGAGATAATGAATATGCTGGACGCCAACCAACGCAACGGCGCCTGGCGCCCCGAGGTTGTTCCTGGATCACGCATCTTCCTGAGTGTGCTGCAACGCGAGGATGTACCGGTCTTTGCGCGCTGGTTCGGCGACCTGGAGCTGACCGCGTACCTCGGTCAGGGTGGAATGGCGTATACCCTGGAACAGGAGGAAGAGTGGTATGCGCGCGTGTCGCGCGATGCTGGCATCAAGACATTCACCATCATAACGCGCGATGACCGGCGTCTCATTGGAACGGTAAGCCTGATGAATATTGACCATCGCCGTCAGTGCGCCGAACTGGGAGTCGCGATCGGTGATAAATCTGCCTGGGGCAAAGGGTACGGCAGCGAAGCGGTGCGGTTGATGTGCGACTATGGGTTCACCTTTCTGAACCTGTATGCCATCTATCTGTGGCACTCAGGTTTCAACCGGCGCGCGCATCAGGCGTACCTCAAAGCCGGCTTCCGTGAAGCGGGCCGACTGCGCTGTGGTCCGCTCTTCAATGGTCGGCGCTACGATCAGGTGTTGATGGAAATAACGCGTGATGAGTTTGGACCCTCAGAGGTGGCTCATCTTGTTCAGCAGATAGAGAGTGATGTATGACGACCATATCAGAGCGACGCGGCGGCGTCCTTGGACGTGAATTGCGCGGCGCCTATGCGTTCATTGAACGCAACGCCAATCTGATCAAACGATATTGGGCATGGGAACTGGTCTGGCTGGCGTACTCAATCGTCAACGCCCTGTCGATCACCTTCATCGGGCGTGCGTCGGGCGAGATTACCGGCGTGGCTATCGCGCCGGAGCAGATCAATATGTTTATCCTGTTTCTGCTGGTCGGAACGCTGGTATGGCACTACCTCTCGGTGGTGTTCGACCTGATCAGTGAGTCGATCCAGTGGGAACGCTGGGAAGGGACGATTGAGTACACCTTTATGGCGCCAGTCTCGCGTCTGACTCACCTCTTTGGTCAGGCAGCATTTGCGGTGCTGTTCGCTGTTGTACATACTGCGATTATTCTGGCGGTCGTGTCGGCGTTCTTCCGCATCGATCTGAGCCGGGCGGACTTTGGCGCGATGCTGGTCGTGCTGATCGCTGGCAGCACAAGTTTCATCGGTCTGGGCATGTTTGCCGCCATTCTGCCGCTCCTGTCGCCAGAAAAGGGGTTGCAGATGACGAATATTATCAAGGCGATAGTGTTGCTCGTCAGCGGCGTCTACTATCCGGTCAGCGTCCTACCGGAATGGCTGCAACCGCTGGCGTATATTTCACCAGCAACCTACATGCTCGACGGCATTCGCGCGGCGCTTCTTGAAGGCGCGAGTGTCGGAACGCTCTGGTCGGGGCGGGTGTTACCGCTGCTGCTGACCGGGTTGCTGACGATCCCAACCGGGTTGCTGGCGTTCATGCGCGCTGAGCGTTACGCCAAGGCGACTGGTAGACTGAAACGAAACGGATAACGTCGCGCCTGAACCTTTCCGGCGCGGCGGGGCGCATTGCAGGCGAACAGGCAGCCGCAACATACATAACCTTACTGCAAAAACGTACTGCTGAGACGCCGGACGCGCAAAGGTTTCCATACATCGCTCGTTGCGTCCGCTACGTCTCTGCAGTGAAACAACCTTAGAAATCCAAGGAGGCATCATGTCCGTCCATTCAGTGATCGATCCCGGCAATGGCCTGGTAGTACGCTGGTCAACCGCCGCCGATCAGGAGCGTATTGCCGATCTGTTTTCCCACATCTTTCGTCGCTCTGCCGATGATCCACCAAATGCGCGTATGATCGCTTATGTGCATCATCAGATGAGCGGTCACCATCCATTGATCGGACCAAATGACATTGCCCTGGTCGAAGATGTGCAACGCGGGATCGTTGTTGCAGCAACGTCAGTGATGCGGCAGCGCTGGGAGTATGCTGGCGTTCCGTTTACGCTCAGCCGCGCCGAGCCGGTCGCCGCACACGAAGAGTACCGCAACCTCGGTCTGGTGCGCGCCACGTTCGATCTGATGCACGCCCGCAGCGCCGAACGCGGCGACCTGGCGCAGTGCATTACCGGAATCCCTTATTTCTACCGTCAGTTTGGCTATGAGTACGCGGTCGATCTGGGCGGCTCACGCAGTGTGGCGCTGCCTATGATCCCCGATGCAAAGGAAGGACAGCCCGAATCGTTCATCCTGCGTGATGCCACTATTGATGACCTGCCGCAAATCCAGATGCTGTACGAGCGGGAACGGTCACGCAACGTCAATGGATTGCCCATCCTTGTCTCAACCCCGTTCGACCACGACTACTGGCGCTGGACGCTGATTGGTCAAACGGTTGATGCAGGTAAAGGATGGAATACCTGGATGATTGTCCGCCCCGATGGTCAACCTGTCGGGTATGTGCTGACCGGGCGTGTGCGCTGGAGTCCGGATCAGGTGCAGGTCGTGGGGATGATGGTCGAACCAGGCATACCCCTGACCGCCGTGATGCCGCCGGTGCTGCGTGCGCTGCGCACGATTGCGCCGACGGTGCCGAATACGCCGCCGAAGACGGGTGAGCCGCGCCGACTGGTCTTTAGCCTGGGTGCAGCGCACCCAGTGTACGAGGCGCTGGGTCGCGATCTGATTATGCAGACGGAGCAGCCGTATGGGTGGTATGTGCGCGTGCCGGATGTAGCGCTATTTTTGCGCCACATTCGCGTTGTGCTGGAGCGGCGTCTGGCAGGATCGTTCCTGGCAGGATACACCGGTGAACTGAAAATTGATTTCTACACAAGCGGTCTACACATGGTTTTCAACCAGGGTCGGATTACGTCCATCGAGCCGTGGCGACCGCCAGTGTACGGTAGTGAAGCTGGAGCTGGCTTTCCACCGCTGGTGTTCTTGCAACTGATGTTTGGACGACGCAGTCTGGAGGAATTGTGCGCTTGGTACGACGATGTGTGGGCAGACGACGAACCAGCAATGGTGTTGAATACCCTCTTCCCTAAACAGCCATCGTGGGTGCTGCCGTTGGATTGAAGTTCGCGCACCACTGCCGACGCGGTCAGAAGGGTCGCCTGAAATTGCAACACTAACCCGATCAACCCTGGCGCCACGAAGACGGCGCTGTCCATATCCGGGTTATACCAGACACGCTCGCGCACCTGCGGCACGCCCGGCATGAGCGCGGATGTCGCCCCGTGTTGCACCAGCGTCTCCTCGGGTACTCTGGTTGTCAGCGCCACGCCGATCAGCCGCACCAATGACAGCGCACTCGATGCAACCGACGGGTCCGATCCGTCGAGGATAAAGATCACGTCGGCGTTCCGTCCGGCAGTGACAGTGCGTTCGTAATCCGGTGGAATGATTCGGTCCTGCACGCACGCCTGACTGCTATCAATCTGCGTTGCCAGATCGCGCTCCGACATGACATAACTATAGACCGTGAATTACCCAGACTGCACGAACGCTTCATACGAATGCTGCACCGCGAGGAACTGCCCGATGGCTCGCCCCAACCGCGCTGCCCTGAAGTTGTTCATTGGCCTGATGCAGACGTGCAACCAGTTCAAGCGCATCGGCGCTGGAAAGTTTACTCAGATCGGCGAGATCCATCCCGTGCCCCCTTGCATACGTTGGATCCGAAAGACCGGCGCATAATCGCATTGTAACATGGTTGAAGCATGGCGAGATGCACATTGCTAAACGTTCCTCTGACACTTTAGATCGTAAAACAACATAACATCGCTTATGTTGTTTTGTAGGTCGGGCAGAGTTCCCGGCGCGAGCACCTGCGCCGACGCGTCTCTCTGGGTTGTCTTCCTGCGCGCAACCTGCAACCTTCAACCCCTCTCGCCGCTCGCTGCCAGTCGCCTCGTCCCCTCGCGCCTCGCGCCTCATCCCCTCGCACCCCTCGCCTCTCGCTGCTCGCCAGACAGTAGCAGGTTGTAAACCCTGCGTCGCCATTTGTTTCCGCCTTGGGATGCGTCACCGTGCTACCCTGACAGAGAATGCGGTCGTCGGCGCCATCATGTCGGGCATGGCGCTGCGAGGAGGACAGACAGTATGAAAAAGATCCTGATCATTCATCTCGGCGAAGGCGAGATGCATTTGCCGGTCACCTTTCTAGACCAGGACGTTGAGGTGCGCCGCATCGGCTGTGGCGGTGACGTGGCGCGCGCTCGGGCGTTGATCGCCGAGTATGACGGTGTCGTTGATGCGATTGGGCTGGAGGGCATGCCAGCGGTGCTGCGTCTAGGGAGCGCGCAGGTGCAACACGTCGTTGGCGCGGAACTGCCCGCCGTCGCGCGGGTGACCCCCGTTGTGGACGGCAGCGGCGTGCGCCCCGAACTCGAACGTTGGGGCGTCATCCTTGCAGAACGCGCGCATCCGCTGATCTTCAACCACAAACGTGTACTCTTTGTTCCAGGCGTTAACCACGAAGGGCTGGCTCAGGCGCTGGCACGGCGGAGTTCGGCGATACGCTTTGCCGACCCGCAACTGTTCTTTGGTCTGCCCGATGCACCCGGAGTCGGCAGTGTGCAAACCCTCGACCAGGCAGCCGCGCCGACCCTGGAGGCGCTCAAGGAGGCATCATTCGAGACAATTGCTGGCATTACCGGTGCACCACGCCATCAGGGCAGTTTTGTCTGGGCAGACATTCTGGCTGGCAACATCGCTGCCATTCGCCGGTTTGCGCCTGAACGGCTGGACAAGAAAATGGTGATCGTCGAATCGGCAAGCGACGAGGACATCGCCGACCTGCGTGCACGCGGCGTCGAAACCCTGATCACGTTGATGCCGTCGCTTCAGGGCAAAGGGGAAATTGCACGCTATCCGGCAGCCACAATCGAAGCGCTGCTCGTCGCGCTTCGCCCCGATCCGCGGACGCCGCTCACCGAGGATACTTACCTCGACCTGCTGGCGAATCTCGATTGGGCGCCAGCTGTTGTGACTCTGCAACCGGAGGCGGCTGGCGTCAATAAGTTCGCCTTCGTCATCCATCCATTGAGCGTCAAGTTCATCCACGACTATCCTCCGTTCTACTGGACGCGCTATGTTCCGGATGCGATCGTCGAAGCAGCGGCAGCGTATGTGCCACCGATCTATGTCGGGAAGATCACCGGCGGACGTTCGCCAACGACCGGGCAGCGCATCGAGGGGTATCTGATCTCGCTTGGCGCAACGCCGCGTCAGATGATGAAACACAGTCCGCGCTTCACCTACAATCTGCTCAACCAGGCAGCGCACCTCGCCGAACGCCTTGGCGCGCGCATTATGGGGCTGGGCGCCTTTACCAGCGTCGTCGGAGACGCGGGCATTACCGTTGCCAATGAAGCGGATATTGCCATTACCAGCGGCAACAGCCTGACCGTCGCCGCAACCCTGGAAACTGCCAAGATTGCAGCGCGCATGATGGGGTATCATGATCTGAGCCGTGGGAGAATTATGGTGATCGGCGCCACCGGTTCAATCGGTTCTGCCTGTGCGCGACTGGCAGCGCAGGCGACGAAGGATGTTGTGCTGGTCTCGATTGAGCCGGAGAAACTAATCGATCTGAAACGCCTGATTGAGCGCGAAACACCAGGGGCGCGGGTGGTGATTACGACCCATGCCAACGATCTGGCAGGCGAGTGCGACCTGATCATCACCGCAACCTCCGCTTTCGGTCAGCGCGTCCTTGATGTGACAGAGTGCAAGCCGGGCGCTATTATCTGCGATGTGGCGCGCCCACCGGATATCAACTCAGCGGAGGCGGCACTGCGCCCCGATGTGCTGGTGATCGAAAGCGGCGAGGTGCTGATCCCCGGTGATGTTGAAATCGGGTATGATATTGGCCTGCCGCCCAAGACAGTCTACGCTTGTCTGGCGGAAACGTCGCTGCTGGCAATGGAAGGGCGTTTCGAGGATTACACGCTGGGGCGCAATATCTCGCCCGAGCGGGTGAAAGAGATCTATCGGCTCTTCCGTAAGCATGGCTACCGCCTGGCGCCGCTGCGTTCGTTCGGGGAATATATCACCGAAGAGCAGATCATGCACAAGCGCAGGCTGGCAGAGGAGTTGCGCGCCGATCCAGAACTGTTTGCACGGCGAAAGGCAGAAGCGAAGGAACGCCTGAAGTCGATCCCGGAGATGGCAAAAGGCGTGCGCGCAGCACGACGCGGCAAACACTCCGCAGCATGGGGCTGGGCTGGAGTCGGCGCAGTCGCGCTGAGCCTGATCGCGCTGCGACGCCAGGCACGGATGCAGTAACTTATGCAACCATTGATCCGCATGACAATTGGTGTGGCGCTGGTGCTGGCAGCATTGCTGCTGGCGGCAAATACGCTCGGCAAGCGTTCCGATCCGCCTGTGAGTGGACCGGTAGCTGGCGATCCTGAGCGTGGGCGGATTGTCTTTGAGCGCGCCGGATGCAGCGCCTGCCACACAACCACGACCGAATTTCGCGTTGGGACTGGCATGGCGGGCGTGTTGCAACCGGAAGGTCCGGTCTATCCGCCGGGAGTGGACTACGGCGGCGCGCTCCCCAACGGCGCGCCGCGCACCGAGGAGAACGTCGCCGCCTTCATCCGCACGACCAATCAGGGGCAGATCGGCCTGATGCCAGGGCGCGCCCTGAACGATCAGCAGATGGCCGATCTTCTTGCGTATCTGCGAACGCTGAGAAGATAAGGTACAACATCGACGTCACCCTAAAACGCACCGCAGAGACGCTAAGCGTGCAGAGACTTCCATCCATCGCTCGCCACGTCCGCTTTGCAAGAGACCCAACCTGGTGCTGAGATTACCTATCATTCTAGCACTGCGCACCTGCCATAATTTCTATTCTATATTATGTCAACCAGTGCGTCCCCTGTGATCATTCAAGCAGGAATGATCGCAGCGCTGCGTGGTACGCTTCTGGTTGTTCGATCATGGGAATATGCCCGCACTGATCGATCAGCGCCAGACGCGCCTGGCGCATGATCTGCGCCGCTGCCTGAAGCGAATCCGGCGGCATGATCCGGTCGCCGACGCCGCCGATCAGCAGCGCCGGTTGTGGCGCGCTCCGCATTGCATCGAACACCTGCGGGTCGCCGACACTAGCAATTGCCATTAGATGCGCCCGCAGATCCATCTTCGTTAGATCGACGATCCCCTCCTGGAGCATCCATTTTTGGCGCAGACCTTTTTCGATAAACCTGGCTGCCATCAACTGCGGTAGTGGCGGAATGCAGAGCAGCGCAGTTGCGAATGGTCGCCAGAGTTCGACCCACGGTGCGATCAGGTTGAGCCACGGGTATCCTATGCGGAGCGACAGATCGAACGGCGCGCGCGCCAGTGCGACGATCAGGCGCTCGATCTCGTTTCCTATCGCCCCCAGGGACGTCATCACCAACCGTTTCACGCGAAGCGGTTGGGCGGCTGCCAGCGACACCGCCACTGCTGCGCCATACGAGTGACCGTTAATGTCGAACGTCGTCAGCCCGAGCGCATCGGCGAACTCGATCACGACCTGCGCCTGCCGCACGATTGTCCCAGGTTCAAGAAGCGCAGGCGAGTCGCCAAACCCCGGCAGATCCAGCGCGTAAACTCGAAAATCCGACGACAGATCGGCGAGCGTAGCGAGCCAGTACCGTGACGATGCCGCCCAACCGTGCAACAAGACGAGCGGCGGACCGTGCCCGGCAGCGCGGTATGCCAGCGGACCGTGTGACAGTTCAACGACCTGGGGTGCGCCGAGCAATTCGCGCAAGAGCGTTGCAGGTTGCGGTGCAGATGCCTGGTCATGGATCGAGAGGCGCAGCCCCTGACCACGCCGCAGTGTTGGGTCTCCTGATTCGGAGGTCGGCGCATCGTCGTGTGACGATGTGACCGAGAGGCGCAGCCCCTTGCCACGCCGGATGGGAGTCTGGTTGTCTGAAGGAGATTCGGCGCTCATGGTCACCTCAGTGGGTCAATCGCGACTCAAGTTCGTCCGCCAGTGCGCGGTATGCCTGCGCACCGGCGCTGCCGGGCGCGTAGCGATGGATCGGCATACCCGCAGTTGGCGCTTCGGCAAGTTTGATATTCATCGGAATAACGGTTTGAAACACCAGTGAACCATACCGTTCGCGCACCTGGCGTTCGATCTCGTGACTCAAACTGGTGCGGCGATCAGCAAGGGTGCAGAGAATGCCGCCGATGGCAAGGTCTGGATTGATCTCGCGCACCAGGTCGATGGTTTGCTCAAGTTGCGGCATCGCCTTGAGCGCATAGGCGTGAAGTTGCAACGGCACCAGCACACGGTGCGCTGCCGCAAGCGCATTCAGCGAGAACAATCCGAGCGAAGGCGGCGGGTCGATCAGAATGTAATCGTAGGTCTCGTGCGCGGCGCGTAGCGCCTTGCGCAGCAGCAGCTCCCGCCCGACCCGTCCCGCCAGTTCGAGTTCCGCGCCTGCCAGCAGCAGCGACGAAGGAATAAGGTCGACGCCGTCATCAACGCGGATCGTTGCGAATGCGCTGCCTCGCTCCGGGTTGAGCAGCACTTCGTAGACGCTGTACTCCAGTTGCGACGGATCGACCCCGAACCCCTGCGTCAGGTTCGCCTGGGGATCGATGTCGATTAGCAAGACGCGCCTCCCGCGCGCGGCAAGCGCCGTTCCCAGACTCAACGCAGTGGTGGTTTTACCGACCCCACCCTTCTGCATTGCCAGTGCGATCACGCGGCTCATACATTCTTCCTGAGCATGGGAGAACCCGATGCGGCGCCGGGCGTTCCAGTCGCCATTATACCGGGTTTATAGCGCACTGCGTCAGGCGCCTGGTCGTTCCAGGGTAAAGACCTCGCCAAGACAGGCGTACTCATCGCCGCTCAACCGCGCGACCGGTCGCAACCGCAGCGGATCAACTGACCCATCCGGGCGCAACAGGTCGCGGCGGACATGGAAACGCACCACCCGCCCGATGATCATCGTGTAACTGCTGCCCTCGACCGGCACGATCTGCGTGACCTTGACCTCCATCGCCACCGGCGCCGCGGCAACACGCGGCGGGCGCACATCGACCGACGGCGCCGCCGCGAGACCGGCGCGCTCGAACTCATTATCGCCGTAGGGCCAGTCACCCGATGTGATATTCATCTGCGGCGCCAGGTTCTCATCGACAATGTTCAGCACCATTTCGCCGGTTTCGCTGGCATTGCGCAGCGTGTCCTTGATCGCTCCGGCGCGGCGACTGACAGAGATCATCACGAACGGCAAGGGACCTCCAACGGCATTAAAGAACGAAAAGGGCGCCAGATTGACCGAACCGTCGGCGCCAATCGTTGACGCCCAACCGATGGGGCGCGGCACGACACTGCTGACCAGCAGGCGATAGGCGTCGCGCGGCGCCATGGTTTCAGGAACGAACGAAACGAAATCCATAATGTTGTCGGTTATCGATACGGTTGCTTCTCTTGCAATGATTATACCAGGAACAGATCCGCTCACTTTCACTTCTTGCCTCCCTCCGCACCGCTGCCGCGCGCTACTGCATTGGCGCATATGATACAATCGTAGACATGGAACGGCATCTCTGACACAGCGGTCGAACAGGGAACCCATGCAGCCGCGAATCTATGTCGGACACACGCCGGATACGACGGGTGAGCGGATTCTTCTGCGTGAACGGGCGTTGACGCTGGCGAATGTCATTCGCCGCTCACCGACGGAAGGCATATGCGCTATCGCATTCAATGTGACGGTCGGAACAGAGTCGCCGTTAACAGGGATTGACCTGATCGCAATGCGGACAACGGCAGTGATCGTTGGGGCGCTGCGTGCCTTCGCCGGTCCCATCGAGGCACTGCCAGGTGGGGTCTGGCGTGATCGCGCTAGCGGACAGCCGATCCTGGAAGCAGACGGGTCACACCCTCTGCATCGCATCCGTGTGCAGCGCGACGCAGTGCAGATGAGTCTCAACGCTGCCGCAGCGCGCCTCGGTCTTGATCCCGCCGATCCACGTCCGTTCAGGCGCGTGATCGGCGCCATTGTCGGCGTGCCAGCGATACCCTCTGACTCGCGCATCTCGCTCGATGTCGATGATCATCGTGATCATCTGAAGGTGTGCAGTTTCGAGGAACTGCCGGGTGTTGCGGCGCTGGCGCATAGTGGCGTGACGCTGTCAACTGAGGACATCCATACAATCATTGCCAATCTGTTCGGCTGTCAGTTATGGTACGATGACGGACAGTTGCTGTTCGAACTTGCGCCGCCACGGTTTCAACTCCGCATCATGGCGCCCGGTCGCGCGCCGGTGACGGCGTTGCTGTACGAAGGCGAAACAGTTGTGGGGCGACGACAATCGGCACAGGGAACCGAACGGCGCATCACACTCTACAACGATGAACTGGTATCGAGTGACCATCTGCACATAGTGTGTCGTGATGATCCGACAGGCGTGATCATACGCGACACAAGCAAAAATGGCGTCTGGATCACGCTTCCGGACAGATCAATCGAACACATTCGTCACACAGAGCGCATTATTCCGGTCGGCACGCGCCTGCGACTGGGAATGACGGACATTATTCTGGAGCACGTATGAGCAAACGTTTCTGGTTGCTGAAAACCGAGCCGGACTGCTACGCCTGGAGCGATCTGGAACGCGACGGTCGCACGGTATGGGATGGCGTGACCAACAATGTGGCGCTCAAATACCTGCGGGAGATGCAACCAGGGGATGAGGCGCTGATCTATCATACCGGCGACGAGCGGTGCGCCGTCGGGCGGGCGGAGGTGATCAGCGTACCCTACCCTGACCCACAGCACAACGACCCGCGCATGGTCGTAGTCGATATTCGCCCGCTGGCACTGCTGCCACGCCCGGTCTCCCTGACGGCGATCAAATCTGACCCTGCGTTCGCCGACTTTGCGCTCGTGCGCCAGCCGCGCCTATCGGTTGTGCCGGTGACAGAAGCGCACTGGCAGAGATTACTGGCGATGGCAGGAGTGGAAGCCAATACTGGTTGAATAATTACCGATCCGCAGCTAATCCCACTCGCCCGGCAAGTGAGGTGAACGTGGCGCGTGCTGCTTCCGAAGTGAACCCCCAGGCGAGCAGGGTGAAGTAGTTCGACATCCAATCGCTGCCAAAGGTGGGATTCTGGATGTACAACTCGTTATATCCAGTCCATCCCCAGAGCGTAATTAGGATGAGGAACTGCGCCAAGCGGAAACCGTAGAGGCGGATGCGCGCCCAGGGCAGGCGCCCCGACCACCCGGCAGCAGATTCACGGCTCGCTTTCTGTTCCGGGTGCGGCATTGTGAACGTCAGGCGCGGGAATTGCGGCGCAATCGCTTCGACCACTGCCACCGCCGTCGCTGCCGGAACTGCCTGCCCGCCGAGAAGCGCCGCCTCCGGCGCACCCCTGGGCAGGTGCGTTTTCAAGCGCTGATTGAGATCGGAGAGCGCCTGGTCAATCTCGTTGTAGTTGGGTCGGTTATCCGCAGCCTCCGGCAGCAGGGTTTCGACACGACGCGCCAGTTGATCGATCTGCGCCTGGTAGGGGCTCTTCTCCACCGGAGTCAGCGCAGTCGCATTCAGGATCGTTTGCAGGTTCTTGCAGCGCGTGTCGAGTTGCAGAAAGTCGTTGATCTGTACAATAACGCTGTTCAGGCTCTCCTGAATACTGTTCAGATCGGTGGTTGATGGTGCCGACTCCTCGATCTCGCGCAGACGGCGCTGGACGGCGACAGCATAGGCGGGTTTGCCCTGCGCATCGGGCTGCAGCAGCGTGCGCGCACGATCAAGTTGATCCTGCAGCAGACGCCACGGTTCCAGCCAGCCGAGCCAGCGGGTCAGCAACTGTTCCGCCCGATCATACGCCTGAAGCGCGTCGTCGAGTTTGCTGGCGCGCAGCCACGCTTCTGCCAGGTTCAATTCCTGGCGCAGCGTGCGACGCACCGAGTCGGGCAACCCGGACGTTGCCATGACCCGCGCTGCTAGACGCTCGATCCGTACCGCCAGATCGTCACGCTGCCGCCCGCCTCCCAGATAGGTTGAAATCAACGCGGCGACTGCCACGCCAGCGATCAAGGTCAGGAATGGGGGCCAGGGCGGATCTTTGATTGTCACGGTCACCGGGATTTGCAGCGATGCCGGGATGCCGCCAGCATCGTAGTTCACCCAGATTGTGCCGTTGTATGCCCCGCTGCGCGCCTGGGCAAACGAAATCGTCACCGTCAGCGTCAACGGCTTCCCTGCTTCGACCCGTTGCGGTGGCGGCGCAACGCTCAGCAGACCGGTGAGCGTTGCAGCATTGTCGGCGCGCACAAAATCGGAGACCAGCACCTCAACCCCAGAAACAGGGGTCGACGCACTGATGAACAGCACCCGCTCCTGCGGCGGATCGCCCAGTGTTCCGGCGACTGCCAGGGAAGGCGGATTGCTTGAAGCCGTCTGTGCAAGGGTATCGACTGGCATAATGAACCCAAACGCCACGACAGCAACAACCATCAGGAGTGGTGCGAGTGCCATCGTGTGCGTCCATCGCAAGCGCTGGAAAGCGGTCATACAACCCGGTCTCTAGTGATCGGCGGCATAGTCGTTCGCAGTATACACGAATTCGCCGGAGACGTGAACAGACGCGCCCCACCCTGCCAGGGTAATCGCATCTTCCTGATTGCGGTTGCGGGCGTTTTCCGGCATCATGGCCCCACGCTCGTGTCTGATAGCAGAGGGAGCCACGACTGAACAACCGCAACTGGCGATGACCCAGTATTTTGCGACGGCGGACGATCCGCGCGCGGAGGCGCCAAGGCGCATCACCTGATTGATGGTATCGTGATTGCCGTGTGCGCGGTCATCTGCGGGGCGGAAGGTTGGGTTGATGTGGCGGCATTTGGTCGCCGCAGACCAGCGTGGCTCGCTACGTTTCTGGCGTTGCCGAATGGCATCCCCGCACACGATGCCTTTGGTCGGTCGTGCGCGCGGATCGACCCGGAACCGTTCCAGCGGAGCTTGCTGGCAGGTGCAGGCCATCCAGCCAGCGCACCCGGACGTGATTGCGATTGATGGCACAACCCATCGCCGGTCCCACGACCGTCCGAACGGGAAAGCGGCGCTACATCTCGTCAGCGCCTGGGCCGCCGAACATCGCCTGGCGCCTGGACACATCGCCGTTGACGACCAATCGAATGCAATCACCGCCATTCCGCAATTGCGCGACCTGCTGGACTGCGCGGCAGTACGGTCACAATCGCTGCGATGGGGACGCAGACGACAATTGCCAAACGATATCCAGCGGGGCAGTCAGGAGGTGTCGGCTCTCGAGGAACGCCGACCAACGATGGCGGCTGAGGCGGCGACCTTATGCGCCGAGGCCCGGACGGCGCGCCAATCGGCGTGTGGGATGCAGACGAATCGCGCGGTGACCGAGAAGTATGGACGGATGGAAACCCGGCAGGCAGCCGTGATTCACGGCAGCGTTGGCCTATCTGAACGAGCGGCAACCGTGGGCGCAGTTGTCGGGTGTGGCCTTAGTGGAGGCCGAGCGCACGGAACGGGGTGACGACGATCGAACAACGGTCCTATCTCCTCAGTCACGCACGGGACGCAGCGGCCGTCAAGATCGGGTGCAGGGCCATTGGGGGTGACGGTCGAGCAGCAGGATCATCCAATTGATCCAGAAAGAGCACATGAGGTGCGGCAGTCGCTATGAAGTATGGGAAAGCATCATCCTGCGAAGCAGGAGGCGAGGTGTGATGAAATTAGACCGTATAACAATCAATCCGGCGCGTATGAATGGTCAACCATCGATCCGCGATTTGCGATTGACGGTGCGACGTGTTATTGAATTACTGGCACTCTACCCTGACCGTGATGACCTGCGCCGGGAATATCCTAAACTCGAAGACGAAGATATTCGACAAGCCCTGCTCTGCGCTGCCGCTTGTCTTGATGATCGGATCGTCGAGTTGCCAGTAACGTATGAAGCAGATCCGTCGACTTCCATTGCTGCCCGCTAATGCTTGACGTTCCTGCACCCCAGCGGTATACTGAGACAAAGTTCACGCGATGAGGCTCGCGGAATGCCGTGTATCGGCTGATAGCCTCTACGGAGAACGACCAATTATGGTCTTCCGTAGAGGTTTTTGTTTGAAAGACACAGGTGAATGTGGCAGAAAGACGCATTGTGATGAAGAGCGCTGTGATTAACATCATCGCCATTGCAGTGGGGGCGGCGATCGGCGCCAATCTGCGCTACGGTCTGTCAATCTGGGCAGCGCAGCGCTGGGGCGCATCATTTCCGTATGGTACACTGATCGTCAACGTTATTGGAAGTTTCGCCATCGGATTTGTGCTGGTTCTGGCAACAACGCGCCTGAGCCTGAGCGACACGGCGCGACTACTGATCGTCACTGGTTTGCTTGGGGGCTTTACCACGTTCTCCAGCCTGAGTTTTGAGACCTACACGCTGGTGACGAGCGGTAGCTGGAGGGCAGCCAGTCTGTACGTGCTCAGCAGTTTCGGGCTGGGGATCGCAAGCGTTTTTCTGGGCGCGGGAATCGCGCGGGTACTGCCATAGGCAAGGAGGATCAATGTGGATCTGAGCGGCAATGCACAGCAAGTCTGGATTTTTCTGGGGGAAAGCGATCAGTGGCACGGGCGTCCGCTCTCGCTTGCGCTGCTCGAACTTCTCAAGCGCAACGGAATTGCCGGCGGCACCGTGTTGCGCGGCATCGCCGGGTATGGTGCGCATAGTTTCATCCATACGGCATCGCTCGTCGAACTGAGCAGCGACCTGCCGATCGTGGTAACATTCGTGGATCGACCCGACCGTATCGCACGGGTTATGCCCAACGTCCTGGAGATGGTGCGTGAAGGGTTGATCACGACGACGACAGTTGAGGTGATCAAATACACCTCGCGCGCGATCGGTCCGTTCCCGGCGCACCTCACCGTCGCCGATGTGATGACCCGCCAGGTGGTCAGTGTGCGTCCCGATACGCCGGTCGCCGAGATTGTCGCGCTGTTGATTGACCACGCGCTGCGCTCGGCGCCGGTCGTCGATGCGGCGAACCGTGTGATCGGCATTATTACCGACGGCGACCTGCTCACCCGCGGCGCGACGGAATTGCCGCTGGCGTTGCAGCGCGAACTGTCGCTGGCGGAGCGTGCAGCGACGATCGAAATCCTTGCAGCGCACCCGCACATCGCAGCCGATCTGATGACCCCCAATCCGATCACATTACCGGAGACCACGCCGCTGGCAGAGGCGGCGGCAGTGATGGCGGATCGCGGCTTGAAACGTATTCCAGTTGTTGATGCGCAACAACGCCTGGTCGGCATGGTCAGCCGTTCTGATCTCCTTGCCACCGTCGCAGAAGGGTTGCGCCAGCGTCCCGCCACACCCTTCAGGCAGCCAGATGGCGCACCCAAAACGGTTGGTGAGATCATGATCACCGATGTTCCGACCGTCCAACCCAACACTCCGCTCGCAGAGACGCTTGATCGCCTGCTTGAAACCGACAAGCGACGCGTGATCGTCGTTGATGGTGAGCGCCGGGTCATTGGAATCATCACCGATGGCGATGTCATGCGGCGCGCTGCAAAACGGGTGCGTCCCGGCGCGCTACGTGCCCTGGCGGCGTGGTTCGGCGGCGGCGCCCGTCTGCCTGGGCTTGAAGTCGCTGCTGAGGGGCGTACTGCCGCCGATGTAATGACCTCCCCAGTCGTGACGCTGCTGACCGATGCGCCGATTGCCGATGCTGTGCGCCTGATGATGGCACATAGGATCAAGCGGATTCCGGTTGTCGATGCCGATGGGCGGTTGGTGGGAATGGTCGGGCGAGCAGAAGTGCTGGCGGCGTTGAGTCGGGGATAGCGGCTTCGATAATGCCCCACATCCCCCTAACCTGTGTTACACTATTACATTGTTCCACACCAACCCTACACCCACATATTACTCCTGTCGTCTTATCTTATGTAGAGCGTGAGGCCGTACCGTGACCGACACAAAAATTATCTATTCCATGATTCGGGTCGGGAAGATTGTGCCACCAAACCGGCAGGTACTGAAGGATATTTCGCTCTCGTACTTCTACGGCGCCAAAATCGGCGTGATTGGACTCAACGGCGCCGGCAAATCGACCCTGTTGCGCATCATGGCAGGCGTTGACCGTGATTTCTTTGGTGAAACGGTCATCGCACCAGGGTACACCGTCGGTTTCCTGGAACAGGAACCGCGCCTCGACGACTCACTCACCGTCCGGCAGACGGTCGAGCAGGGGGTGCAACCGATTGTCGATCTCTTGCGACGCTACGACGAGGTGAACGAACGGTTCGGCGATTCGGACGCCGATATGGACGCGCTGATTGCCGAGCAGGCAGCATTGCAGGAACAACTGGATCATCTCGACGCGTGGGATCTCGACAGTCGGCTGGAACTGGCGATGGATGCCCTGCGCTGTCCGCCCGGCGACACGCCAGTTGCCGTGCTGTCGGGAGGAGAGCGCCGACGGGTGGCGCTCTGCCGTTTGTTGCTCCAGAAACCGGACATTCTGCTCCTCGACGAGCCGACCAACCACCTTGACGCCGAATCGGTCGCCTGGCTTGAACGTCACCTGCAAGCATACCCAGGCACAGTGATCTGCGTTACCCACGATCGTCGGTTCCTTAACAATGTGGCTGAATGGATTCTGGAACTGGACCGCGGCATGGGCATCCCCTGGCGCGGCAACTACTCATCATGGCTGGTTCAGAAGCAGCAGCAGATCGCAGCTGCCGAGAAAGCCGAGAGTCTACGGCAGAAGACGCTGGCGCGCG
>Ga0308416_1000084_pt1 | contig 31580 bp, 26 predicted proteins | sample HotsprSampleOS60_FD_203468 | JGI IMG/M metagenome (GOLD analysis project Ga0308416, IMG submission 203468) | Hot spring phototrophic mat microbial communities from Octopus Spring, Yellowstone National Park, Wyoming, United States - 20090730_OS60 ... | reverse complement strand
GCTGTGGTTGTGTTGTACCTGTTGATCCTAGGCAGCTTTGCAGGATTGCACTTGTACGCCAGGTTCACGCTACCAACGCAACCGCCACCAGCGGAATCCGTCGAGCAGGCCGACCCCGCAGCGCGGTAAACCCAACAGGTGTTTAAGGTCGCGCGCGTTGTGCTGCGAACCGACGTGCGCGACCTGATCACTGTGGGCGCGCTCCATTGGCAGCAACATACTCGCCCGAGTCTATAATCCGCGCGCAAATCCTAAGCTATCCCCGCGCGCATGAAGCCCATCACGCCCGAGAGCCTCTATGACCTCATCATGCTCGACGATGTGCAAGTCTCGCCTGATGGGGCATATGCTGTCTTCACCCGCACGCAAGCCGACCCCAGCAGCAACGACTACCGCCGCGCGATCTGGATCAAAGACCTGAGCAAGCCGAACGCGCCGGCGCGCCCGCTCACCGCCGGGCCAAAAGACCGCATGCCGCGTTGGTCGCCCGATGGCGCGCATCTGGCGTTCATCGCCGAGCGCGGCGATAAGCCCCAGGTCTTCGTCCTGCCGATGCACATGCCCGGCGAGGCGCGCAGCGTCACCGCGCACCCCAACGGCGTCTCGGTCTTCGCCTGGTCGCCGGATGGCCGGCAGATCGCTTTCGTCGCCCGCATGCGCGCCGACGAATGCGAGGAAGAGGACAAGCGCCGGCGCGATGATGCGCCCCGCCAGCCCAGAGACCCCTGGGCGATCAAGCGCGAGAAGGAGCAAAAGCAGCACGAGGAAGCAATGCGCGCCGACCCGCGGGTGATCGCGCGCGTGCCCTATCGCACCGGCACGGCTTTCATTGAGGATCGCTACGACCACCTATATGTAGTCGCGCTTGGCGACCCAGCCGCCGAATCTCCCGCGCCGCCTACGGCGCGCCTCACGCCCAACGACAGCGCCGCCAACTTCGGCCCGCCGGCCTGGTCGGCGAATGGGCAAACGATCTACAGCACCTACACGCGCGACCCGGATTCCGGCGAGTTGTTCCGCTATGTGGATATCGTGCGCTTCGCGGTTGAGTCAACCGAACGCCGCTTCGCGCGCCAGCCCTTGGCCGGCTATTCCTGCTTCACGCCGCTGCCCTCGCCCGATGGGCGCTGGCTGGCCTTCGAGCGCTCGCTGGATGACCCGGCCGCCTATCAGCCGGCGACCTTGGCGATCGCCCCGCTGCACGACGATGGCACGGTCGAGATGGACGCAGCCATTGACCTGACCGAGGCCCTCGACCGCAGCCTGGGCGCTTTTGTCTGGAGTCCGGACAGCCGCTTTCTCTACTTCACGTTGAACAAAGACGGCGCGGTCAATCTGTGGCGCGCGCGCATCCCACGCGCGGCGCGCGCCCGCCAGCTAGTGATCGAGCAACTGACTGACGCTGCGCAGGAGATCAATAGCTTCGACGTCCTGCCGGATGGCCGTGTCGTCTTCATCGCCAGCGCGCCGGGCGATCCAAGCGCGCTTTATCTGCTCGACGAGGCGCGGCGCGTCCGACGGCTGTCTCAGCCCAACGCGCGCTTCCTGGCCGAGCACGCAGTTGGCCGCGTCCAGGCGCTCCGCTATCGCTCCGACGAGCACACCATCCAAGGTTGGGTGGTGCTGCCGCCGGACTTTGACCCGGCCAAGCAGTATCCGCTGGTGGTCCAGATGCACGGCGGGCCACACGTGATGTGGGGGCCGGCCACGCGCAGCATGTGGCACGAGTTCCAAACGATGGCCTCAGCCGGCTATGCCGTCTTCTACTGCAACCCGCGCGGGTCAGATGGCTATGGAAACGCCTTCTGGCACGCCAACCGCGGCGATTGGGGCGACGGCCCGATGCGCGACGTGCTGCGCGGCGTGGACTTGGTCCTAGCGCGCGGCTACATTGACCGCAACCGGATGTACCTGACCGGCGGCAGTTACGCCGGCTATCTCACCGCCTGGATCATCGGCAAAGACCATCGCTTCGCGGCGGCCTGCGCGCAGCGCGGCGTGTACAACCTGCTCTCCATGCGCAACACCACCGACGTGCCCTTCTTCAACGACCGCGAGGCCGGCGGCATCACCCCCTGGGATGACCCAGAGGCACTCTGGCGCATGTCGCCGATCGCGTTGGCCCCAGAGGTGCGCACGCCCCTTTTGATCGAGCACAGCGAGCAGGACTATCGCGTGCCGATCGAGCAGGCCGAGCAGCTCTTCCAAGCGCTGCGCCTGCAAAAGAAGGACGTGGTGTTCATTCGTTGGCCGCGGGAAGGTCATGACCTCTCGCGCAGCGGCGAGCCGCGCCACCGCGTCGAGCGCATCCGGCGTATGATCGAGTGGTTCAACGCGCATGTCCGCCCCCAGTCGTGAGATCAGCCGTCTGCTGCCCACGGCGATGAAGGGCACGTGGGTCTATGGTCTGGCCCGCCGCAACAAGCCGGAGGTTAAGCGTTTCGTCAAGTTCGCCATCGTCGGCGGCGTGGGGCTGATCATTGACGTGGCCTTGCTCAACATCTTCGAGCGGTCGTTGGGCATGCCGGTGCCGCTGGCGGTGGCGCTGGCATTCATCATCGCCGCCACCCACAACTTCATCGGCAATCGCCTGTGGGTCTATCCGGAATCGCGCAAGCAAAAGAAGCGCCGGCAAATGCCGGTCTTCCTCGCCGTCAACGCCATGGGGCTGCTGATCAGCGAGCTGATCTTCCTCTTCTTCCAGGCGCCGATCACCGAGCTGATGCGACTGGTGCCGCTGGCTGCCTTTCAGGCTCACTATCGGGGCATCGGCCTCAACGCCACCAAGATGCTCGCGGCGATCGTGGTGATGCTGTGGAACTTCTTCGTGAATCGCTTCGTCACCTTCCGCGACGTGAAGTGGCAGACCACGATGGATGGGTGACGCGCGCGAGCGCGCTCAAACGGGTAGGGTTAGGCAGGTGTTCGGTGGCCTCGCGGGGTTTTGTCCAGGCGGCTGCTGTTCCCCAGGCCAAATGATGGCTGCGCCATCATCAGGTGTTGCGGAATCAGAAGAGGACGCTGCGCTTGACATACAGCGGGCGACGGCGGTACCGTCGCCTACCCAGGGTTAACTGTAAATGCCTCCATTGACTTTTGATCAACTTTCGCACAAACTCCCCGCGTGTCGCTAAAATCCAAGCTGCGCATACCCATGGACTGGCTTTCGCTCACCCTCGCGGCCATCCTCGGCATCTTTGTGGGGGCGGTCTGCGCCGCTTTGCCCTACCGCCGGCGAAACGAGGCGTTCTACCGGCGCATTCGCAATCTACATCTGGAAGCCCAACACCTGGAGCGCGAGTTAAACCGCGCCCACGACCAGGCCAACACGCTACAAGCCAACCTGCGCGCTGCGCAAGGCGTGCTAGAGATAGAGCTTGGCCGGTTGACCCGCGAACGCGACGTGCTGATGGTCGCGCTGCTCAGGCGCACGGTTCGGCTGGAGCAGATGCTGGCGACTTGCCAGATGAACTCAGCTTCAGCCGAGCTGCGGGTGCGCCTGGCCGCGCTCGCCGAGGCAAACGCTGGGCTGGAAGCGCGACTCACCGATCTGCGCCGACAACTCGCGGAGAGGCAGGCGGCCGCCGGCCAAACGCCCCAGCTTGAGGCCGTCCGCCAGCACATTCAGGCGCGCAAAGCCGCGCTGATTCAAGCAGCGACCCAAGCCGGCCATCACGTCCAGCGCGCCGAATGCCCGCAGGTCCTCTCGGCAGTCAGGGGCATCGGCAGCGCCTTTGAGAAACGACTCTATGAAGCCGGCGTTGGCACCTTCTGGGAGCTGGCCAACCTCTCTGATGAGGACTTTCGCCTGATCCTCGCGTTGGACGAGCGCGCCCCGTTGCGGGCCAATGTGCAGGCCGTCCGTGACGACGCGCGCCGGCTGGCCGTGGAGACCGATTCGGTGGGCCGTTTCTGGCAGGGGCCGCCCCCGGATGACTTTGAGCCGCTGGCGGGGATCGGCGAGGCGTTCAAGCGCCGCTTGTACGCCGCCGGCATCTGCACGTTTGAAGCGCTGGCCGATGCCACGGTGGAACAACTGACGGCCATCTGCCCGCCCAGCCGGCTGCGCACCCCTGACTATGCCGACTGGATCGCTCAGGCTCGCATCTTGGCCCAGCAGAAGCAGGCGCGCAGGGGTGAGCAAATCGCAGGGCTGATCTCACGCGAAGACGCGGAGAACGCAACAAGGGGCTAAGGTGAGCGCCGGCATCCCGGCCAGAAAGCGGCGTTCCCGGTCCAGAGTCTTTTGCGAGTATTGGCCCCACCAATGGGCAGGGGCAAAATCCTGGGCGGGCAACGGCAATGCCGTCGCCCACCCTCTATAGAAAACTGTGCCAGTTATCAGCCTGCGAGCGGTCGCCCCTATTGGTGAATGCACCCATGCACCCCTCAATGCCAGCGCTGGCCTTATAATTAGAACATCTGTGCGATGAGGTCATACTCCAGCAAAACCGGCCGCGGCACGTCTGCGCCCCGCAAAGGCAAAAAGACCGGCGACTCGCTGTTTGCCTCAATGAGCCTGGATACCTGGCTCGACATCCTGGGCAGCGTGCTGATAGGGTTGGCGGCGCTCACGCTGTTTGGGCTGCTCTCCACCCAGCGCAGCGCGCTGGTCGGCGGCTGGGTGGCCTTCACCAGCCGACTGTTCGGCTGGGGCGTCTATCTGGCGCCGATGGTGCTCGGCGCGGTCGGCCTCTATCTTTTGATCCGGCGCTTCGGCGAGCGCTTCCCGCGCCTGCGGCCGGCGCGGATCGGCGGGGCGGTCTTCGCCTATCTCAGCGCGCTCGCCGTCGTGCATGGCCTAGCCATGTTGATCGCGAACGAAGAAGGCCGCGCCTTGGCTGCCAATGGTCAGGCGGGCGGAGAGGTTGGCTGGGCGATCCTGACGCTCCTGATTGGGCTGTTGGGGAACGCCGGCGCCGGCCTGGTCTTGCTGCCGGCGCTGGTGGCCGGGGTGATGCTGGCGCTGGGCGTGAGCGCAGACCAAGTCCTACAAGCCTTCCAACGGCTGCGCGCGAGGCAGGATGCGCCGCCCGCCGACGCCCCCCGCGATGACATCATCGAACCCAAGCGCAGCGGGCTGATCATCCGTGGGCTAAAGCCTCGTCGGCCGCCTCGACGTCCGGCCGATGAACACATGCCGATCGGCGAGGCGGTCCCGCCGGCGGGAGGGCGTATGCCAGCGGGCGACGAGCAGCCGGTTATGCAACCTCAGCCAGCGCGTAACCGATCCGGCCCACTGCCCCCGCCGCGCATCATCGGCACACCATCCGGCGAGCCGATTCGGCCGCGCGCGACGCAGAATAGGCCAACGCCAGCCCCGCCCGGCGCGCCGGCCACGCCGCCGAGCATGGCCGGCATCAGCTCAATTTACCAGCGCTCGCGCGCCTGGCAGATGCCGCGCATCGAAGGGTTGCTGTTGCCCGGGAGCGACGCCACTGCCAAAGAAGGCGAGATTCGCCAGCGCGCCGCGCTGATCGAGCAGACCCTGCTGGCTTTCGGCGTGCCCGGTCGCGTCGTCGAGGTCAACCGCGGACCGACCATCACCCAGTTCGGGATCGAGCCGGGCTTCAACGAGACGAAGGGCGGCAAGCAGACCAAGGTCAAGGTGAGCCGGATCGCGGCGCTGGCCGATGACCTGGCCCTGGCGCTAGCCGTGCCGCGCGTGCGGATCGAAGCGCCCATCCCCGGTCGCGCCCTGGTGGGCGTCGAAGTGCCCAACAGCGAAGCATCGCTGGTGGCCCTGCGCGACGTGATGGAGAGCGAGGAGTTTGAGGCGTTGCGGCGCAAGACCCGCCTGGCGCTGGCGCTCGGTCAAGATGTGAGCGGCCGGCCGGTGGTGGCCGACCTGACCAGCATGCCGCACTTGCTGATCGCCGGCACCACCGGCTCGGGCAAGAGCGTGTGCGTCAACGCCATCCTCGTTGCCCTGCTGTGCACCAACGCCCCGGACGATCTGCGCCTGCTGCTCATTGACCCCAAGCGCGTTGAGTTGATCGGCTACAACGGCATCCCCCATTTGATTTCACCCGTAGTGGTGGACCTGGAGAAGGCGACCCAGGCCTTGCAATGGGTCACCCGCGAGATGGACGGGCGGTATCGCCTGTTCGCCCGGCATGGCGCGCGCAACATCGCCGAGTTCAACGCCAAAGTGGAGGCGGGCGCCGCTGAAGGGCTACAGAAACTGCCCTACATCGTGGTGGTGATAGACGAGCTGGCTGACCTAATGATGACCGCGCCCGACGAGACCGAGAAGGTGATCTGCCGGCTGGCGCAGATGGCGCGCGCCACCGGCATTCACTTGATCCTGGCCACCCAGCGCCCCAGCGTGGACGTGGTGACCGGCCTGATCAAGGCCAACTTCCCGGCCCGCATCGCTTTCACCGTGGCCACCAGCGTGGACTCGCGCGTGATCTTGGATGGCCCAGGCGCGGAGAAGCTGCTTGGGCGCGGCGACATGCTCTTCGTCACCCCAGAGCAGCCGCTGCCGGCGCGCGCCCAGGGATGCTATATCAGCGGCAGCGAGATCGAGCGGGTGGTGCGCCACTGGCGCGCGCAGCTTGCCGACCAGCCGATGAGCGCGCCCAAGCTCGAGGAAGAAAGCAGCGGCCAAGGCGCGACGGACGAAGCAGGCTGGACTGCCATGCCCACATCGGGGCTATTCAGCGGGCCGCCCACTTGGGAAGAGGCCAGGGCGATCAGCCAGGCCGCCGAGGAGGACAGTCGCGGCGATAGGCTCTTTCAAGACGCGGTCGCCACCGTGCGCATGCACGGCAAAGCGTCCATCTCGCTGCTCCAGCGCCGGCTGCGCATCGGTTATACCCGCGCTGCGCGCTTGATCGAGGAGATGGAGGCGCGCGGGATCGTCGGGCCGGCTGTGCCCGGTCAGCAATACCGCGAGGTGCTCAACGCGCCGATCAACAAGGACGAAGACGCACGGTAGGGGCGTGGCGGTGCCACGCCATGGTGGGGGCGCAGCGGTGCCGCGCCCCTACGCCCCAAAACATGAACGCCCCCTCACACCAAGCCTTAACCTACGCCGTTTACAATGAAATCCATGCTTGATCTTGAACTCCACTGCCACACGCGCTACTCCCCAGATAGCCTGGTGAAAGTGCCCGACCTGATCGAACACGCCCGCCGCATCGGCCTGGGGAAGCTGGCGATCACCGACCACAGCGAGATCGAAGGCGCACTGCTGGCCTATGAACTGGCGCCCGACCTGATCATCGTCGGCGAAGAGGCGATGACCAATCAAGGCGAACTGCTGTGCTACTTCATCACCGAGCGCATCCCGGATGGCCTGGACTTAGACGAGGCGATTGACCGCGTGCACGCCCAAGGCGGCATCTGCGGCCCGTCGCACCCACTCGACCCACGTCGGATCGGGATCGGGCGCGAGAATCTGTTGAAGTACGGCCATCGGTTCGATTTTATTGAGACGTTCAACGCGCGCATCCGCGACGCCGGCAAGAATGAAGAGGCCGAAGCGATTGCCCGCGCATTGGGCGTCCCCGGCATCTGCACCAGCGACGCGCACACCCTCCAAGAAGTCGGCATCAGCCGCACGCGCATCCGCGAATACAACTCTCCCCAGGACTTCGTCGCTGCCTTGCGCGAGGCAGAGCTTATCTCGCACTACAGCCCGATCACGGCCGGCATCAGCTCGCAGCTCGCTGCCGTTGCCCAAAGGCTGGGCTTTGGCAAGGGCTAGCGCGGGCGCAGCCATTCGATCAGCGCCGCGCTGCTCGCCGTCACCAGCATCAGCAGGCTGCTCATCGCCAGGGCCTGACCGTAGTTGAGCGCGCCGGGCTGGCCGAGGAAGCGATAGATGGCGACCGGCATGGTGGGATATTCGGGGCGGGCGATCAGCAGCGACGCGCCGAACTCGCCCAGCGAGACGGCAAAGGCGAAGATGGCCGCGGCTGTCAGCGAGGGGGCGAGCAGCGGCAAATCTATGTGGCGCATGACCTGGAGCGGGCCGGCGCCTAGCCCGCGCGCTGCCTCGCGCAGGCGTTGGTCCAGCGCCCGAAAGGCCGGCAGCGCCGCGCGCACGAAGAACGGCAATGCCACCAGAGTGTGGGCAATCGGCAGCAGAACAACCGAGGTGCGCAAATCCAACGGCGGCTGATCGAACGCCACCAAGAACCCCAGTCCCAACGCCACCGCGCTGCTCCCCAGCGGCAAGAGCAGGATGGCTTCTAGGAGCTGCCCTCGCCTTAAGCGCGCCAGCGCATATACCAGCGGTACCCCCAGCAGCATCGTCAGCAGCATGGTGGCGAAGGCGAAGAGCAGCGAGTTGCCGATCGCAACCTGGGGCGGGACGAAGAACAGCGCGCCGCGGACGTTCTGGCCGAGCGCTGCGTAATAGCGCCAGGGCGGCCCACCCTCCCAGTCGAACGAGCGCATGACCAGGGTGGCCATCGGCGTGAGGAGCACGAGGATAACGAAGGCCAGGCTGCCCCAGACCAGCGCGCGCTCTGCCGGCGTGGACGGTCGCCGGCGGGGCTGGCCGATGGACTGCGCCTCTAGCGGGACGCCGGCCTCCAGCCGAGCCGAGGCCCAACCCGTCAGCAGCGTGACCGCCATCTGGATCACGGCCAGCGACGCGGCCACGTCCAGGCGCAGCATTTGGGTGGCCTGACGATAGATCTCCACCTCCAGCGTGGCGAAGCGCGCGCCGCCCAGGATGAGCATCACGCCGAAGCTGGAGAAGGTGAACAAGAACGTCAGCGCCGCTGCCGCGCCGACCGCCGGCAGGGCCAACGGCAGCAGCACGCTGCGCGCCACTTGCCAGCGGTTGGCTCCGAGGTTGGCAGCGGCCTCTTCCAAGTGCGGGCTGAGGTTGGTCAGAAAGCCCCCCACCACGCGGATCACCACGGCCACGTTATAGAAAACGTGGGCCAGCAGGACCAGCGGGAGCGAACCAAGCAGTTGAATCGGCGGCTGCTCCAGGCCAAACAGCGATTGCAGGAGCTGATTGACTGCGCCGCGCGGGCCGAGCAGCGCGCTGAAGGCAGCCGCCACGACGACGGTTGGCATGACGAACGGCACCACGGCGACAGCACGCCAAAAGCGCTGGCCCGCGAAGCGATAGCGGGCGAAGGCCAGCGCGATCGGCAAGCCGGCCAGCAGCGTGAGCAGGGTGGAGAGCGCAGCCTGCCAGCAGGTGAAGGCCAGGATGCCCAGATAGGCGGGGTCTCCCAGCACCGTCAGCGGCGTTGCGCCGCGCCCGAACGCGGCCGTGGCAAAGCTCACCCGACCGATCTCGATCAGCGGCCAGGCGAAGAAGACGGCTAAAAACAACAGCGCCGGCATGGCCGGCGCGATGTGCTTCACTGTCCCAAAACGCATTTACTTCAACACGATTCGTTCCCACTCCTCGATCCAGCGCTCACGGCCCCGGTCAATCTCGGCGGTGGGGAGCGTGAAGAACTGCGCCGGCGGCTGGCCGAACTTGACGAACACCTCGGGCAGCGCGGCCTCCGGTAGGACCGGATAGACGAACATCTGGAGCGGGATGTCCTCCTGGAAGCGCCGGCTGAGCATGAAGTCCACCCACTTCTCGGCCAGGTCGCGGTTCTTCGTCCCCTTTAGGATGCCGACGAACTCGATCTGCTCGAAGGCTGTGCCTTCCACGTTGCCGGTGGGCGGCGCCTGTAGCTTGCCCTCGCTGAAGAAGACCTCCGCGGCCGGGCTGGTGGCGTAAGAGACGACCAGCGGGCGCGGCCCTTTGCCGCTGCTGCCGCTGAACTGGTTGTAATACGCATCGCTCCAATCCGGGCTGACATACACCTCATTGGCCCGCAGGTCGCGCCAGAACTGCCGCCAGTCGTAGGCGCTGCCCTCAGGGAAGGCCGCGATGGTCGCCAATAAGAAGGCCAGGCCGGGCGAGGAAGTGGCGGGATTCTCGACGACGAGCAGCCCCTTCCACTGCGGCTCGGTCAGCGCGCGCAGCGACGCCGGCGGATTCAAGCCCTTGGCCTGTAGAAAGGCTTTGTCGTAGTTGATCATCACATGGCCATAATCCACCGGCAGCAGGCGGTTTTGCGGGTCGAGCTTGAAGCGATCGGGAATGGCGGCTAGCGCGGGAGAGCTGTATGGCTCTAGGATGTCGGCGGCCAGGGCACGCCCCAGGAAGGTGTTGTCCACGCCGTAGAGCACATCGGCCAGCGGCGCATCTTTGCTGAGGATAGCTTTGTTCAGGGTAGAGCCGGCATCGCCCGACTTGAGCACGACCACTTTGGCGTTGTGGGTTTGCTCGAACTCGGCGATCACTGCCTCGCTGGCGCTGAAGCTGTCATGGGTCATCACGGTCAGGGTGCGCGGCTGGGCCGGCGCACGGGGCGGCGGCGCCTGGATGGCGCACGCGCTTAACACAAACGTCGTCAGCAAAAGTAAGGAGTAAGCACGCATATCTTCTACACCTCTCGTTGGGTTGATTGAATACATAGCAACATGCCCTGGCGCAGCGCGATCGTCGCCTGCGACCCAAGCAGCACGTTGCTCACACCACGCGCCGGGCCGAGCAACAAAGGCTCGTCGTTCAGCGGGTATTCCAAGCCGTTGGTGCGAATGCCGTGGGCATCGCCGCCGAAAGGCAACAACGAGACCACGTCGCCGGCTCGTCCGTGCAGGACGATCTGGGCGGGGCCATCACGGGCATCGAGCAGGAAGATGCGTTCCTGACCGTGCACCAGCCAGGTTTTGATGCGCTTGAGCGCCGGCATGGCGAGCAGCATCATGTTGGCCAACTCGTGGTCCAGCCGGCCGCCCACCGCGCCCAGGATGACGATCTCCGCGTGCGGATCGTCGGCGAGCAAGCGGGCAGCCAGCAGCAAGGCCAGCTCCAGGTCGGTCTCGTCTTTGCGGGGCGAGTAGCGGTGCAACTGAGCACCGCCCGCCTCGAGGGCGCGCAGGTCGGCCTCGCTGAGCGAGTCGAAGTCGCCGATCACGTGGGCCGGCTTGAGGCCGTTGGAGAGCGCCACGCGCGCCCCGCCGTCGGCGCAGATCAATATGGCGTCGTTATCGAGCCAGCGCGCGAGTTCGTCGCGGGCCGGCGGGTCTCCGTTGGCGATGATGGCGATGCGCATAACAAAAATCCCCACTGGGTTGCCAGTGGGGACGACGCGATCGCGCACGCTTCGCTCATGGATGTTCCCTCCGCTGGCATGACCCAGATCAGGTTCAACGGGTCGGCGCCGGATTGGGCGCCCTCTCAGCCCGCGTCCGCGGACTCCCCGAATATTCAGTTGGGCAAGATTATATCGCCTTATCGAGGGGCATTTGCGAACGGGCGCATTCACCAATAGGGGCAACACGCGAGTCAGGTGCACCGCCTTCTAGGCAACTAGCAAGGATGCTGCGCTTTCTATTTCTCTGTGTTCTCCGCGTCTCCGCGTGAGATCAGCCTTACCCCCAACTGTGAACGCACCCTTGCGAACGGGGAACGCTACGCCCCCTCGTTGAGGCGACGCGGCGCGTCGCCCCCCGTGGCGAGTCGCCCCTGCGCGTGAACGCGCCCATCCTGCCCGCGGCTGCGAGCCGGCGGGATAATGTCCCCACACCATACTTTGCCCTTATTCGCGAACGCACCTCCTCAGGCGGCACGTCAATATATGGTTTAATCACGAAGCATCGTTGGCTGCGAGAAGTGAGTCTTGACCGGCGGTTTGCGCTGTGTCCAATCACAGCACGGCCGCGCACAACAATCCAAAGAGAGGTGAAAGAGATGAGCACATCCGATTATGCCCATCCTGAAGCGCTGGTCAGCACCGAGTGGCTGGCCGAGCACTTGTCCGATCCTAACCTGCGCATCGTTGAGTCGAACGAGGATCCGCTGCTCTATGACACCGGTCACATCCCCGGTGCAATCAAGATTGATTGGGCGGCCGACCTAAACGATCCAATTCAGCGCGACTATCTGGACTCGGCGCGCTTTGCCGAGCTGATGCGCGAGAAGGGGATCGCCAATGATTCGTTCGTCGTGTTCTATGGCGATCGAAACAACTGGTGGGCGACTTATGCGTTCTGGGTCTTCCAACTGTTCGGCCACACCAAAGCAGCCATCTTGAACGGGGGGCGCAAGAAGTGGATAGACGAAGGGCGACCGTTAACGCGCGAGCTGCCGTCATATCCGCGCACCGATTATCACGCTCCTGCGCGTGACGATAAGACCATCCGCGCTTTTCGCGATGAAGTGCTTCGCCACGTCCAACAGCGCGGGGTGTTGGTGGACGTGCGCAGCCCGGCCGAGTATCGCGGCGAACGCCTGCACATGCCCGAATATCCCAACGAGGGCGCGCTGCGCGGCGGGCATATCCCCGGCGCGAAGAACGTCCCCTGGGCGCAGGCGGTGCGCGAGGACGGCACGTTCAAATCGCGCGAGGAGCTGGAGGCGCTCTACGCCGGCCAGGGCGTCACGCCCGATCAGGAGGTCATCACCTACTGTCGTATTGGCGAGCGCAGCAGCCACACCTGGTTCGTGCTCACCTACCTGCTCGGCTACCCGCGCGTCAAGAACTACGACGGGAGCTGGACGGAATGGGGCAATTCAGTCGGGCTGCCGATTGAGCGCTAGTCTGTTGCTGGCGCGCCTGGCAGGGTGCGCTGAGCCTCGAACTCGGCGATGAGCGCCTGCCACGTCTCATCCAAGCCGTCGGTGGTGACCCCGTAAAACACGTGGGTTTGGCCGTTGGCGTCGCGGATCGCCAGGTCATAGCGCCGTTTGCCGGCGCGCTCCTCGCTGGTCAGCACCGCACGATCGCCGCGCCATGCCACATCTTCAGGACCGTAAGGGTGCTCGGCGAACTGAGTGATGGCGTAGTGCCACAGGTCGCGCGCGCTCTTCATCGTCACGTTGCGGATGATGGTGTTGTTGCGCAGATCGCGCACTGTGAAGTGCATGTTGCCGTTGCGCTCCTCCATGGCCAGCACCTGCACGCCCGTCCTCGGCATCCCCGGCAGGGTCGCTGCGCCGTTTGCCGCCGACGCAGCGGGCGCGGTGATCAATACGGTGGGCTTCTCCTCGCTGCGTTTTAAGGGCGCCTGGGCCGGTCGCGCAGCCTGCGGCGGCGATGGCGCTTTGAGCGCTGGCCCACTTGAGGTGGGCTTGTGCTGCTGGGATGACGTTGAACGGGGCTGCGGTTGCCGTTTGGCCTGGTTTGTCATTGGCGCGGGTCGCTGGGATGGCCTGGGCGACGGCGGGTTGGCCTGCTGCGCTTTTTGGTATCCCCGACGGGCCAAGGCGACGATCTCATCGCGCGTTGCTGGCCGGCTGACCTCGCCTTGGCGCACAAAGAACTGCCCGCCATCCAGCGCGTAGGGCGCGTCCTCGCCTTGCGGCACGTGAATGTGAAGACATGGTGCACCGTCTAACATCGTGCGCACATGCACGGTTGAGTTCAGTCGTGGGGTGATCTGTGTCTCGATGGCCGTAGCCAATTGCCGGGCCAGCGCCGAGACCTCCTCATGTCCGCCGGACTTTCTGCCGGCCTTCACAGGCTGGGTGATCAACACATCGCCTCCTTCGCTATTGGCCAGCGCGCAAACATCGCGGAGCACGTCTTGAAGACGGTCGCCGCGCTTGGGCAGGGCGGTGTATAGCGCCAGCTTGGGGCCTGGGCTGGCCTGCATTAGCGTGGCAATTGGGTCTTCGGGCAAGTCGAGCACGTCGAACGCCGGCCGGACGCGCTCGAAGGCTTGGCTGAGGAACAGCGTGCGCAGGGCAGCAAAGCTCACAGCTTCAAGCTGGACTTCGGTTGCGCGTTCGCCTACGCCCAACCGCCTAGGGTGATCCGATCTGCCGACGATGCGATGCGCGTCGCTCCCCTGAACGATGAACATACGGCGGGGATATTCGGGCTTACTGCCGTCAAACAGGCGCGCGCTGGAGCTGCGCCCTCGATCGAGGTCAGTGAACTCTAGGGCGTGCAAGTGAGGGTCTTGCGTGAAGGCGATGCGGGTCTGGCCACCCAGGTTCAAGCCGCGCATCGCCACACCATTTGTGGAGTTGGCGTGGGCAGCGATGGCGATGCCGCCGGCGGCATCAATCGCAGCATAGGCTTTCAACACGTCGCTGGTCGCGCCGGCTTCGGTCAACCCACCATCCAGCGCCGCGCCGGGCACGCCCAGGTCGATCAAGATGTGTTCAATGTCACGGAGCGGCTTGTCGGGCGGAAAGATGCCGAGGATGTGAAAGCCAAATGTCGCGGTGAACTCGAAGCCGGGCAAGACCAGAATCTTCTGTCTCAGGCGCCGATACTCATTCAGGCGCGCCTGCTCATCGGCCCGGATGCGACCGAGCGTCTCCAGATATTCCAGGCGCGCGATCTCCTCGAGCATGGCGCGATAGCCGTTCACCGTGTTGTGATCGGTAAAAGCGATCACGTCCAGGCCGCGCCGTTCGGCCTGCTTAAGGATATCTAGGTAGCTGCGGTTTGGTTCTTCGTAGTCGTGCGAGGCCGGCGTGTGAATGTGAAGGTCAATCCGCCGCCATGCGAGATGGGCGGAAGAGGCTTCTGCCCCCAGCATCGCGTCCCTCTTGCGTGGCTTGGCTGTGCGCTGCGCAAAAGATGCGTCTGCCGATCGCTCCGCGTGATGCGCCGATTTTTGGCGGGGGGTGGATGCTGCGGGCCGGCTGGTTGCTTCGGCGCTTGTCGAGGTGGTGTTTCGTCTTGACATGGTGTTGAGGTCGTCTTCTCTGTGCGTTCGTGATGCTGTGCGCCGCCGATCTCGGCGGCTGATGCTGCTCAATTTGACTGCCGTCGGCTTAATCTTCGCTGAGTAGAATTGCCCTTGGCTAGTTGGAGTATATAAGAATCTGTTAAAGAAGCATAAGAGTTGCGTCAGAGATAGGTTAGTGTTAGATGCCAAATATGACAATGCGCACAAAGATCATCTGTACGCTGGGGCCGGCGTGTGATCATGAAGACGTGTTGCGCGCCATGGTCCAAGCCGGCATGTGCGTGGCCCGGCTGAACTTTTCGCACGGTAGCCACGCCGAACATCAACAGCGCATCGCCCGACTGCGCAAGGTCGCCGCCGAGGTTGGCGCAAACATCGCCCTGATGGGTGACTTGCAAGGGCCAAAGTTTCGCATCGGCCATCTGCGCGACGAACCGATCCAACTGGCGCACGGACAGCGCGTTGTGCTCAGCGCCCGACCAGACGCCCAGGCCATCCCTCTGCCCCATCCCGATTTGCTCGCTGCGCTTCAGATTGGGCAGCGCGTGCTGCTGGACGACGGTGCGCTCGTCCTGCGCGTCGTCGCGCGTCCAGACCCAGTAACAGTTGCTTGCGAGGTCATTGTGGGCGGACAACTATCCTCGCATAAGGGCATCACTGCCCCGGGGCTGGCGCTGGCCGGCGCGAGCCTGACGCCGAAGGATCGCGAGGACGTGCAGTTCGCAATCGCGCAGGGGCTTGACGCGCTGGCCGTCTCTTTCGTGCGCAACGCTGGGGATATACACGCGCTGCGCCAGCTCACGCACGATCTGGGTGGCGACCCGCTGATCGTGGCCAAGATCGAGAAGCCCGAAGCGCTGGCTGACCTGCCGGCGATCGTGCGCGCCAGCGACGCGGTGATGGTTGCGCGCGGCGACTTGGGCGTAGAGTCTGCGCCGGAAGAGGTGCCTTTCTACCAGAAGCGAATCATCCTAGCTTGTCTGCGGGCCGGCAAGCCGGTGATCACCGCGACCCAGATGCTCCAGAGCATGATTCATGCGCCGCAGCCGACGCGCGCCGAGGCCAGCGATGTGGCCAACGCTGTGCTGGATGGCAGCGATGCGCTCATGTTAAGCGGCGAGACGGCCATTGGTAAATTCCCCCTCGAGGCTGTGCAGGCCATGGCCCGCATCGCGGCGCACGCTGAGGCCAGCGCGATCTACCAACCGGAGAAGCTCTTGGCGGCTGCCCGCGACGTGCTGGCGAGCGACCTCGCTACGCCTACCGATCGGCAGACCGACGCGATCACCACCGCAGCAGCGCACATCGCCGCAAGCATCGGGGCGAAGGCCATCGTATGCGCCTCGGCCTCCGGATTCACTGCGCGCATGGTCTCGCGCCACCGCCCCAGCGTACCTATTGTCTGTTTAACCCCTCATCAGCGCACCCAGCGCTACACGGCCTTTATGTGGGGTGTACAAACAGTGCTCACCGAGACGCGCCGATCTGATTCTGAATCTTTGTTCAACGCCGCGTGTCAGGCTGCGCGCCAATTGGGTTACGTCGGATCGGGAGATCAGATCGTCGTCACTGCCGGCCTGCCGCTCGGCAGCGGGTCGGGCCACACCAATGTGATCCGCGTGATGCAGGTGAGCTAACTTACTCCAGCTCTTCGCGCTGGGGCGGCGGGCGACGCACAACAGGCTGTGGTGGACGACTGCTCGGCGGGGCAGTGCGCGCTGGCGGTGGAACAGGCGTGGCGATGGCCTGCCCATCCTCCGCGCGCTGCTCGGGCACAGGCTGGGCCAGGCGAGCTGCGACGCGATCAACTACGCTGCTCACCGCGCCACCCACTCGTTCGAGGACGCTCGGTTGGGCCAGTTGGGGTTTAGGCGCCGGCTTGACTCGCGGCGCGCCTGCTGTGCTCTTCGGCAACTCAGGAATCAGCGCATGGCCGCAGTAGGGACACAAATCCCACGAGAGATGCACAGTGCGGCCACAGGCGGGACAGGTGTTGCGCAGCTTGGTGTGACAGGATGGGCAGAACAGCATGTCCGGGTCAACGCGCCGGCCGCAAGTTGGGCAGAACTCTTGATTCTCAATGCTGGCGAGCAGCGACTCCTCTTCGAGCGCACGCACATACTGTTCGGCCAGCGTCTCGCGTGGGCGAAGCATGAAGTACACCAAGATGCCGGCGATTGGGATCACCCCCACCATCACAGTGGCCAGGATCTGCGCGAAAGGGTCGCGCGTGCGCGAGCGAATATCCCGAAAGGTCCACACCGTGATGCCGGCCAGGAGCGCAGCGACGATAGCACCGCATAGGCTGGTCGCTGCGACGATCAGACTGCTAAGGTTTTCGATCATTGGCCAATACCTAGCCCAGTTATCTTTCCATTTTACTTGCCATGCGATTTTGGGGAGGGTGGAGGTGCGTTCACAGCTAACGCGGGGTGGGCGACGGCATCGCTGTCGTCCACCATCCGTAAATTATGCAGGGGAAGGACAGGGGCGCGACGGGGATGGAAGAAGCGGCGGGGGTGGTTCGCAAACCGCCTTTGTTGCCCCAGTTGGTGAATGCACCTTGGGCGCGTTACCTTGTGAAGTCACTGACTTCGCGCCTCACTGTCATGCTGAGCGCCCTCCTTCTTATTCCTCGCCTGCGCCCCCTTTCATTCCCCCGCGTCCCGGGAAACAGCGACTGCGCCACCGCGCCGCTGTTTCCCCTGGGCCAAATGATGACCCCGCCATCATGAGCTGTTGTAGGGGAATTAGACGGGGTGTTTAGTGGCTTCGCAGTGTTTTGGTCGGGCGGGAGTTTAGATGCTTCGCTGCGCGCTCAGCATGAGATGCGAACGATGTTCATGAACGCGCTAGCGCAAATTAGCTCATGCGCACGAGATGCGCGAGGCCCAGATCCGCAGCACTTTTTGGGGAGCAGCACCGTTGTACCTGCCCGTGAACGCACCTTACATCTCAGCTACAGTATTGAGAAAGGTATAATGAAACAAATCCTCATTTGACATGCGCCCTGCGCACATAATAATGCGTCGGGCCTTTACCTTTGTGCGAGCAACCCTGGTCGCCCGCAGTCCTAGAGCAGTCTGGTGAGCAAACAATGACAACTCCTGAAGAGGCAAATGATGGTCTCGCGCCGGTGACCGAGCCAGAAACCAATTCAGCAGCTTCGTCCTTCGGTCGGGTGCGAGATACGGATATTGACCGCGAGATGCGCAATGCGTATCTCGATTACGCCATGAGCGTGATCGTCTCGCGCGCGCTGCCGGACGCTCGCGACGGCCTGAAACCCGTCCAGCGCCGCATCCTTTATGTCATGTATGACACCGGCGCGCGCGCCACCGCTCCCTACCGCAAGAGCGCGCGCGTGGTGGGCGACGTGTTGGGCAAATACCACCCTCACGGCGACAGCAGCGTCTATGAGGCGCTGGCGCGCATGGCGCAGGATTTCTCAATTCGCTATCCGCTGATAGACGGCCAAGGCAACTTCGGCAGCGTGGACGGCGACCCGCCGGCGGCGATGCGTTACACAGAAGCGCGCCTCTCGCGGATCGCCGAGGAGCTGCTGGCCGACCTAGATAAGGACACCGTTGATTGGACGGATAACTTTGATGGCACGCTGCAAGAGCCGCGCGTGCTGCCCTCGGCGCTGCCTAACCTGCTGCTGAACGGCTCAGCCGGCATCGCGGTAGGCATGGCAACGAACATCCCACCGCATAACTTGGCCGAACTGTGCCAAGCCGTCGCCTTCTTAGTGGATAACTGGGAGCGCCTGGAGGAGGTCTCAACAGAAGACCTGATGGCGATCGTGCCAGGGCCGGATTTCCCCACCGGCGGCTTGATCATCGGTCGTGAGGGCATCACAGCGGCGTATGCCACCGGCCATGGACGGTTGGTGGTGCGCGGCGTCGCCACCATCGAAGAGATGCGCGGCGGCCGCCACCAGATCGTGATCACCGAACTGCCCTACCAGGTGAATAAAGCGATGCTGATCGAGCGGATCGCTGACCTGGTGCGCGAGGGGCGCATCGAAGAGATCAGCGACATCCGCGATGAGAGCGACCGGCGCGGCATCCGCGTGGTGATCGAGCTGCGGCGCGGCGCGCAGCCTTCGCGCGTGCTCAATCGGCTGTACAAATACACGGCTTTGCAGAGCACCTTCGGCGTGCAAATGCTGGCGCTGGTGAGCGATGAAGCGGGCCGCCTACAACCTCGCCTGCTCAGCTTCAAGCGCGCACTCGTCATCTTTATCGAACATCGCCGCGAAGTCATCCGCCGGCGCAGCGAATTCGACCTGGCCAAGACCAAAGCGCGCGCGCACATCCTGGAGGGGTTGCGCATCGCGCTCAGCTTCTTGGATCAGGTGATCGCCATCATCCGCAATGCGCCGGACGCGGAGACGGCCAAGGCGGAGCTGATTGCGCGCCTCTCGCTCACCGAGCTTCAGGCCCAGGCGATCCTGGATATGCAACTGCGCCGGCTGGCCGCGCTGGAGCGCCAAAAGATTGAGGACGAATACCAAGAGTGCCTGCGCACCATCGCCTACCTGGAAGACCTGCTGGCTAATCCGGCCAAGGTCCTAGCCCTAATCAAGGAAGACGTGCTGAAGCTGGCGGAGAAGTACGGGGACCTGCGCCGCACGCGCATCGTGGCCGACGCGCGCGAGGATTTCGACGACGAGGAGCTGATCCCGGACAAAAGCGTGCTCATCTCGCTCACCGAGCAGGGCTACATCAAGCGCACACCCGCAGAGGCATACCGCGCACAGAGCCGCGGCGGGCGCGGCGTGAGCGGCATGACGACCAAAGAGGAAGATGAGGTGATCTTCCTCTTCAGCGCGCGCACCCACGATACCGTGCTGTTCTTCACCAACCGAGGCAAAGCGTATGCGCTCAAAGCGCACCAAATCCCAGAGGCTGATCGAGCCGCCAAAGGTACCTATCTGGCCAACTTGATCAGCATCGGCGAGCGCGAGAAGGTGACGGCGGCCTTGCCCATTCCCAGGCACCTCATCGAACAGGCGAGAAATGGCCATCCCGCCAACGACGGCGGCGAAGAAGAGAACAGCGACACGGCAGCGCTGGAGGGGGACAATGGGGACGCTCAGGTGCTGGATGAAGCGCTTGAGCACGAGCCGGCACAGAACGGGGACTACGCGCCCACCGTCGCAATGTGCACCCGCATGGGCAAGATCAAACGGGTTGACTTGAGCACATTCGCCAATATCCGCAGCAACGGCTTGGTCTGCATGACCCTCTCAGATGACGACGAGCTGAGCTACGTGCGCCTGACGCCGGGCAACGGCGAGCTGATGCTGGTGACCGCGCAAGGACAAGCGCTGCGCTTCAGCGAGACGTTGGTGCGCCGCATGGGGCGCACCGCCGGCGGCGTGCGCGCGATGCGCTTTAAGAAACCCGGGGATTACATCGCCGGCATGGAAGTTGTCGAGCCAGGTGGCTTCCTGCTCACGGTGACCGCCAACGGTTACGGGAAGTGCACACCGCTGGACGAATACAGCACCAAGGGCCGCGGCGGCAGCGGCATGCGCACAATGAGCGGCGCGCTGGAGGTGACCGGCGAGCTGGTCGCAGCGCGGGTGGTGCAACCGGAAGATCAGGTCACCATCATCAGCGCGAATGGCGTGGCCTTGCGCCAGCGGGTGAGCGATATCCCAAAGACCGGCCGCGCCACGCGCGGATCGCGTTTGATCACGCTGCGCGAAGGGGATGTCGTGGCCAGCGTCGCGCGCTTGACACAGGTGGACTGATGCCCGTGAGGAGCGCGGAGGCGCGGAGAACACGGGAAGGGAAATGCGCCCAGGGCGGTCACCCAGTGCGTCCACCACTGGTCACGCCAAGCGTATGAGGTCGCCCGCGCACTCGATGAGGACTGCTTGTCTCAACAGGGAACGGGTTGCTGAACGCGCCCAAGGAGTGCTCAACTTTGGGGTGATCTGGCTCACTGACATTTAAACCGCCGGAGCAGTAACCTTTGCGTCCTCGGCGTCTCCGCGGTGGATGTTTCTTGTATTACCTTATAAGATGACTACTGTGCGGAGGCTCGCTGCGGGCGAATCACCTCTCACCGGGAGGGCTGTCGTGACGGCAGTTTGGGTCGTTAATAGAGTCGAGCGCCCGTCAGACCGTCCCCAACATCCCCTGTGGCCTAAAGCGCACCAGCAGCAGCAGCACCAGGCCGTAGATGAGGTAGCGCGCATCGGCCAGTGGGCGAAACAGCTCCGGCAGCGCGGTGAGCGCCACCGCGCCGACGACCGCGCCGGCCATGTTGCCCATCCCCCCCAGGATCACCATCGTCAACCCCAGGATGGACGTGGTCGCTGCGAACGTCTCGTTATTGATATACGAGTACATGTGTGCGGTAAACGCGCCGCTCAAGCCGGCCACCAGCCCGCCGGCGATGAAAGCGAGCGCCTTGTAGCGGTTGGGGACGATGCCGAAGGCGCGCGCGGCCACCTCGTCGTCGCGCAATGCGCGCCATGTGCGGCCCAGATGCGAGCGCATCAGCCGCCATTGGAACAGCGCGCTGACGACGAGCAGCGCCAGCGCGGCCCAGTAAATCGGCGCGTTCTGGGTGATCGGCAGCCCGAAGAACGACAGCGGCGGGATGTTGCTCAGCCCCAGCGGGCCGTTGGTCAGGTCTTCCCAGGTCAGCACGATCTGGTTGATCACCTCGCCCACGCCCAACGTAGCCAGCGCCACATACTGGCTGCGCAGCCGAAAGACCGGCCAGGTCAGCAGCGTGCCCACAGCAGCGGCCAGGATCGCCCCCAGGATCAGCGATAGCTCCACCGGCAACCCCAGGCGCATACTCAACAGCGCCGAGGCATAGCCGCCGATCGCCAAGAAACCGGCCTGGCCCAGCGAGATCTGCCCAGCGACGCCGGTGACCAGGGTGATGCTCAGCGCCAGCATGGCGAACAGCCAAGCGCTGGTGAAGATCTGGAGCAAGTAGGGATCGGTTGAGATAAACGGCAGCAGGACAGCAGCGATCAGGGCGGCCGCCACCAGCCAGGGCGGCAGGCGCACCGGCTGGCTGCTGGGCACGAACGTGCCGGTGAGCGGCTCCGGCGGCAGCGCGCGCCGCGCCCCAAACAGGCCGGTCGGCCGCACCACCAGCACGCCGAGCAAAATGACGAAGGCGAATAAGTTTCGATATGTCGAGCCGAGCAACGCCACCCCAAAGGTCTCAATTAGCCCCAGCAGCAAGCCGCCCACCACCGCGCCCGGCACGTTCCCTAGCCCGCCGATCAGGTTGGCGACGAATCCCTTGATCATCGCCCCATAGCTCATGGTGGGATAGACCGAGGTGAAGTACATGCCGATCAACATGCCGCCGATGCCGCCCAGCACCGAGGCGATGGCGAAGGTGAGCGCGTTGATCGCGTCCACATCCACCCCCATTTGCTGGGCCGCCTCGCGATCCTGAGCCGTGGCGCGCACGGCCCAACCCAAGCGGGTGAAGCGCAGAAAGGCGAACAGCGCAGCGGCTGCGGCGATCGTGATGCCCGCGATCAAGAGGTCGAGCAGGCCGACGCTCACCCCGCCGAGCGCGATGCGCGTCGCTGGCAGCGGGCTGGGGAAGGCGTGTGGGTTTGGCGAGAAGACGATCTGCACCAACTGGTCGAGGGCGAAGCTGATGCCGATCGTGGCCAACAGCGGCGCGATGCGCGCTTGATTTTGTAACTGGCGCAAGCCGAATCGTTCTATCGCCAAGCCCAGGCCGGCGCAGACGACGGCCACTAGGACGAAGGTCGGCAGCAGCGGCCAGCCCAGCCAGGTGATCGCCACCCATCCCACATAAGCACCAACCATATACACCGAGCCGTGGGCGAAGTTGATCAGGTTAGCGACTCCGAAGATCAGCGCTAGGCCGATGGCGATCAACGCATAAATGTTGCCGATCACTAGCCCGTTGATGAGCTGGTCGCCCAGCGTGCGCAGCGCGAAGTCCGGCATGTCCGGTTAGCGCGGCAGCTCAACGGCGCAGCGCAGGGCGCGCAGGTTGGCGTCCGGCACGTCCATGCGCGTGCCACAGCCAGGCGCGAGGAGGAAGCGCTGCCCGCCCGTCGCGCGGATGGCCGCTTGCGCCTCGGCCAGCACTTGATCTGGCGTGCCGAATTGCAGCGTGCCCAGCTCGTCCACCCCGCCGATCAGCGCGCGGTCGGTCAAGCGTTGGGCTTCGCCGACTGTGGGGTTGTCCTGGTTGAGGGCCGCCCAGTTGATGGCGCGTACGGGATAGTCCAGCACCAGCGGGAAGTACACCCGTGGGCCGCAGATGTGGAGCAAGTTGAAGGGTGCGCCTTGCACGGCTTGCAACACGCGCAGGTCGTAAGGCCGGCCAAACTCAGCATATTCGGCCTCGCTCAACACGCCCTGGCGGGCCAACTTGACGATGGCGAAGAAGATGCCGCTCGCGCCGGCGTCCACCGCCGCCGCAGCGTAGGCAGCCAGCACGTCGGCGACCACCTCCAAGGCAGCGTGCACACCCTGCGGGTTCTCAACGATGGCATGGCGCAGCGCGTCATACTGCGCCTGGACCAATTGATCGGCATTGTGCTGCGGCGGATGGGCCAGCAGGAAGCTCAACACAGAAAGCGGCGAGAACACTGTTTGCACAAAGTGCGCCTCGCCGATGCCGGCTTTCACGTGGCGCACCAGCTCGAGATGCTCGCCGAAGACGCCGCCGGTGGCGCTCACCGGCGCGATCTTCTCCAGATCGGCCGGCGAGCGGATCGGCCCTTCCACCAGGCGGGGGAATACCGAGTCGTAATCGTCGAAGTCGTAGCGATTGCCCCACGCTTCGGCGTAATAGGTCGCGCGCGGGTTGAGCTTCAGCCAGTCCCAGTCGAATTCGTGAAAGTGCTTGAGGCTGATGGCGGCGAGTTGCTCAGGCGAGCGTTCTTCCGGGATGAAGTGCCGCCAGGCCGAGACAGGCACCCGGTCCACCGGCGCGCCGCTCAGCGCGGCCTCCACCCGCTCGCGTTTGTTCATCTTCATGTTAGTCATCAGCCGCGGCCGTTGGGCAACGTGCCGTCCCACGGGACGAACTTCCCGTTCTTCACCACCAAGTCCACGAACTGTGGTTTGGACACGCGCCGGGTCACCGGGTCGAAGGTCACGCTGCCGTAGATCACGCTGGGCACGTCTTTGATCTTGGTGAAGGCGTCGCGGATCGCCTTGCGGTCCGGGCCGGCGATCTCGATCAGGGCGGCGACGATGTTCATCGTGTCGTAAGCGTGCGCAGCGAAGAAGTCCGGCTCCTCGTTGTATTTGGCGCGATAGGCGTCCACAAAGGCCTTGACGATCGGGCGCGTGTCTTCGGGCGAGAACTGGCCGCGGATCAGCACGCCCTCCGCCGCAGCGCCGCCCAGCCGGATGAAGTCGGGCGAGTGCAACGACGATGCGCCGACGATCGGCACCTTCAGGCCGGCGGCGGCCACCTGCTGGACAATCTGCGCGCCGTCGGCCTGATAGGAGATCAGCACCAGGCCATCGGGATCCGCGTCGCGCGCGCGCACCAGCGCCGAACGAAAGTCTTTCTCATCGGGCAAATAGGCCTCCGCCGCGACGATCTCCGCGCCGATCTTCTCGGCGTGCTTGCGGAATAGGTCATAGGTGGCCTTGCCCCAGTCGGTGTTCAGGTAGAACACCGCCAGCCGCTTTAACCCCAACGTCTGGTAGGCGAACTCGGCCAGGGCCGGCGAGAGGTCTTCCTGCGTGGCCGAGTTGCTCCACATATAGTCACCGCCTTTGGTGAAGTCCGGATGCGAGTTGGTGAAGCCGAATTGCACCAGGCCGGCGCGCTGGTAGATCGGCGAGGCGGCCATTGAGGCTGGGCTGCTGAAGTCGCCCAGCTCGATCACGATCCGCGGGTCGGCCACGAACTTTTGGGCGACGATCACAGATTGCTTGGGGTCACTCTGTGAATCCTCGAAGATGTATTCCAGCCGGCGGCCGCGCACACCGCCCTTGCCGTTGATCGCCTCCAGCGCCAGGTCGAAGCCCTTCTTCCATTGCACGCCGTAGCGCGCGTTCGGTCCGGTCAGTGGGCCGCTGACGCCAATGTAAATCGGCTCGTTCGTCGGCGCAGCAGGCTGCTCGGCGGGGCGCTGGGCGGGCGGCGGCGAGGGCAGCGCGCAGGCCGAGAGGGCCAGCGCCAAGGCAACCAATACGCCAAACGTCAACCGTCTCTGGCCACGACGAAAGGATTTCCCCAAAATCAGGCATTCAGAACGCATGTTCTACAACCTCCTAAACTAAGTGTCGGTCAAACGAGGTCAGGAACTAAGATTCAAAGTCCGTCTTTCGGCGACTATAAAAACGTAGGATGAGAGAAGATTTGCGCGGACCTGCCGGCGCTTGTAGGCGCTAGCAAGCCCGCGCGATACACACGCAAAGCCATCCGCTATAAGCAGTGCACAACTCCCCACTGATGCCCAACAGCCGGACGGTGATCTGCGCTGAGTCGGACATGTACATACTATGTTAGCGACCGATTAGCAAATTGTCAAGGGCGCAGGCAGGAGCAGAACCTTAGATGAGCAACGGCAGCAGCCTTGTCTACCCTCTTCTGAGATCGCCCTTCGCCAGAGGGCTAGCCCGCTGAGGATCGCTGTAAAGGCTCCTCATAGTCCTTGCGTCGGTTTACGAGGGCGTTAAGGTCAGCTCAATAAAGACGTGCTCGCCTCGCCGCAGGAGCGCTGCGACCAGCGCGAAGAGGCGATACTGCCAGCCATACTTGTGCCGAAAGGCGTCTTCTAGGTGCGCGCGCAGCGCGTCTTCTCGCACTTGGCGCGCGCCGGCGGGGACGAACGGGCCGAGCGGCCGGCCGCGCACATCGCTGGGCGCGACCTGCGCCCGCCCGTTCGCGCGCACGCGCTTGGCCTTGCCGCTGGCGGCTTCGGTGTACACATACAACCGGTCTCTGCAGGCCACAAACCACACCGGCGTCGCTACAGCACGGCCATCACGCCGAAAAGTGGTGAGGTTCATGTAGCGGTGGCCGGCAAAAGGGCGCAACAACGCATCAGACACAGGCGAATCGCTCATAAGTGCTTTTTGATCTCCTCGTCCATCGCTTGCAGCCGGCCTTCTAGACGATCTTTGAGCTGACTAAGCGCCTCGGAGAAGGCATCGGTGGCCTCCAGCAGATCGACGGCCAGCTGGCTGGGCGGTTTCAGGTTAAGCGGGTTTGCTGGGTCTGCGCTCGGCAGGGGCGCATAGCCCACAAACGTCCCATCGTCGGCGCGCTGCACCAAGCGCACGCCGACGACCGCCTCGCGGTTGATCGGCCCGTAGATATGCGGAAACAGGGGCAGCGTCTCTTCGGCGGCTGCTTCGGGCGGGAGCGTGCCGGCGGGCGCTTCCCAGCGCACTGCGCTGGTCAAGCGCGTCTCGTCTATCTCCAGCGCGACGAAATCGCCAGGTTGGTCTTTGTATAGCCCGTTGGCCACCATCAGCAGCAGCGCGTCGCCCTGCGTGGCGTGGATGAATCCTTCGCGCTCCAGGCTGGGCGGGCAATAGGGCTGATCGGACGGCGCAGCTTCCCATTCAGCGCGCGGCAACAGGTGCAAGATCATGTGTCCTCTTTGACCTTCTCGTTGGGGTCCAGCAACGCCGGCACGGTGGCATTGCGGCGCGCTAGGTAGGCCAGGATGATGCTCAGCCCATACAACAGCAGCAGCGGCACCATCACGATGCTCATGTTGAGCGGGTCGGGCGTCGGGGTGATCAACGCGGCCAGCACGGCCACGATCACCACCGCCCAGCGCCAATGGCGCTTCAGCAAATTGGCGTTGATCACGTTGGCCTTGGCCAGCACAAAGATGATCAAGGGCATCTCGAATGCCACGCCCATCCAGAACATCACGCCGGCCACGAAGGGGATATAGTCATCGGGCGTGAGCGCCACGTTGAAGACGCTGGGGAAGATGCCTGTGAGGAAGCCCACCGCCGCCGGCAGCATCACGAAGAACGCGAACAGCACCCCCAGCAGGAATAGCCCAAAGCCGAACGGCAGCGCAATCATCACCCAGCGCCTCTCATGAGGCAGCAAACCGGGGAAGATGAAGGCCAGCGCCTGGTAAAGGATAAACGGCAGGGCCAAGATCGCGCCGGTGGTCACCGACACAGTGAAGACGTTGGTGAGTGGCGAGATCGGGCTGGTGACCAGCAATTGCTTGGCCGGCCCGTAGGGGGCCAGCAGCACCTTGAGGATTTGCTCGGCGAACGCCAGGCCCACTGCTGTGCCGACCACCAGCGCGATGACTGATTTAAGCAATCGCTCGCGCAGCTCGCGCAGGTGATCAGCCAGGGTCATGCCCTCGTCCTCTGTAACCTGCTGAACCGATCGCGAATTCTGCGCCATAACGCCATCCTATCCCGATAGGATTATCCAGGGATTATCGTCATCCAGTCGGTCGCTGCGCACTGTTGCGCCCACGGATGCCCAGGGGTTATCGTCGGGCAGCACGATGGATGGGGCGACCGAACGCGAAGGGAGAGAGGAGGCCGTGGGTTCACGGCCGTTGGGAGCGGGCAGCGCCGGCGGCGCATCCGCCGGCGCCGTCACGGTCAGGTTACGGTTGATGTCATCGGCGTAGGGCTGGAGGACAGCACGGATGTCAGCAGCCTCGCGGATGGCTTGCACTTCTTGACGCAGCTCGCGCGTCACCTCATCCAGGTCTTGTGCGATTGGCTGCAGATCGCCCTTAAACTCCTGGGTAAAGGCGACATAGGTCTCGCGTAGCCGGCGCAGGGCCTTGCCCAGGCCGCGCGCAAACTCCGGCAGGCGTTCCGGCCCGAACACCAACAGGATCAAAATCCCGATCAACAGGACCTCTAACGGCCCGATCCCCAAAATTGTCCCGTTCATTGCCTGGCTGCCGCGCCCAACACGCCGTTCACGAAGCGAAAGCTTGACTCGCTGCCGAAAGCTTTGGCCAAGTTCACCGCCTCGCTGATCGCCACTTTCAGCGGCACTACTCCCTGGCGCATCTCGTAGAGCGCGATGCGCAGGATGTTTCGATCGATCGGCGAGAGATGTTCGGGCGGAAACTCGGGTGCCAACGCGCCGATGAGCTGGTCAAGCGCTTCACGCTCTTGCATGATGCCGTTGACCAGCTCGGCTGCGTATTGGCGGAGCGAATCTGGATGGTTGAACTCGGCCAAGTGGCGCTTCAACACAGCGTCCGCTGCGTGATGCGCCATGTCGGCCTCGTAGAGCGCTTGGAGCGCCAGCACCCGCGCCTCATGCCGTGACATCCTCAAAGTACACGTCCACCGCCGAGACGCGCAGACCGATGATCTCGCTCACCGCCTGCGCCACCTCTGTCTGAATCGCCTTTCCCAGATCCATGAGCGAGACGTCCTGCGCCGCGATGAGATGAAGCCGGACATGCACCTCGCCGTCGTCCATGCTCACCTCTACCCCGCGATAACTATCGCGCGGTCGCCATGCGCGTTCGCGGTCAACCAAGCCACGCACGCTGGGCATGGCCAGCACCGTATTGCGCACAATGGTGCGCACCACATCTGGGGCGATTGTCACCGAGGATTGGCTCATCGCTAGTGCATGACCAGTCCGCCATCTACCGTCAGCACGGCGCCGGTGATGAAAGAAGCTTCGTCGCTGGCAAGGAATGATACCGCATGCGCCACTTCTTCGGGCGTGCCGAAGCGCCCCAGCGGGGTGGCTTTAAGCACGGCTTGTTTCTGCTCGTCGCTCAGCACGTCCGTGAGCGCAGTAGGGATGAAACCGGGGGCGACAACGTTGACGGTGATGTTGCGCGCGCCAAGCTCCTTGGCCAGCGACTTGCTGAAGCCAATGATGCCGGCCTTGGCCGCTGCGTAGTTGGTTTGCCCGCCCTGGCCGGCCAGCCCCACCACCGAGCTGATGTTGATGATGCGCCCGCTCCGCGCGCGGATCATCGGACGCGCCGCAGCCTTGCAGCAGTTGAAAACGCTCTTGAGGTCGGCGTTGATCACTGCGTCCCAGTCCTCCTCGCTCATCGTCATCAGCAGGGTGTCGCGGGTGGTGCCGGCGTTGTTCACCAAGATATCGAGCTTGCCGAAGGCATCGAGCGCGGCCTTGACCAGCGCGCCGGCTTGGTCAAAGCGGCTGACGTCGGCCTGCACGGGGATCGCCCGCCCGCCGGTGGCCTCGATGGTCGCCACGACCTCCTGCGCGGCTGCTGCGTTGGTGTAATAGTTCACCACCACCGCTGCCCCGCGCCGCGCAAACTCTAGGGCGATCGCACGCCCAATCCCGCGCGACGCGCCGGTGACGATGGCGGTCTTGCCTTGTAGTTGCCCCATCTCTTCCTTCCTTAATCCGACATGTGGCTCAGCCGATCGCGCGCGTTTCAACGCCTTCAGCGATGCGCTTGATCAGCCCGCACAACACGTCTTTTGGCCCTAGCTCAACAAACAGCGTCACACCGGCCTGATGCATGGCGCGCACGCTCTCCACCCAGCGCACCGGCATGGTGAGCTGGGCAGCCAACTCAGCGCGGATGTCGTCGGGATGAGTGATCGGTTGGGCGGTGGTGTTGGCCACTACGGGCACGCGCGCCGGCGCGATCGGCGTGCGCGCGACGACCTGGGCAAACGCCTCGGCGGCCTCGGCCATCAACGGCGAGTGCGAGGCAACGCTGACGTTGAGTGGTATCACGCGCTTGGCGCCCTTGGCCTTCGCCAATTCGGAAGCCGCTGCGACTGCTTCCTTCCCGCCGGATATAACAATCTGGCCAGGGGCGTTGTCGTTGGCGACCACGACGCCGGGGTGATGACAGGCCGAGGCTTCTTGGCACACTGCGCTCAGCGTCTCGGTGTCCAGCCCGATCACAGCAGCCATGCTGCCCGGCGCTCGCGCGCCGGCCTCCTTCATCAATCGGCCGCGCTCGCGGGCCAGGCGCAGCCCGTCTTCAAAGGTCAGCGCACCGGCTGCGCACAGCGCGCTCAGCTCCCCAAGGCTATGGCCGGCCATGAACGCCGGCGCGTCCAGCTCGCCGGAGAGTCTGACCATTTCGTATGCCGCCATGCTGTGGGCAAAGATAGCCGGCTGGGTGTTCAGCGTGTCATTCAGCGCGTCCTCCGGCCCGTGCCAGCACTGCTGCGAGAGCGCGAAGCCCAACACCTCATCGGCGCGCAAGAAGACGCCTCTGAAGATCGGCCGATGCTGGGCCTGCTCAAGGCCCATGCCGACGAACTGCGATCCCTGGCCAGGGAAGACGTAGGCGACTGACATGCAGGGCGGATCAGGCCGACTTGGCGTCTTCGTCGCCGATGCGGACGACCTGGCGCCCTCGGTAATAGCCGCAAGAGGGGCAGACGATATGCGGCGGCTTCAATGCGCCGCAGTTGTCGCATGCCACCAGCTTCACCGGCGTCAGGTGGTCGTGCGCGCGGCGGCGGTGCGTGCGGCCCCAAGAGAACTTTCGCTTTGGCAGTGGTCCCATGGTTAAACTCCTGTCCTCGACGCAAGGCGCGGGGAGAGCCGAAGCTGTCCCCAAGTAAAAGCGCGTCATTATACCTTTAGCTTCGCAAGGGTCGTTCAAGGGGGTTACACGGGTGCGTTCACCAATAGGAGCGACACGGCGCGCCTTCTAGGCAGCGACCTGCTGTGCTGAGCGAGCAGCGAAGCATCTGAACTGCCACACCTCTGCGAAGTCACTGACTGCGCGCCTCACTGTCATGCTGAGCGCTCTCTTCTTCTTACTCCCCGTCTGCGCCCCCATGACATGCCGCTCCGCAGCGCTTCTTGGCGGAGCAGCATCGTCGCCCCTGCCCGTGAACGCCCTCTTGTGCTCAGGTACAATCCACTAGTGAGGAAAGGACCGTGACATCGAACCTTCACATTAGCACACATCCGCTTGCCCGCCATAAACTCACCATCCTCCGCAATCAAAACACAGAGCCGAAGAAGTTCCGCGAGGTCGTCCGCGAGTTGGCCATGATGCTGGTGCTGGAGGCCACCGCGGACCTTCAGCTCGCCCCCTTGCCGATTACCACGCCGCTGGCCGAGACGACCGGCTACAAGCTGGCCGAGAACGTCGGCTTAATCCCGATCCTGCGCGCTGGCCTGGGCATGGTGGAGGGCGCGCTGGAAATGTTGCCCTCGGCCCAGGTCTGGCACATCGGCCTATATCGCGACGAGCGCACCTTGCGGCCTGTGGAATACTACAACAAGCTGCCCGTCAGCCCTACTGTCCAAATCTGCTTGGTGCTCGATCCAATGCTGGCGACCGGCGGCAGCGCCGTGGCCACCGTGGACATCCTCAAGCGCTGGGGCGCGCAGCGCATCAAGTTCGTCGGCCTGATCGGCGCGCCGGAGGGCGTGCGGCACCTGAGCCAGGTGCATCCCGACGTGCACATCTACCTAGCCGCCTTGGACGACCACTTGAACGACATCGGGTATATTGTGCCGGGCCTGGGCGATGCCGGCGACCGACAATTTGGGACAGGATGAGATTACGGAATACGCAATACGCAATACGGAATACGTAGTGCGTATTGCGTAGTGCGTATTACGTATTGCGTATAGCGTATTCCGTGGTGCGCAGTGACAAGGAGTGATGACGATGCGACAATTATTTGAACAACTGGGACAGTGGGTAGAGCAAATCGTCACCTGGCTGGGCTATCCGGGGATCACGCTGGTGATGCTGATCGAGAACCTCTTTCCCCCGATCCCATCAGAACTGGTCATGCCTCTGGCGGGTTTCTTCGCCGCCGATGGCAAGCTCACCTTCGCCGGCGTGTGCATCGCCGGCACGCTGGGGTCGGTGCTGGGCGCGGTGGCCCTGTATTACATCGGCCTGTGGGCCGACGAGCCACTCATCCGCCGCTTTGTGCGCCGCTACGGGCGCTGGCTGACCA
>Ga0308416_1000082_pt1 | contig 31830 bp, 27 predicted proteins | sample HotsprSampleOS60_FD_203468 | JGI IMG/M metagenome (GOLD analysis project Ga0308416, IMG submission 203468) | Hot spring phototrophic mat microbial communities from Octopus Spring, Yellowstone National Park, Wyoming, United States - 20090730_OS60 ... | reverse complement strand
GCCGCTGATCGGCGGTTATCTGCTCGGACGCGCCGAGGACGTGACGTACTGAAGCAAACAGAACGAGGTAACCAATGAGCGACATCTTCATCCTACCGGGGGTCTGGACAGCGTTTATCGGCATTGCGGGGGTTCTGATCGCTGCTATCGGGATGATGCAGATCGATCATGCCCGCGCACTGGCGAGTGGATTGCGCACCCTTCCGTCGCGCTGGGGAATGACCGGTCGGTTCGTGCTGGGGCACCTTGCGGCGCTGCCGCTGGCAGCGGTTCCTGTGCTTCTCATCGTTTCTGCTGGAGTTGATGGCATGCCGCGTTTGCTGCTCGCAACCGCCGCGCTCGGCATCTACCTCTATGTTGGGATTGTCATTCCGCGCAAGCCGGTGACAAACAGACAACGGGAGCAGAAACGATTGCGACAGTTGACCCCTTCCTTTGTTGCGTATGTGCGCGTGGCACTTGCCGGGTACGATGCACCGCCGGTTCTGCTCGAACGCTACCTGATGCGACCGGATGACCGTTATGCCTCGATGCAGCGTGTGGTTGCCGATGCCCTGAATCTGGTGCACGATCGTGGCATCTTGCCGTTCGATGCGTTGCGACGCATTGCGCGCGACCGTGGGTGCCAGGAGTTGATCGATGTCACCGAGGCGCTGGCGCAGGCTGAAGCGGAGGGGTCCGATCCGCAGGCGGCATTGCTGGCGCAGGAGACGACGCTCAATCAGGTGCTCCACGATGAGTTTCGCCGCACGATTGAGCGACGCAAACTGTACCTGCTCGCGCTTGCGGCGCTTGCGGTCGTCAGTGTGCTGGTGCAGATCATTTTTGTGATTGTGATGGGCAGCGGTGTTATGGAACGTTTCTGAAAAGAGACCAGCAATGAAACCCTTTCGCCGCCCGCGTTCTCGACATCGTTATTCACCGCCGCAGCGTGCCGCTCGACGCTGGAACGATACCGTTAGTCCGCCGCTGAGTGACCGCCTGGTATCCATCATCCTCGCCTGGCAGCCGCTCGACCAGTTACTGACAGGGATGATGCGCTACCCTCGCGCGCTTATGGGTGTTGCCAGTGTGTGTGGCATTGTGATCGCCATCTGGTCTCTCATCCGGTTCGGGGATGTGATCCGGGATACGGAATATCGAGACTCATTATCCATAATTCAGAGCGCTTATACGCAATTATCTCCGGTGCACCCGCTCCCGCCTGTGCCAGATGATATGGTTCGCTTTCTGGCGGCGTACAACCAGGCGAGTGTGCTGGCAGCGATGCAGGGCAGGGCGGACGTGCTTAGTCCTTACCTGACGCCCGATGGACCTGCGTGGCAGGCAGTGATTCAGGAGTATGCACGGCGCGCGGAGACCGGTGAACGCCACCAGGCGACGCTGGTGCGCTGGGGGGTTCTGGCGAGCGACACCACACCTGAAGGCGCGTGGGTCGATACTCAGGAGCAGTGGGACGTGATCATCACTATTGGCGAACGTATCGTCAGCAGCAGACGCGGCATCCTGACACGCAACCGGTATGTGCTGCGTCAGGACGACGATGGGTGGCGGATTGTTGATATAGCAACAACAATGCTTATCCGGTAAAAAGTTCAGGAGACCGGGGAACTGATCTGCACCTGCGGGCAGGCGCATGACCCGCGTAGATGACCGTAACCCGGACATCATATGTAGGGGAGCGCTGCCAATGACATCGCAGAACAATAGTGCAGATACCACGGCGCAATCTGTTCCTCATAGCTCGACATCAGGCACACTCCACGCTCAGACGCGCCATCTTTCTGACCGCGCACGTCTGGCGCGCACTCCACGGCAGGTTTGGCGATACGGCCTGTGCGTGTGGATGGTGTTCCTGGCGCTCGCGCTGTGTCTCCCTCTCCCGGCTTATGCCGATGCGCCCGGCACCCGCGGCGATCCGCCGCTGCCGGAAGGATCGACCGCCCAGATCAGCGCCGATGCGTCACTTTGGCAGGATGTGCACCCGCTGGCGCCGCCAACCGCAGTGCAGCCACGGAATCGGTACGACATGGTTTCTTCGTCCGAGCCTTCGTCCTGGTTTTCGCGCTCACTCAATCCGGGCATGTGGGTGCTCGACGCTGGCATGGGCGTCTTTGCCGGGGTGATTCTTACCTTTGGCGAGACGATCCAGCGTGTAGCAGCCGCTCTGATCAAGGCGGGTGAGAATGTTCAATCATGGACGATCATTCCATCGAGTTGTCGCGACAACGCTGCAACCAACTTCGTCTTCTGCACGCCTTCCTCGCTCACCTACAATCATCCAGGCATGCAGGCGATCTGGAGCGTGATGCGCGCCGTTGCGCAGTTGCTGGTCACGCTCCTTTTTGTAGTGCGGATGAGCCGATTGCTGGCAGAAGGGCAGCAGAGCTTCGTCACCGAAGGGAAGGGGTTGGTGCTGACGTTCCTGGGTGTTTCATTGTTCATCAACTCGACCCAGGCGACGCTTCAACTGGTGATCGATCTCTTCAATGCTATCAGCGACGAGTTGCTGACGAGAGCCTCCTTCGAAATGCCAACGCCGATCGGGCACGAGTTGAACGCAGGTGCGGCGCTGATCTATGCCCTCTTCTGGGTGGCGATGGCATGGTTGATCATCAAAAACGCCTTTCGGGTTGTCCGCATCATGGTGCTGGTCGGACTCGCGCCGCTGGCAGGCGCGTTGCTGATGGACCGCTCGACGGCGCCACGGTTCTATGGATGGCTTGGTCGTCTCTTCGATCTGCTGATCGAGCAGATTGCGCTGGCAGCGACAATGATCGTCGCCGTGGGAATGATAACACCGCTGCGCGGCGGATCAGACCAGGTGTTCACCGGTTATGTGCTTGGTTTGCTAACGTTGCTGGTGACGGTGCTCGGCTCTGAACGGTTGACCGGCATGGCGCAGTCGGTCACGCATGGCACGCCGCTGGTGTCGCGGATTCAAGGGTTCATGTGGCGGCACAGCAGGAACGCTGTTGTCACAGGAGCAACCGGAGCGGCAGAGAGGGTTGCTTCCGCCAGCGGCAACTTCCTAGCGCGACGCGGGGTCGATGGCGCGTTCGAGCGAACGGCGCGCGAAGTTTTGAAGCCTGATGGGAACGGGCGCTCAGCCGCTGCACCCCGCCCCCTCGATGGTCGGGTTCCCTTCCGCATGCCCGTCGCCGACAGTCGCACCCGACGTGAGTACGACCGCCTAAGAGTCCGGGCAATTGCCGGGGAGCGACCTGACGAAGCGCGGCGAAAGATGGCAGCGATTCACGCGCATGGTATGCGGGTTCAGGCTGATGAAATCCGGCGCGGCATCGGGTTTAGAACACCCGGCGATGAGCGTCTGGCGAAAACGCGGAGCGCTGCCGAGCTTGAACGAAGAGCCGGGCTTCAAGAAGCATTCGCAGATGGTCGCCTTCGCCCGCGCCCGTCGCCGTGGAGCGCCGATCAGCAGCGTCGCCGCCGCGACATTGCCCGCGCCGCGCTGCTCGAAGCGCAGGCTGAGCATCGTATCGAGCGTGAAGAGACAATGGCGGCGCTGCAACGCGATGAGCGCGACCTCCTCGCTGCTCCGCCCGATCAGCGCGCAGTGATCATGGCGCGCATCCAGGAGCGGCAGGCGCGGGTGGCTGCGTTGACCCCCGCGAAAGGAATGACTGTCGCCGCAGCGACCCGCGCACACGCGGCCGCACTGATGCGACAACGACTGGCAGCCGAAGGTCTTGCCACACCACCCCGCACACGCGAACCCTGGAGCATGGAAAAACTATCGTCGCCGCTACGTCGTCCCGCCGTCGTGACAGAACGTCGCGTTCCTGCAAGGAGTCTGCGGTCTCTGTCACGCTCCCCGGTCATGCCGTCAGTGCTTGCTTCTGACGAAAAGGAGCGCAACCCATGAATGACGATGCGGACAATCGCCGGGCGCCATCACCGGTGCGTGATGCAGCGATCAGCGCGGGTCGCGTTGCCGGGCAACGCGCGCTGCGGGCAGTCGGGTCGGCGCTGATGAAAACCGGCGCAGCCGCTGGCGGAAAGGTCGTAGTCGTTGCAATGCTGGTTGCGCTGACGATCATCCTGATCGGCGGGCTGATCCTGATCATTGTGGGCGCGCTCGGCGCCGTCTTTCAGCACACCGCGCTGCCCTGGCCCGTGCCGCCGGACGTGCTGCCCGACGGAACCTACCGCGCAGGCGGTTGGGCTATCTCCAGTCGCTTCGGCTGGCGTCGTCATCCGATCACCGGTCAACCGGAGTTCCACGATGGCATTGACATCATCAATCCGACCGGCGCATGCCCGTTTGGATACCGCTGCATCCTCCCTGCGATGTTCGATGGGATGGTCACCTATGTCGGGTGGGACCCGAACGCGCCACGTCGTCCGGCGAAGGAAGGCGGCGGTCAGATTGTCATCGTTGAAAGCAGTCGCGGCGCATATCAGACGATCTACGCTCATCTGGAACCATACCGCTTGTATGTGCAACTCCAGGGGCGGATCGTCGATGAGTATGGGCGCTACGACGAGTATGCCGACTACCAGCCGATCGGCAGCGGCGAACTGGTTCCCGATGTGGACGAAGGGTCGATTGCGATCTGGTGTCAGGGAGATAAGCCGGTCTTCGTGCCGACACGCGACGGCGGGACGATCACCTTTCTCTACGACCGCCCGGCATCCTGCCAGACAGGTGTGATCTGGGGGAAACGCGGCAATGGCTGGCGCGGCTGGACTGCCGACGATCCCCCGGCGGACAGGCAGGGACGGGCCACGTTGCGCTGGCAAACGCCGCTGAGCGGTGTGCGTGGTCAACGCCGCGCTGGGGATGTCGCGCTACGTTTCCGCGCGCATCTCGTGCCGCCGCCACCCCCGCCGACCGCAACCCCGACGCCGGGGGTGCAGACCCCAATCGCAGGCGGACGCGCGCCAGACATGAACGACCTGGCAGCGCACCAGGGCAACCAGCGAACCAGCGATCCCTGCCGACCATACGGCGCTGGCGTGTACTGCGTGTGGCGACTGGCGGACATTCCGGTTGCGTCGCGGCATGATGATCGTCACCGGGTCACGTCTGGCATGGGAAGCCTGGAACGTGAGATGCAGACTGGTCTGTTCTTTCACCTGCCTGACGTACCTTCACCTACCGCGACGCCACCCCGACAAACCTCTTCCTTTCTCACGCTCAGCATGAGCACAGTCGGCGCCCCTCGTCTGCCGGTGGGCGGACGTCGCCGGGTCGCGCTGTCTGCCACAAGCAGCGACTGGCCCCTGACAGTGGATGTCGATGTCGGCGCGAACCTGATAGTGTTGGGTATCACCAACGTTTCCGGCGACGTGCGATGCACTCCCACAGCGCACACCGTCCGATGCGAAGGGGGTGGTCCGTATGTTCTCTTCACTGAGTTCGTGGTGGAAGCGTTGCCGGGTGCAGCAATGAACAGTATTCAGACCCTTCGCAGCGTGGCTGCATCACCAGTGCAACAACGGACAACGATGCTGAATCTGCTCATTGAGCCATACGCGGTCACACCCGGACCCTGGCCTCCGCCAACTCAGCTGCCAACCACTACACCGGCACCCTACCCAGCGCCGGTAATGCCAACGGTTCCCCCAGCGCTCCCCCTTCCACCGGAGATTATTCTCCCGGAAGTGACACTGGTAGCCGGACCTCCGCTAGGACCCGGATGGGGACCGGGAGACTCGCCGCTAGTGTGTCGGGTGCAGGCGCTCGTTCCCTTGCCCGGTGTTGTGAATGCTGCTGGCACAACAACAAACATGATGCTCGCCGAAGATGCAGCGCGCAGTTTTGCCGCAGTGCGCGCCGAGATTATCGCCACAACCGGACACGATCCACTCGCGCGGCTTGCCGATGCGCTGCGCCAGCCGGAGTTTCGCTCGAACAAGCCAGGGGTTGCGCTGATGTCGTGGCATATGACTGGTCGAGCTATCGATGTGGACACTGGCTTCCCCTGGCGGCGGGTGCGTGAAGGGCGCATGTGGCGGTTGTATCTCAACCTGACCGATGTGACCGCGATCTTCGAGCGCCATGGCTGGAACCGTATCCCGGATCGCGCTGATTCCCAAGAGTGGTGGCACTACGAATACCGCCCGAATGGGATCAGTTGGGCGAGCGCCATGCTGGAAGTCTGGAATATACAGCGTCTGCAAGCCGCATTTCCGCAGATCAACTGGAGCAGTGTCGGTTGCCAGGCGCTGCCGCCGGGCAGCGATACCTACCCGGAAGGTGATATGCGCGAACGTTGCGTGGCAGGTATTCCTTCGTTTGCGCGTCCCGTCGAAACACTACCAGGATGTGGTCCGCCAGTGCGTCTTGGCGATCGGTTGTATCAACTGGAGTCGCCGGTGGGGTTTGTTGGGCTGACGGGGCGTACTACCGGACCGCACCTGCACCTGGGGATGCGACAGCGCGATTACACGGGCAGCTTCCCGATGATCAATATCTGCACGCCCGAATGGCTGCGGGATCTCCAGCCGCCGCCGGAAACAAACTGCTGGACAGATATGGTCGATCCGCTGGCATTTCTTCCGCTGGCGCCACCAGACAACCCGGCGGGCTTACCCGAAGGAGCGCCCTATCAGCTGCCGCCACCGAACTACCCCGGTTCGCTCTACCGTGAGCCACGTCCTGGCGAACCGTCAGTCGGGCAGTACTGGTCACCTGATGCTGATGGCGGACAGTATGGCGGCGGCAAGGCAGGCAGATCGACATCAAGGTGACTTTCCACCCGGCATCCTGTGCCGTCGTGAATGTTTTCTCATCATCTGAAAGGAGCTGGCACAATGGAACCCATCATCACCACAATCGGCGCACTTGGACCCCATCTCCCGGCAGATCTCTGGCAGATCGTTGCCAATCCGCCAAAATTCGATGGACTGTTCAAGGCGCTCTTCGACTGGCTGAAGAACATCATTGCCGTTGCTGGCGGTTTCTTCCTGCTGATCGATATGGCAAAACATATCTTTTCGTCCCCGCGCGACTTGCGCAGCGCCGGAATCGATCTGGCGGTCTTCGTCATTCTTCTTGTGGTTGCCAACCAATCGTCGAGCATTGTGGCGTGGGCCATGGGATTGACCGGATAGACTGGAAAGGAGTGTGCGTATGAGCGATTACCTGACTGTAGCGCCGCCGCGACGTTTGCGGCTGCATGCGTCGGTGCAGATTGCCGGCATGCGCCTGCCTGCACGCGCGTTTCTGATGAGCATCGGCATACTGACGGCCGGAGGGATCGCCATAACGCTCGGCGCCGATATCGAGCGCACGATCTGGGCGAGCGGTTGCCTGATCTTTCTGGGACTGGCGCTGCTGGAAGGGCGTTTTTGGGGACGTTCATCGCGTGAAGCGGCTGGCATCGCATGGCGACATCTCAAACGTCCGAAACGTCTCCGCCTGATCCAGCCGCACATAGTGCTACCGCCCGAAGAAGCATTATCACCCGTGCTTAAGCAGCGTCGTCCGCACTGGCACTATCAGGAGGCTTCTGATGAGCACGACTGAACTGCACCGTGCGATTCCGCAGCGTATCGTGCGTGGCGCAATCCTGCGTTCCGACGGATGCGCTGTCGGACTCGTTACTGGCGGCGCCCCCGCCTGGGATTTACGTTCGCGTGAGAGCAAAGCGCGCCTGGCGGAGACGTACCACCGCACCCTGCTTGCGCAGGATGCGCCTGTCGATATCTACATCATCGACGGACCTCCCGACCTGGATCAGGAGATGACCGAACTCTACTGCCGCAGTAATCAGGCAGGGCATCCGACGCTGACTGCTGTCCTGGACGATATGGCGGCATACCTGGAGGAATGCGCCGGTGCAACCGCCAGTCGTCATCGACAAACAATCTGGGCTATCGCATGTAGCGATGGACCGGCGGGCGTCAGACCCCGGACGATTGGAGCGCTCTGGAGCGCAAACAAAGTCGCCGGATCGACGTCACGCGCTGCTGCATTGCTTACAGAGGCGGTCGAACGTGCGCGGCGACTGGCGGATGCGCTGATGGCGCTTGGTGGTTCGCCCCAACCACGCCTGCTCGAACCTGAGGAGATTGCACGACTCTGGTTTCGCCTGGTTGATCCGGTGCGGGCGGCGCGCTACCCGTTGCAGGGCGTATTGCTCGAACGAATCCGCTCCGTGGTGCGAGACCGTTGAGTGCTGAAAGTGAGGTTGTATGTCACTACGCGAAGCGCTATCCAAACCGATCATCGAGCCGGCGCGTCATCGTCGCAGTCCAAATGCTGCGCTGATCTCCGGCGCGACCACGCTCACCACGTTGCTGGCGCCGGACGGCATTGACCGGCGCTGGAGCCATATGGTGCAGATTGGCGATTCGTTCATGACCACACTGGAGGTACGCGCATTTCCGCCGACACTCTCGCTGGCGTGGCTCGATGATCCGGCGTTGGGTCTCGACGCCCCTGGCACGACCGTCCACCAACGCCTGGTTCCTGTACCCGACGCACTGGCGCGTCGGGTGCTGGCGCGCAGTGAAGACGCGGCGCTGGGCACGCTGGCAGGTGATGCGCAGGCGGGTACGCACTTCGACATGGAAGCGCAACAGGGGGTCGAAGCGACGGCGGCGCTGCGCCACGATCTGACCGCAGGAACGGATCGCCTGTTCCAGGTAGCGGTGACGATCACAATTGCTGCCGCGACACCCGAAGAACTGGCGGCGCGCGTGGATCGTGTGCGTCTGGCTGCGGCTCAGCAGGGCATCCTGCTGGGTGTTGTGCAATTTCAACAATGGGAAGGGTATCTGGGCGCTTTGCCGCTCGGATACGATCAACCCGGACTGCTGCACGACACCAGCGGGCGCGCCGCTGCGATGGGGTTGCCAACCGCTGCGCCGGGGTTGACACGTCGCGGCGGGCTGCCCATCGTGTGGGGAGAACATCCCCGCAGCGGCGCGCCGATCGTGTATGACCGCTGGCAGGCGACCAATCCGCATATGCTGATAGTCGCCGAGTCGGGGAGCGGCAAAACCTACACCATGGGCGGATTGCTGGCGCAGGAACTGGCGCTTGGCGAAGACGCCCTGCTCATTCTCGACCCGAAACGCCAGGAATACCGCTCGCTGACGACGGCGCTTGGCGGAGCGTACATTTCGCTCTCCGGTCGCGCCGGGTACCATATCAACCCCCTGGAACTGCCGCCGCTCGCGCCGGAGCGCGCCCGCGCCGTCGCTGCGCTGGAGGAAGACCTGCTTGGACAGCGGATCAGCGTTGTCAAGGCGCTGATAACGCGCGAACTGAAAGCGCAGGGCGCGGCGATCGACGCAGTTGGCGCAGCAGCGATCCAGGATGCCATTGCTGCCGCCTATGCAGCACGCGGGATCAGCAGCGATCCACGCACCTTCACCCAACCGATGCCCACCTTCAGCGATGTGCAGCAGCACCTGGCGGCAACCGCCCCCGAGCTGGCGCGCGCATTGACGCTTTTCACACGCGGCACGATTGGCGATTTGTTCAACCATCCATCAAACGTGCCGACCGACAACCCGCTGCTGGCGCTCGATCTCTGGACACTGCTCCAGAGCAACGACGAAACGCTTGCGCGTCTGTTGCCCGTGATCGTCATGGATTTTTTTGTGACCACTGCGATCAACCGTCCCACCGGTCGTCGTAGCCATCTAGTGCTCGACGAAGCGCACGCCCTGCTTCACTCGGAAGTCGGTGCGCGCACCCTGCAAATGATCTTTCGCATCGGGCGGAGTTTGCAGTTCAAAGCGACTGTTATCACCCAGAGCCTCGACGATCTGGACGAAAGTGATCAAACGCGCGTGTTGCTGGAGAATGCGCGCACCAAACTCATCCTCGGATTGAACCGCGATTCGGACGCAGTTAACCGGGCGACTGCCATTCTGCACCTGAATGAAGAGGAGGCAGCGTATCTGGCGACCTGTCGGATCGAGCGGGGAATTGGCGCAACGGCGTTGCTTCTGGCGGACGGTGAACGCACACCGCTCTTCATTCCAAAGTGGCCCGAAACGATCCATCGCATCGTCACGGGAACAGGGGGCGACCGATGATTATTGCAGGGTATCGAATCAACCTCGACGCGCTTCTGGCGCGGATCGTCTATCGCTGGCACTGGAACATAGCCGTCGTCGCGCTAGTTGCCAGCGCACTGATCGGCGTCACAAGCGGATTTATTCCACCTATCTGGCGTGGACGTGCCGAACTCATCATTCAGACCGTCCCAGGCGCATCCATCGATGTCGATGGGCGACCCTGGACAGGCGACATTTATGCAGGCACGCACACTGTTGTGGCAACCCTGCCGGATGGGCGTCGATCCTGGACGCGTCTCACGCTTCGGTCGGGAGAAACCGCGACCCTTTCACTTCCCCCCGGACTTCCAGCGCCGCGTGTGCGTCGGATGCCGTCTGCCGCGCCCGGTATGCCTGTCGCCGCGATCTGGCGCGCTGGCGATTCGTGGCGGGTACAGAGCGTGGCAGTGCTCCCCACCGAAACCAGGGAAAATGACGCCGACCATCGCGATCTGGCGACGCAGACGATTGCTATCGGTTCACGCGGGGTTGAACGATTGATGACCATCGATGCCTATCGCGGGCGTGCCGATGTGTTAACTGTTGGCGACGTTGGCTACGAGGCAGTGTACGAACCCTCCCGACCCGGCAGCCAGCAGGAGAGTCAGGTCGTGGTGCGCGGCTGGGATCGCGTAATTGCCACAGGCGTCGGCAACATATCGCTGCTGCGATTTGCGCCGGATGGTCAGGCGCTGCTGCTAGCGGAACGCACCGTAGCAGGCGAACAGATCCGGTACATGACCCCCGAATCACCACCGACTCCGGTGGTTGCCATTCCTGGCAGAATCACTGGGCTTGCCTGGCATCCAGCAGGAAGCGCCGTGCTGATCGCCAGCAGCGAAGGCGAACAACGGGCGCTGACTCTGGCGCGCCTGCGTCCGACACCGGTCGCGACTGTCATTGCCGAGCCTGCCGCAGACGGGTTACCGCCCTATGCCTGGGGTGACAATGGCATTATCTGGATCGCACCCGACGAAGAAGGAAAAGTGCATATGTGGAGTGCAAGCCTGGACGCCCTGCTGCCAGAGCGTCACGTTGCTCTCGATGCGCGGGCAATTACGCGATGTGCAGATGGGATGCTACGCCTGGTTACGGTTCAGGAAAGGCGGGTCATCATCGGGCGGCTGGAAGGCAACCTGATCATCGGTGAAGCGGTTCTCGCAGAGATACCGGCGCACCCCGATCTGACCGGTGAGTGGTACGGTAATGAATTGCTGCTGCGGAGCAGCGATAGCGCCTGGTTGATAACGATCGTGGAAGGAGAGCAGGATGCATGCACCACGGATTGAAACGCTGCTGATCAGCCTAGTGCTGCTAGTTGCCGCCGGGGTCGCGCTGGCGGCAGCCTATGCGCCTTCGATTGCTCCGCCGCGACATGCCGACCCTGGGCAGGAACGGGCGCACAAAACGCCGCCCTCTCCAGGAACGAACAGGCTGGACCGTCCTAGGAGCGCTCTTCAGGAAGCAACGCACGCTAGTGATGACAGTATTCCACCATTACCGGACATCAGTATCGATGCGCAGCGCGCGACTGCCAGTATGACTATTGTGGGCGGAATAGGAGCACTCGTTCTGGTCGTTGCCATTGCAAGGCAGCGAATCGGCAAAGTGGCACTGCCACGCTGGCGCACAACCGGACCAGGCGTGCCTGTCGATCGGTGGCGTGCAGATATGTGCGTGTTTGGACGGAACGCACAGCGGGCGGTGTTATCCGTCGTCGTGCATGGCGGCGCTGCGCTTCAGAGCGCCTGGATCGCAGCGCAGCACGCAGCGTCTGCCGCCTTTACGCATGCGAGGTGCGTCCCCGGTCAACTCGATGTGCACGGCGATCAGCATCCACTCATGCCGTGCGAACAGTGGACGTCACATATCGAAGCAGGGTATCACGTCCCGCCAACATGCTCGCCGCCAACTGATGACCATGCCGGGAAACCGGGCGCTGATACCGCAGACGCACCGGGCATAGCGGGAAGGATTGTCCCGGACATCGCCCCTGATGCTCAGGATCGGATTGCCACAACGACTCACGCGCTAGCGGATTATCCGGGCGACAGTCAACTGAAGGATGCCCGGCATGAGACTGACGTTCGGCAGAACCCGGCAGCGCCAATCCAGGGAGTTGAAGAAACAGTTGACACCGGCGACTTAGACGCGCCGCTCTCGATTGATGTGATGACGGAGAAAGCGGCAATGGTTATTGCAACGATTCTCGACATCAGTGAGCGACAGGGAGTGACCCGCAGCGTGGTCACATTCGGCGAAGCGTCCATCGATCACCGACGTGCACGGGTGCATCTGATGATCGACGCTCATCCTGGTGAAACCGAATTGCTTACGGCGTTGCCCGAAAGGGTGAAGACCGCGTTGCCGGGAGCGCAGGCGCAGTGGCGGCAGACATCCCATGCCCAGGCAGTGCTGACGTGCGTGATACCCGGCAACCTTCCGACGACGCAGATCGGGCGACTTCTCCTGCCGGTTGGGCGGCACGAACCCGTCTCGCGTCTCCCGACGATTCACCGCGGTGCGCCAGCAATCTCGTTCTTGCCATTGCGCACCTGGCGACACATCGGATTCTACGGCGGCAAAGCCATTGATACAGCCAGTTCCGCGCTGGTGAGCCTGTTATACGCCGAGGCGCCAGCAGCGCTGGCAGTGACAATCATCGACCAGGGGCAGATCAGCGCATATTACAAAGGCGCGCCACACCTCGTTCCGATGCCCGGTTCTGCGACAGAGTCGCTGATCGCCCTTGGTCGTGCAATGCGACGTATCGCTGAGTCGGATGGCGTCGTTCGACCGTTGTTAATCGTGCTCGTTGAACCGGATGCATCAACGTTTGCAGCGTATGACGACCTTATCACACGCCTGGCGCGGCATCCTGCTGCACCCGTGTACACTCTTCTGGTGCAGCACCGTCTTCCGGAGTTCCATCGATGGCGACATGCGAGCGTCATCACGCACAGTGGCGAACCGCAGCGTGCGGCAGACGAAAGAAGGTCATCATCAGAAACGCTGCGCATTGTTGCGCCACACCTACGTATCGAACGGCGCTCTTGCGCCTGCGATGCAACGCTCCTGGCAACCCTGACAGCGTCGCTACGCGGCGGCTTGAGTGCGCAGGGGATGCCTTCGGTGTGGAACCTGATCCAGGTATCTTGACAATCTCACAAACTTAGTGCTACACTTCACATACTTTCTATAACAATAATCTATGTCCCGTATCGTAACATCTCATACCAGTACGCGTGTGCTGGAGTAACTGGCTCAACTGTGGAGGTCTATGTGGATCGGATGGAAGAACCCCCTGACGTTGTAATCCGGCGATTGCCGTTATACGCCCGCAGTCTTCGCTATCTGCTTCAGGAAGGAGTTGAGTCCGTTTCCTCGCAGGAGCTTGGGGACCGAATTAATGTCACTGCCGCGCAGATCCGCAAAGATCTCTCGTACTTCGGCGAATTCGGCAAGCAGGGCATTGGTTACAACGTTCGGAAGCTTCTCCAGCAGATCGAAGACATTCTTGGTCTGACACGCGAGTGGCCCGTAGCAGTGATAGGTATTGGTCATCTTGGCGAGGCAATTGCCCGATATGAAGGGTTTCGTCAGCAAGGCATTCGCATCGCCGGGCTGTTCGATAGCAACCCCTCGAAGATTGGCAAGGTCATCGATGGCATGACGGTTCAGAGTATCGAGGAAGCTGATCGCATTATCAGGGAGCAGGGTATTCGCCTGGCGATTATCGCGGTTCCGGCACGTAGCGCTCAGGAAGTGACTGATCGCCTGGTTATGGCGGGGGTACGCGCCATCCTGAGTTATGCGCCAACGGTGCTCCAAGTGCCGGAGGGGGTCTGGGTGCGCTACATCGATCCGGTCGCAATTCTCCATAGTATGACCTACTATCTCGCCCGCGACATTCACAGTACGCGGCACAACAGTCCCGAAAGCTAGGCAGGATCATTTCTCCTTCCGGTGCGCCATCGCCCGGCAGCGTGTGACAATGGCAGGTGAGCTGGCAATCACTGGGCCGGTGCCAGCTTTCACACGTGCGTGAGGTGGCTGGCTCACCGGTTCCTCGATGCGAACCAGGATACTGTCCTGGAGACTGGCAAGAGTGTGACGCTGGAAGGCGTTGCGCAGGCAAGCCTGCGCTTGTGATCAAAAGTGGACTCCAGGTCTTCCGTCTCCCGCTCCTGTAACTGTTCTGTAACTACGGTGCACTACGCTCTCCTCGATTCGCCTCGCTATAATGCGATATCGCTATGGTGCGGTTTCTGCTCACCGGGTAATCCAGCGTCTGAATCTCTCATCTTTGAACATATGCATGTTGGCAGATCCTTCGCCGGATGCCTGGTGCCTGTGTACACCGGGTATGCGTCGAGTCTATTCTATTCTGCGTGCATGCGGGCGCTGCCTGTCGTTCCTGTTCCTCGAAAACGCGCGGCGGTAGTGACTGGGATGACAATTCGCTGCAACCCGCGATGATGTCCCGGTCGTTTGCGCACTGGCACGATGGTGGCCGCTCCGGCAAGACCAACGCTCCTGCTGGAGCGAACGGTCGGTTACCCGATTCCGGGAACAGGCGTGGATCGAGTTGTAACCGTGCCACTCTTCCCTTAGCGCCGGGATGAGCGATTCTCGAAGGAACTGCGGAATGCACAAGGTCAGGTTCTGTGTTCCGCTTTCCTTGATAGGAGGAAGATGTTTCCGAAGGAGGCCAGTATGAACCATGTTCGTCTGCTTACGGTTCTCACGCTGCTGGTAGCGATGATCCTCGCAGCCTGCGGCGCTCCAGCGGCTACGCCGCCGACGCAACCGCCTGCGCCAACGCAACTACCTGCGCCGACGCAACTACCTGCGCCAACGCAACCGCCTGCGCCAACTCCAGCGCCAACCGAAGCAACGGCGGCGGCACGTCTGACGTGCACTGAACCGGTGAAGGTGGGATTGATTACAGATGCCTCTGGGACTCTCGCCATCTATGGCGCGCATATTCTGCGTTCGTTCATGCTCGGCATGGAGTATATGGCCGGCGCACCAGGTGCAGCAGGCGAGAAGTTCGATTTCAATACCACTAAAGAGAATACCTTCAAGGTGGATGACTGCGAGATTCAGGTCTTTGTGCGCGACGATGCCAGCAATCCGCAGAATACTGCCACTATCGCGCGTGAACTGATCGATGTAAACAAGGTCAATATCCTGGTCGGCACCGTTTCGTCAGGTGCGACGGCAACGCTTCAGGGGATCGCCTTCGAGAACAAGATCCCGCTCATTGTTGCTCCAGCTGCCGCCAATGACATTACCGGCAAGGATTTCAATATCTATACCTTCCGCGTGAGTCGCAACAACTATCAGGATGCAATGAACGTCTGCACGTACCTCACTCAGAAGTACAAGAAATTCGTGCAGATTGCGCCGGATTACGCCTTTGGTCGTGGATCAGCGGCAGCTTTCCGCGATGCGTGCGGCAAACTCGGCGGTGAGTTCGTTGCCGACGATATTTTTGCACCGGCGGATACCACCGACTTTACGCCGTATATGGAGCGGATTCTGAACTCAGGCGCGGAGGCATACATTGTCACCTGGGCTGGTTCTGGCTTTGTGCCGCTCTTCCAGGCTGCGAATGATCTCGGCGTGAATGACAAGATGAGTCTGGCATCCGCTTTCATCGATAATGCCTTGATGCCGGTCTTCTACGGCGGGGCAGTTGGCTCGACCAGCGGTATTGTTTACCACTACACCGTGCCGAAGAATCCAGCGAATGATTTCCTCGTCGCCAATACCAAACCACGCTATGGCGTCAACCCCGACATTTTTGACGCCGACGGCATGAATGCCGCCATCTTGCTGGTCGAAGCCTTGCGCAAGACGGGTGGCGATGTCAGCAGCGAAGCGCTCATCAAAGCGATGGAAGGCATGTCGTTTGAAGGACCGAAGGGTACGGTTTACATCCGTCCCGAAGACCATGTGGCCATTCAGGACATGTACATCCTCAAACTGACCAACCTGACCGATCCGGACGCGAAGTTCTACGAGTATGTCGCCACAACTCGCCCGGAGCCGCCCTGTCTACTGCCCGAAAATCTCAAGGGACGATGTGGCGGCCTTCCCTATGGCAGCCTGAGCGGTCAATAAACCAGGTTGGGACAGGCACCGGACTGTTCGACAGTACCCGCGAAGGTAAACCGGAGGAGAGCGGAACGCTCGCAGGGACGGGTTTCATATCCCGCCCCTGCACATCTGAGCAGCGCGAGGTCTTGCAGCGGGCGCTACGGGTTGCAGTACAATTCCTTCAGAGATTGGTGAAACGCATCATACGCTGGACTCCTGCTATGGATACCGATATTGTTCTCGAAACTCGAAGCCTGACCAAAGCCTTTGGCGCACTGGTAGCGGTGGATCGTGTGAATATCAGAGTTCGCAGACGTTCGCTGCATGCCATTATTGGTCCCAACGGCGCGGGGAAAACCACACTGTTCAACCTGTTGAGCGGCAACCTGGAACCGACCAGCGGACAGGTTCTGTTCAAGGGGCGCGACATCACCCGTCAGCCAGTCCACCGAACCATTCATCTGGGCATCGGTCGTTCTTTCCAGATTACCAACATCTTTCCCAATCTCACCGTTTTCGAGAACATCCGTCTGGCAGCGCAGGCGACGGGCGGCGACAACTTCAAGTTCTGGCGTCCAGCAGCGCATTTCAAAAGGTATGAAGCGCGCGCCTGGGAGGTGATCGAGAAGGTGGGGCTGAAAGAACGCGCATTCGCACCGGCGCGCACCCTGCCGCATGGCGATCAGCGCAAACTGGAACTGGGCATGATCCTGGCGCCTGATCCGGAGGTGCTGCTGCTCGACGAACCGACCGCCGGAATGGCCGCCGAACAGGTGCCCGAACTGATTGCGCTCATCCAGGACATTCAGCGCAGTGGCGAGAAAACCGTCATGCTGGTGGAACACAACATGAACGTGGTGATGAGCGTTTCCGATACCATTACGGTAATGCATCAGGGGCGCGTGCTTGCCGAAGGAACGCCTGCTGAAATCGCGGCGAATGAAGAAGTGCAAACTGCCTATCTGGGTGGACTGTATCAGTTGAGCATGTAACCTGAACTCATGACGCAGATTCTGGAACTTCACGACATTCATACCTTTATCGGGCAATACCATATTTTGCAGGGAGTGAGCTTCACCGTTCCCGTGGGATCAATCACTGCGTTACTCGGGCGTAACGGGGCGGGCAAAACCACCACGCTCAAGACGATAATGGGATTGACGCCACCGCGTATCGGCGAGATTCGTTTTGAAGGTCGCAGAATCAACGGCATGCGCCCCTTCGAGATTGCTTCGCTAGGGATTGGTTTTGTGCCGGAGCATCGCGCTATTTTCCGCGATCTGACCGTCGAGGAGAATTTGAAAATTGCCGAACGCAAAAAAGGCGATTATGTGCGCAAACAGGAGATGATCTTCTCCCTTTTCCCCGATCTCAAGCGCCTGATCCATCTGCGTGGCGCCAATTTGTCGGGCGGGCAGCAGCAAATGCTGGCGATCGCGCGTGCACTGGTCGCCGATAACCGTTTGCTGTTGATCGACGAACCAAGCGAAGGGTTAGCGCCGGTCGTCATCGAAGGACTGATCGGCGCCATTCGCCATCTGGCTGCCGACAGCACTGTTGTCCTGGTCGAACAGAACTTTCTGGTCGCCAGTCAACTGGCGGAGTATTATGTCATCATCGAAGAAGGGCGCTCGGTGCAGAGTGGCCGTATGCAGGAGTTGGTGAACGATAAAGCGGCGATTCACCGTTATTTAGGGGCAGCGTAAGAGGCGGCTCATGGAACAGATACCGGCGATCATGCGCAAAAACCTGGTGTTGATCATCACCCTGGCAGTCATGCTCATGCTCTTTGTTGCTGCCGCAAGCGGTATGACCTGGCAGGATTTCGTCATAACCCTGTTGCGTGGTCTGGCAGTGGGAGCGTTGACATTCCTGGTGGCGTCCGGTTTTTCGCTTATCTTTGGGTTGCTCGACGTGCTCAATCTGGCGCACGGCACACTTTTCATGGTTGGCGCGTACATTGGCTGGACAGTGTATGTACGTCCCGATACATTTGTGGATATTCTGACGCCACTTGCGCTGATCATCAGTGGATTTACACTGGGGGACGTATGGAGACTGCTAGCGCAGCGCGTGCCGCAGTCGGGCTTGTGGAGACGGGTGTTGCCATGGGTGGCGATCGTGCCCGGTGTGCTGATCGGCTTTGGGGTCATGCGTGGCTACCCGGTTGCGTCCTGGAGTCTTGAGAATTATGCTGAAAGTCCCGTCACGTTTTCATTTCTCGCCAGTCAGGGGCAGCGTGTGATCCCTGCGCCTGCCACCTTCGGTGATGGCTCTCCGCTGATAGCATTCGGCGGGTTGATCCTGGCAAGTATGCTGATAGCGTTTGGACTGACGCTGCTAAGGCAGAGCGACATCCATACAGCAGCACATGTATCGTGGCGTCATGTTGTGCCCTTTGCCGGTCTTATTGCGGGAGGGCTGGTTGTGTTTACCGTCAATGAGCCGCTCACAGCGTGGTTGTTTGCACTGGATACCAACTGGTTGTTCCTGATCGCAGTGCTGGCGGCAGTATTGAGCGGCATGGGGCTTGGTGCGCTGATGGAGTCGACGTTGATCCGACCGCTGTATGTGCGCCCGATCTATCAGTTGATGCTCACTCTGGGGCTGAGCGCAATCGGGATTGAGATAGTGCGTGCGATCTGGGGACGTCCCGAGTTCACCATGCCCAAACCGGCGCTGTTCGCCGGAAGTGGCGAGGGATGTCCGGCAGAGTCGCTCTGGCTGGCGCTGCAGAATAGTTGTTCGACGATGCTGTTCCAGGGTGGGCGCATTCGCATCTACAATGAGATTTTTATCCCCCTGGTCGGGCTGATTGTCTTGATTGCCGTGTGGTTGTTGCTCAGGCGTACTCGCCTTGGCATGATCATTCGCGCTGGCGTGCAGGATCGTGAGATGGTCGAGGCGCTGGGGATCAATGTGCGACGGGTGTTCACAATGGTGTTTGCGCTGGGCGTGGGGTTGGCCGCGTTGGGGGGTGTGCTGGCGGCGCCGTCAATCGGGCTTTCCAATACGATGGGCGAAAGTTTTCTGCTCAATGCGCTTATTGCGCTGGCTATCGGCGGATTGACCAGTTACCCCGGCGCGGCAATCGGTTCGTTGTTGGTCGGGATGCTTCAGCAGTTCATTATCAAGTACGGTCAGATTGGCATTGCCATCCCGTTGACCGGAATTGTTTTCAAACCTTCGCCGCCGCTGGTACCCGCATCGACTATTCTGCTCATGGTGATCATTTTGCTCATTTTGCCCAACGGTCTGCTTGGCAGGAAGGAATAAGCGATGACAACGTCCGGTTCTTCCTTCGTGCAACGGTATCGCATTGCACTGCTGACGCTGCTGGCGTTGGTTCTCCTGCCATTTGTTATCGGGCTGTTCGAGGGCGCGTCACCCTTCGAGGTGTGGTCGAACCAGAGTGGTATGTCCAGGTTTATTCAGGGATTGGCAATCGAGATTTTCATTCTGGCGCTGTATGCCCTGAGTTATGACCTGATTTTCGGTTTTACAGGCCTGTTGTCGTTTGGGCATAGTATGTTCTTTGCGGTTGGCGCCTATCTGACCGGTATCGCGCTTAAGAGTTTCGGGCTGAACCTGTGGCAAACCTTTGGCATATTGATGCTGGCAGCTCTTGCGCAGGCGCTGTTGTTCGGCATTGTGCTGCCGCGCGTGAAGGGGATCACCTTTGCGCTGGTCACACTGGGTCTGTCGAGCGTGTTCCATATTGTGGTCATGTCGCGTGAACTGGGCGATTACACCGGTGCAGACGTGGGGTTGCAGGGGGTCATCATCCCTGATTTCATCAGCCCGGCTACGGAACGTCTCCGTCTGTACTTTGTGACGCTCACGATACTGGTCGTGTTCTACCTGATCTACCGCCGATTCGTGGATTCGCCCCTGGGGCGGGTATGCAAAGCGATCCGCGAGAACGAAGGGCGCGCGCAGATGCTGGGGTATAACACGTTCCTGTTCAAACTTGCGGCGCTGATCCTCTCGTCTCTCACCGCTGCAATAGCTGGTGCACTGCATACCATCTATCAACCGATTGTCAGTCCCGACATCGCCGGGTTGGGTTTCACCGTCACTGCCCTGCTGATGATCCTGATCGGCGGCGTGGGCACACTCCACGGCGCGCTGGCAGGCGCGGCGATCTTCCGCCTGCTCGACTTCGGACTGCGGCGCTACCTGGGAGAGAGCGCCAGTTTTGTCAACGGCGCGATCTATGTGCTGATTGTGCTCTTTCTGCCCTATGGAATTGTCGGAACGTGGCAACTCAAAGCATCTCTCTCCATAGCGCACATGCGCCAGGGTTGGCAGCGTTTGCTGGAAATGGTTGGTGTGAACGTCGAACGTCGCGCGTCCAGAGAGTAGCCGCACGATAAAGCCATTCGGTCAGCATCCAAATGAGAGATGAAGAAGGCGCGTGATCCTGCAACACGAGCGTGCTCATGCCTCTGCTTACCTGTGACGATAGATGATGTCGCGCCACCCTGCTGCAACCGGCAACCTTGACGACTATTCTCGAACGTGATACACATGGGCTATCGTGATGCTGTACAGAAAACAGGCATGTGTGGTAGAATGTTTACACGTTTCCGTGTTCTTTTCCGAGTCCTACCATGACCAATCTGACCTTCTACGAGTTCTTTGCCGGCGGCGGTCTTGCACGCTTTGGTTTGGGCCCGCAGTGGACATGCCTGTTTGCCAATGACATCGATGAGAAGAAAGCGGAGGTCTACCGGCGCAACTTTTCCGGCGCACCGGAACTGGTTGTCGAGGATATTCGCCACATCACGACTGCGATGCTTCCTGGTCATGCCGCACTGGCATGGGCATCGTTCCCCTGCCAGGATCTGTCGCTTGCGGGGAAGGGCAAAGGGCTTCGCGCCGAACGCAGTGGTACGTTCTGGCCCTTCTGGAATCTGATCACTGCCCTCAATCGGGAAGAACGAGGCGTTCCGATCATCGCAATCGAGAATGTTGTTGGTCTCCTTACCTCGAACAACGGTCACGATTTCCAGGAGTTGATAACTGTTATTACTGCGGAAGGATACCGCCTGGGCGCGATGGTTGTCGATGCGGTTTATTTCGTTCCCCAATCGCGACCAAGGCTTTTCATCATTGCCGTTAAGGAACATCTGCCGATACCGGATGATCTCACAACGTGCACGCCGCACGCCATCTGGCATCCGGTTCCGGTCGTTCGCGCGTACCGTCGCCTGTCGCCGTCGATGCGCGAAGGGTGGATCTGGTGGAATCTCCCTTTTCCCGATGATGTGCGGCCACGCCTGCAGGACGTGATTGATCCAGAGCCGATCGGCGTATCCTGGCATAGTCAGGAAGAAACGCTCCGTCTCCTGTCACTGATGTCCCCGGTCAATATCGCCAAAGTACGTCACGCTCAGGCGACCGGTCGCCTGCACATCGGCACTGTGTACAAGCGAACGCGCACACAGGATGGGGCCAAGCGCCAGCGCGCTGAAGTGCGGTTTGATGGCGTCAGCGGTTGTTTACGCACGCCTGCTGGCGGTTCCAGCCGACAGACCATCCTGGTCGTCGAGGGTGATACCATTCGCTCCCGCCTGCTTTCCGTGCGCGAAGCGGCGCGGCTTATGGGATTGCCCGACAGTTACTGGCTGCCGGAACGGTATAATGATGGGTATCATGTGATGGGCGACGCCGTTGCGGTGCCGGTTGTTTCCTGGCTGGAGACGCATATTCTGCGTCCGCTTGCAACAGGACGTGTTGAGATCGCAGAGAGTGACAGATATGCCGACAAAAGAAATCATACCTTGTGTCTTATCTGATGAGACAAGACGTTTGATCGATGCGTATGCGGAAGCGCTCAGGAATCAAGCGTATATGATCGGCGATCATGGTTTGAGCGAGGAGGAGTTTTGGGCTTCGGGGCTTTTTCGTGGCGCTATCGAGCGTCTTCGCGGACAACAGGCAGCTAGCATGGCTCAGAAGCGTAGATTCATCGAAAGCGTTCTTGAATACCTGAAGCAGAACAAAAGAATAGAGAGATGGGATTTCAGGGGCACCAGAGAGCGCCACGATTATGAAGTTCACATCGACGGTCGTATTTGTGTTTTTGAGGCCAAAGGATGTCTTGATGGCAATAACACAAATATCTTCGAAAGACCTGCGAATGCAGACGAATTCATTCTCTGGTCACTCTGCCAGAATCCTGGAGCAGATCCGCGTCACAATGCCTGGTCAGGCATACATACCCGGCTAAGTGCAGAAATTGTTAAAGAAGAAAAGCGTGTAGATGGATTGATTATATGGGATATGATCTGTGGAACAAAAGGTCGCATCTGCCCGAAGTTGTCTCAAAATCGTGCGAAAGTAACTGATATAGGTAATGGTTTTTATGTTCCACCACCGTGTTTGTATCTCTTCCCTAGAACCGTACCAGAGGTGCGCACAAATCCTCGTCCAAACGTTTGGAAGATTAAGGAAGTTGCGTTTCTTAAGGTTCTTTACGATACATTTTTCCTGTCAACCTGATGATGTGGTGGAGGTGAGTATAGAAGTGAGACAGAACGGAAATTATGTAGAAAGGCGCACAATTTGCACTCGTAAAGAAATAGAAGTTGCCTCTTCAGATTGGACGAAGATAAAGCGCTAAGTTATGCCGGATGTATTCAATCCTGAAGAACGCAGCCGCATTATGGCAAAGGTTCGTGGTGAGAACACGTCGCCAGAACGCCTTGTGCGATCGTTAATTCATAAAATGGGGTATCGATTTCGATTGAATGTCAAAGATTTACCCGGAAAACCTGATATTGTCCTTAAGAAGCATAAGAAAGTTATATTTGTGCATGGGTGTTTCTGGCATCAGCACGAAGGGTGTCCCCATGCTGCGCGACCATCGAGCAATACAGAATACTGGAATAAAAAACTGGATCGGAATATGATTCGTGACCGGGAAAATGTGCACAAACTGGAATATCTGGGCTGGAATGTGCTGATCGTGTGGGAATGTGAAACAAGAGATCGCGAAAAACTGTTCGACAAACTGAAAGGCTTCCTGACATCCTGATGTCTCACCGCGTTCACCCCATCCCCGTTATTATCGATCTGCCGCTGAACGAGATCGTCGATCAGCGGCGCATCGCCCGGATTGCGAGCGGAGCGGCGCTTGCCGCCGCCGTGCATGCCGGGTTGCATCTGCCGGTCGTCTGGAGCGCCGAGCCGCGCGAAGCCAGCGAGACACACTTCGAGGAACTGGCGCAGGCAGTTCCTGCCGATATCGACGTTATCTACGGCATCGGCGGCGGTCTGGCGGCGGATGCGGCGAAGTACGTCGCATGGCGCCGCAGTCTCCCGCTGGCATTGATTCCGACCGCCCTCTCGGTTGATGCCCACTTCACCTGGGTCAGCGGCGTCCGCCGCAACGGATGTGTGGCGTACCTCGACACCGGTCCGGCGCAGGTTGTGTACGCCGATGACGGGTTTCTGGCGCACGCGCCGCCCCATCTTCGCGCCGCAGGCGTGTGTGACCTGCTCTCCATCGCTACGGCGCTCCACGACTGGCGGTACGCGGAAGAGTGCGGCATGAATCCGCCGGAGCAACGGTATACGCCGTGGGTTGCCATGGCAGCGCAGGCGATCCTCGATGGCGCGATCACTGTTGCCGAAGCCGCAGGGCGCGGCGACCTGGAGGGCATCCGTGAATTGCTGCGGCTCCTGGCGCTCGAAGTGCAACTGTGCAATCTGATCGGGCATAGCCGACCGGAGGAAGGTTCAGAACACTATCTGGCGTATGCGCTGGAAGCGCATCCATCAATCGGCAGCGGTCACGCCCACGGTGATCTGGTTGGACCGGCAATCCTGCGCGCTGCCGCCTGGCAGGGGCAGCATGTCGCTCCGCTGGAGCAGGCGCTGATCCAGGCTGGCGTACCACTTGATCGCGTGCCGGAAACGGTCATGCAGGAGGTGATCCGGGAGTTGCCGTCGTATGTTCGACGCCACCATCTCGCCTTCAGCACCGCGCACGACCTGTAACCTGCGCGCCGCCCGGTGGTACAATGCGGGGCAGTCCTCTGGATGCGAGGTGAAATATGAAGATTGTTGTCATCGGCGGCGGCAGCACCTACACCCCTGAACTGATCAAAGGTCTGATCGCCCGGAATCCAATCCTGAATCTGCACGAAGTGTGGTTGGTCGATCCTGACGAGGAACGCCTGCGGATTGTCGGTTCGTTCGCGCAACGCATGGTCAGCCACGCTGGTGCGGGGTTTCGCGTAGAGTTGACCGCCGACCGGCGACTGGCGCTGGAAGGCGCCGATTATGTGGTGACCCAGTTTCGCGTTGGCGGCCAGCAGGCGCGTCACAATGACGAACTGCTTGGACGACGGCATCGTCTTGTCGGGCAGGAGACGACCGGCGTCGGCGGGTTTGCCAAGGCGCTGCGCACCATTCCGGTGGCGCTCGACATTGCGCGCGATATGCGCGCAATCGCACCGCAGGCGATCCTGCTCAATTTCACAAACCCGGCGGGACTTGTCACTGAGGCAGTGGCGCGTCATGGCAGCGTGCCGGTTATTGGGTTGTGCAACAATGCGATCAATGCGCAGCGCGCGATTGCCCGCATGTTCAACGTTTCGCCCGAACAGGTGTTCATCGAACGGGTCGGGCTGAATCACTTGAACTGGATCCGTCGCGTGACGATCAACGGCGATGATGCCACTGATGCTGTACTTGAGGCATATGTCGAGCATCTGCGCCACGACGAGGATCCGATCCGTTTCCCCCCACGACTGATCCAGATGCTGCGTGCCATTCCCTCATCGTACCTGCGCTATTTCTACCTTACGCCGCAGATCATTGCGCAGCAGGAGAGTGGTGCGCCAACCCGCGCCGAAGTGGTGATAGATGTCGAGCGACGGTTGCTGGCGCGGTATGCCGATCCGAACCTGCGCGAGATGCCGCCGGAACTGATGGAGCGCGGCGGAGCGTACTACTCCACTGCGGCAGCGGCGCTGATCGAATCGCTCCACACCGGCGACAACGCCATTCATGTCGTGAATACGCGCAACAACGGCGCTATCCCTAACCCGGACGATGATGTGGTTGTCGAGATGCCATGCACGGTCGAGAAGCATGGCGCTATGCCCATCCCCGTCGCTCTGCTCAAGCTTGTGTTCCATAGTCTGACGTGTCAGGTGAAGGCGTATGAACTGCTGACTGTGAAAGCCGCGGTCGAGGGCGACGAGGATGCAGCAATGCTGGCGCTGCTCGCCAATCCGCTCGGACCGGACGCAGCGCGCGTTGAGACCGTATGGGAGGATATCAAACGAACGAACCGGGGTTTGCTTCCGACCTTCGAGAGGTAACGTATGAATGCGTCTGCCCTGCTCGCTGGCACCGCAACGTGCCGCATTACTCCCCAACTCGATGCCCGTCCAGTTTTTCTGGCGGGATTTCAGAACAACCGGCGTGCTACAGCGATTGACACCGACCTGTATGTGCGCGCACTTGCGCTGCGCTTCAATGAGCGGATCGCAGTGATCGTCGCCTGTGACCTGATCGGTCTCGACCGCAGCGATGTGCTCGATGTGCGCGCAGCCCTCGACTCGCACGGCATCGATCCGTCCGGTCTGGTTATCGCCTGCACCCACACCCACAGCGGCCCGGATACACTGGGATTGTGGGGACCAGACCGGTACGTCAGCGGTGTGGATACGCTCTACCTGGTAGCGGTCAAACAGGCAATCATCGATGCGGCAATGGAAGCGCTGACATTCTGCTGCCCGGCGCGCATGCGCTGCGCAATGACCCGTCTGCCGGGATATATTGCCAACTGATCCGGACATTGTTGACGATGAAGTGGCGGCGCTCCAGTTTGTGAAACTGGATGGCGAAGTGATCGCCACCCTGCTGAACATGGCGTGCCATCCAGAAGTGCTGGACGGCGACAGCACGCTGATCTCGGCGGACTATGCCGGGTATGCATGTTGAGAGGTGGAGGCGCGGGTCGGCGGAGTGGCGTTGCATGTTTCTGGCGCGCTGGGTGGAATGTTATCCCCCGACACGTGCGATCGCACCCCCGCCTGGGCGGAGCGCATGGGGCGCGCCTATGCCGATGCAGCACTGGCGGCACTGGCAGCGTCGGCGGTGATCGATGCCAATCGCCTGGAAGTGCGGCGCACCGAATTCGACCTGCCGCTGGTCAATCCGCTGCTGCTCATGGCGCAGCAGATTGGAGTACTGCGGGTGCGCCAACCGGTGAACGGCGCGATTACAACCTCGTGCACCTTCATCGATCTCGGTGCAGCGCAGATCATCACCATTCCCGGCGAACTGCTGCCACGGCTAGGGTTCGAACTCAAAGCGGCGCTGCCCGGTCCATGCCGGGTGCTCATCGGTCTGGCGGACGATGAGATCGGCTACATCCTGCCCGATGACGAATTCGTGCCCCCGCCGATTACCTGAACCCCGGCAGGCAGTATGAAGAGAGCATGTCAGTCGGACCGACCGCCGGCTCACGTGCACTTGCAGCGGCGCGGGGGCTGATCGGAAATCATCCGTGAGAGCGTCTGCCAGGGGACGCGCCCACGGTTGCCCACGGTTGACGGGCAACATCTCAGCGGTCGATGAACTCAACCACCCGCTTCACGAACTCCGCCGGGCATTCGAGGTGTGGCGCATGCCCGGCGCCCTCGATGACATGATGGGCCATCACCGGGCAACGCGCGCACATGTCGCGTGCGATTACCGTAAACTTCTCATCCAGCGCACCGGTGATCAGCAGGGTCGGTATCGAGAGGCGCGGCAGGTCGTCCCAAAACGACGGTTGCGCGCCCGTCCCCATGCTGCGGAGACTGGATGCCAGCCCTGCCGGAGTGTTGCGCAGGCGCTGTGCGCGTAGCCGCTGCCGCACCGCTTCCGGCAGGCGCCGTTGACTCTCCCACAGCGGCAGTCGCTCCCATTCTTCCACAAATGCAACAATTCCGTTCTGCTCAATACGGGTCGCCAGCGCCTCATCGAGCGCACGCCGCGCGGCGCGTTCCGCTTCAGTCGCCAATCCCGGCGATCCGCTTTCCAGGATCAACGTCCGCACCGCATACGGGTGCAGCAACGCAATCCCCAGCGCCAGGCGCGCCCCCATCGAATACCCGACCAGATGCGCTGGCGTGGCTCCCAGGTTGCGCAGCCGGGCAGCAATATCGCCAGCAACCAGCGGCAACGTGCAGCGTGCCGGGTCTGGCGGCGCAGGCGTGCGTCCGTGCCCCGGCAGATCGATCCGGATCACCCGAAACCGATGCGACAATTGATCGGTCACATCTGCCCAACTCTCGCCGCTGCCGGTAAAACCGTGGAGCAGCACCAGCGGATCGCCGACGCCGGTCTCGGCGACGTGATAGGAAATATCAGTCGCAGGTGAGGTTTCGATTGCGCTGCTCAGCTGCGGGTTGTGAAGTGCCATGTGATATTGAAAGATCAATCATCATAGGTTCCGGTGACCGTTACTTCAATAGTCGTAAATGGCGGCAGTGCCTAAGCCGGTATGATAGCCACGCCTTTGTAACCGGCAGGAAGGTTTGTTGTTACAGAATGGGGCAGTGCTACTCCTGATGCTGTGCGCAGGCTTACACTGCTGATACCAGGCGTCGGACCGAAGTATGGCCAGATCAGAGTAATTGGCAACTTTATCGAAGGAACATCCGGCTGGTTACTCCCAGGATACCGTACTGACCAGCCGGAGAAGGTCGTATCTTGATCAAATCGAGCATGCGTTAGAACATCCAACCCGGCAGCGCTGACCCCTCCCGTTTGGTAAAATCCGAACCCAAAGGTCAGAGTCGTTGGATACAGCAACCAGGCCCGATGTCCAACCGACATCATCCAGCTATCTATCGCGTCCAGCAGTTTCCAGGCGTTGCCCGATCCCAGCCAGACATTTCCTTTCTGGGCACATGTCTGCCCTGCTCCAGAAGCCCAGGGAAGCGACGGATTCTGGTCATGGGTCAGCACGCCGTTTTCCGCCATATAGCGCGCATGTTGAACACAATTGTCATTCAAAGTCGGATCGGCAGTGACCGGCGGAACACCAGCACGGGCGCGATATGCATTGACTCGTTCGAGCCAGTCATTCGATGGGAGGGATGGTTGTTGCGATGCCTGCCCAATGTGCTGAATTTCATTGCCCAGCAATCCTAACAAGACACGGTAAGGAGGGGCAAGTTCCGGATGCACCTCGAATCGCGCACGCTCGAACCACTGCACCTGATACGTTTTGCCATCGCTCAGTGTTTCTGAAACAAGATTGCTCAACGGCAAGCCGAAGAGCGCCAGACTCTCAGCCTCGGTCGTACCATGCCGACCATCGAGTTCAAGTCCATTTGCACGCCACGCAGCAAGAATATCCTCACACACATTGTGACCTGTCTCTGGAAAGAAACGGCGTCCTGGTTGCGGTTGACTCCGCGGAAAGGATCGCCAGTCGCGTCCCATCTGAGAGAGACGCTCGGCACCCAGTCTTCCCAGTAAGACATCGTAGGGCGGACGATTGCCTGGATTCAGTTCGAGGCGATTGCGCTCAAATTGCTGCGCGCGCACCATACGCCCTTCAATAGCTATGTCTTGCTCAGGTCCTGTGGGAAAACCAAACACCGGTAATCCGCCGTTCTGTTCCCAGAATGATCGTATGCGTCCTGAGATGCAAAAGCCGGTTTCAGCGAAGCATCGTTCAGCACTCCGCCCCGTTGCGTGGGGGATCGTCGAGAAAAACGCTATTCCCGTAATGATAAGGAGAAGAAAATATCGCATATGCAGACGTATGCCTCCTTTCTATGCGCATTATATTAATTGCCGAAGCCCTGTATTCCGACGCTCACGCTGCGTGAAGCAACGACTACCCCAAATTGCACAGGACGCGCTACAATAAGAAAATAACAAACACACTATGCGCTACCGCAATGTCGCGGCGGATGAGAGCGTCGTTGTTATCCACAGCATGGGTGCAGCGGCGCTGCGCCCCTCCCGGCGCCAATCGCCGCCATTTCGGTGGCGTGCGGAGGCGCCTGCAATGCGTATCAGGGCTAAAGAGTTTCCTCCACTGTTCCGTGACCGACGCGAGGCAGGTATGTTGCTGGCGCGTCGGCTCGCGGCATTAGCCGACACTCCCGATCTGCTGGTGCTGGCGCTGCCGCGTGGCGGCGTACCGATTGCGTATGAGGTCGCGCGTACGCTTCACGCGCCGCTCGATATTGTCCTCGTGCGTAAACTCGGCGTCCCCGGACATGCCGAACTGGCGATGGGCGCCATCGCGGAAGGCGGTGTGCGCGTCCTGAACCACACAGTCATCAGAGAACTTGGCATACCGTCAGACATCATCGAGCATATCACCACTGAAGAACAACGTATTCTCGAACAGCGCAGACGCCTCTACCGCGGCGATCGGCGTCCGCCGACGGTTGAAGGCGCGCGTGTCATTCTCATCGACGATGGTTTGGCAACCGGTATGACCATGCAGGCTGCTATCGAAGCAGTTCGACGAGGCAGTCCGTCCGGGATCATTGTGGCAACGCCGGTTGCTGCTCCCGAGAGTGTCGCGGAAATCGAACCGCTGGTGGATGAGGTTGTTGCGCTGGCGACGCCTGAATTGCTCTACGCGATTGGCTTGTGGTACAGCGACTTCACGCCAACCAGTGATGAGGAGGTGCGCGCGCTCCTCGCCGAGGCGTTTTGCGGCTATGCACCGGCGCCTCGTTCCGATGAAGCGCTGGAACGAGGCGCCACCTGATACGATCCATGATGGCTGAATGGCTCGAAATCATGTGTCATCGTGGAATTCAGGAGGAACGTATGAGTGTTTTACTCAAAGGAGTATCGCGCGAAGAAGTGCGAGAATTAATTGAGCAAGGAGGGACGCCATGGGTCTCGTTCTTCCTAGCGCCCTATCCGCCGGGTGAAACGCTTCAGCGTGCGGTTCAACTCGAAAATCTGCTACGGCGTGCCGAAGCGGAACTAGAAGCCAGTGGATATGAGCGCGATGATATGCGCGCAATGCTGGCGCCAGCGTGGGACATGACCGATGCGCGAGCACTCGAAGCATACCAGGATGCGGGTCTGGCGATCTACGTCGCTCCTGGTCAGGTTCACATCTACCAGTTGCCGCATCGTGTCAGCGATGCGGTGATGGTGGGGCGTCGTCCATACATCAAACCGTTGCTCATCCCGCGCCCTGCAACCGACTCGTTCTATGTGCTGGCACTGAGCAAAAGCCGCGTGCGGTTGCTGCATGCCACGCCATCCGGCATCACAACAGTTCCGCTGCCTGACGCACCTGAAGGACTCGACGATCTGCCACAAACCGACCCGACCGGTCGTCAGGCACAACGCCACGTCACTCGTTCAATGCGCGGCGGCGCAAGTGGCGCCATGTATCCAGGGCATGGCGGCAACATTTTTGATGAAAAAGCGGAGGTGCATCGCTATCTTCAGGCAGTGAGCAACGCTGTCGAGCGCGCCATGAACCGCGTCCGCGATCCGCTAGTGCTGGCGGGTGTAGAGTATATGGTCTCGATGTATCGTTCGCTGAACGGATATGCGCATGTTGTCGATGGTTACATTAGCGGCAGCCCGGATCACCTGAGCGACGAAGCATTATGTGAACGCGGTGCAGACATCCTGATGGACGACCTTAGCCGCCGTGCCACTGATGAGCGTGACCGCTTCGAAGCGTTGCTTCAGTACAATCCGCCGCGTGCCAGCACGAATTTGCGCACCATCTTGCCCGCAGCGCACATCGGGCGTGTCGAGCGCCTTCTTGTCGCCAGTGACCGACAGGTCTGGGGGCGCTATAACCCAGATGAGGAGACCGCCTTACTGCACGACGAACCACTGCCGGGTGATGAAGACCTGCTGGACCTCGCCGCTCACCAGACAATTCTACATAGCGGCGAGGCGATTGCAGTGGCGGCTGCCGAAATTCCCGGCAGCAACGGGATCGCAGCGGTCTTCCGCTATTGATGAAACCGGATACCAGCGCACGCCAGGTCAATAGTGAGAGACACAGGTCGTTCTGGGATGTTCCTGGCACGCTGGAACGGTGTGTGTCCCCACGTAGCCTGGGGTGCAGGCGTCTCGCCTGCACGCAGCGATACGACCTGTCACGGGAGCGAGGGCATCGTATCCTCGACCACTCCACGAATGCGGACGCCCTCGCTCTGTGGCAAACAGTGCAGATTGGAAACGAACATCGCCGTATCGCGTGTCGTGTTCTACCAGATGTGATGTCAGCGACGAGTCGCTGAACAAGTGCTGCTACAGGACAGAACCTCATCATCCTCTTTCACCCCCGGTTCAGTAGAATGCTCTGCATCGATGTAGTTCGTTGATCGCCAGCAGGGGCGCGCGCTAGCGCCAACAAAGAAGGGCAAAGCATTGCTCTCATCATCTTTTCATCTTCGACGCATCCTGCCAGCGTTCTGCCACGCATCTTCCATTCCTCGTATGCGCGCACAGGCGTAGACTCAAGGTGAACAGCGGCATATTGACGCCGCTGAAGAAAGGAGAAAACCATGAAACGCGGGATCCTTCTGGTCACTCTTCTGCTGGCAATCAGCGGTGCGCTTGTTGCAGCAGCGCCGGCGAGTGCAGCGGAACGGCAGCGATGTTTCCCGGAAACCGGCTACTGTGTCTCCGGCGCGATCCTGCGCTACTGGGAGCGCAACG
>Ga0308416_1000080_pt1 | contig 32581 bp, 26 predicted proteins | sample HotsprSampleOS60_FD_203468 | JGI IMG/M metagenome (GOLD analysis project Ga0308416, IMG submission 203468) | Hot spring phototrophic mat microbial communities from Octopus Spring, Yellowstone National Park, Wyoming, United States - 20090730_OS60 ... | reverse complement strand
CGCGCGATTTGGAAGTCATCGCGCTGGTCGCCCATCAGATCAGCCTAGCTTTGCTCAACGCTCGGCAGATCGCCGAGCTGCGCCGGGTGCCCCAGCTCATCTCCCAGGCCCAGGAGCGCGAGCGCTCCCACCTGGCTGAGGAGTTGCACGACACCATCCAGCAATTCCTGGGCCGGCTGCCCTTCCACATCGAGCTGGTTCGAGGATCCATGATGGATGGCGCTTTACATGAAGCGGATGCGCAGCTTGCGCGTTGTCTGGTTGACATTCGGGATAACGCGCGCATCCTGCGCCAGATACGGCATAACCTCTCGCCGACCCAACTAGAGGGTAGCTTGATCGAGCCGTTGAGGGCGCTTGTCGAGCACTTCGGCGCGCGCACCGGCCTGCATGCGCGCGCCGACCTGGCTGCCGAGGTGAATGATAGTCTTTCGAATGAGGCGCGCCATGCGCTATATCGCGTGGCGCAGCAAGCGCTGGATAACATCGAGGCTCACGCGCACGCGCGGCATGTGCGCGTGATGCTGACGAGGACAGCCGACGACCAGATCTGCTTGTGTGTGGAGGACGACGGTCGCGGTTTCTCCCCCGCGGATGCGGAGCGCCGGGCGGCTGATGGCCACTTTGGCCTGCGCTCGATGCGTGCGCGGCTCGAGTCCATCGGCGGATGCCTGACGATAGATTCTGCGCCCGGCCAAGGCACGCGCGTCGTCGCTCGGCTGCCGCTCGCCCGGCAAGTTGCCCCGCTTGTATCTGCCAGGGCGGGGGAAGCGTAACCGTAAATGGTCAAGCGCACGTGCTGTCTGCGAAGGTCAAGCAGGTTAGCCAGTTCATCTCGTGTTCTGCGCTGTTCTGCTGCTTCTTGGTGCGGCCTCACCTAGACGAGATGCTTCACTCAGGATGAGCGCTTCTCTCTGGCTCGCGTTTCTTCAAGAAGATGACCTTAAACGCCTCTGCCGGCACTAAGCCGCGCCCGGCCTGATAGGCCCACTGGCGCACCCGCTCGGCAACCTCCTCACCGACCTGACTGCGGTGCTGAAGCAGAGCTTGTATCTTCAGCTCCAGTGTCTCGCTAATGTCCACCCAGGTGTTGGGGTCATCCACCCATTGAATCCATACCTCGCGCACTTGATGGGCTGGGCCAAGCTCCGGATACAGCAAGGGCATCGCCGCGATCGGCGCTACCGCGTCCATCGTCGCAATGGCCACCGCGCGATGGTCTGGATGGTTGATGTAGTCGTCGCCGTCGTACATGCGCGTCGGGTCGAGCGCGATCACCACTTCGGGCTTGTGTTTGCGGATCAGGCGCACCAGATCTTTGCGCAGCTCCAGGGTGGGCATCACCTCGCCGTCGTTGTAGCGCAGGAACTCAATCTCGCGCACGCCGCAGATCGCGGCCGCGGCGCGCTGTTCGCGCTCGCGCAGCTCCGCCAGCGCCTCGCGGGTCAGGCTTGGGTCCTGGCTGCCGCTGTTGCCGCTGGTGACCAGCACATACACGATGCGCGCGCCGCGCTTGGCCCATTTCGCGCATGTGCCGGCGCAGCCGAACTCGATGTCGTCCGGATGCGCGACGATCGCCATCGCCGAAGAGGGGACGAATTCCGCAGCGCTGCCCATCGCGTGCGCGTTAACTTCGTGGGGTGCCCTCTGCCCTGGATGCAGTCAGTGGCGGCGAGGGCTGTGACGCGACATCCGCTGATTTGTCCAAACGATGCCTCGCCAAGTCGTCGCGCAGGGCTTGCTTGACAGGCAAGCCCAGGCGATACGCGGCTGAGCTGATCGCATGCGAGACCACCGGCCCGGCCAAGATCAGCAGCGCGATAAGCACCAGCGCCTTGCTCCAGGCCAATGGGGTGACGAACACGGCTGCCACGGTCAGCAACACCACGCCGAAGGTCGAGACCTTGCCGGTGGCGTGCATGCGCGCGTAGACATCGGGCAGGCGCACCAGCCCGATGATGCCAACCACCGAGAAGAAGGTGCCGACGAGCACGGCGAGCACGGCGATTAGGTAGCTCAGCGATTCCAGCATGGGGTCCTCTCAGAACATTTGCCGGCTGGCGATGTAGCGGGCCAGGGCGATCGTGCCTGCATAGCTGATAACCGAAGCGCCAAGCGCGAGGTCCATGTAGAGGGCATCGTCTCGGATCAGCGCCAGCAGCACGAAGATCGCCAGCACCAGCGTGGCGATCACATCGGCAGCGACGATGCGATCCATGACCGTCTCGCCACGCCACACGCGCTGCACGGCGATGGCGATCATCACCACGTGGGCGGCCAGAGACAATATGCAGACGGCCAAGAACAAGTCGCGCACGGCGGGCCTCACTCGAAGATGCGCTCCAACATGGCGCGGCGCTTGCGCTGCGCCTCCTCGGCGCTCGCGGCGCTGCTCACCACATCCAGACAGTGGACGTACATCGTGCCGTCTTCGCCTATCTCGACCACTTGCTCACCGGGCGTGACGGTGATGGCATGCGCGCTCAAGGCGACGCCCAGCTCGCTCTTCATGCCGGCTTTGACGGCGATGATCCCCGGACGAATCGGCAGCTTTGGATCGAGCACAATGCGTGCCACGCGGATGCCGTTGCGGATGATGTCTATGCCCAACCAAATCGTGTATCTGAGCAGGTTGAACAACGCTGCCGGCAAGCGGCCTATGGCCAGCGGCTGGCTGACCGGCCTGATGATCGCAGCGATGGCCAGCCCGATCAACAAGCCGGCGATCAGATTGGAAAGCTCCAGGTTAGCAGTGAGCGCCAGGTAGATCAGCCAACAAATCACCGCGAGTCGTATATATGCGAGCATGCCTTTCTCCTCGATAATTTGCGTTTACCTTATCACGCCGGCGTCTTGCTTCAAGACTGCCTGCACGTAGGCGCGTGGCTGTTGGATCCAGGCGCTGGTATCCTGTGCTAGTTGGATCAACGGCTTCGCCCAGATGCCCAGCGCCAGACAGACGGCCACCAGCAGCCCCGGCGCGAGCGGGCTATCGCCGTGTGGTTTTACTTTGGCGTCCGGCTGGTCGGGCTTGAATGGTTCCCACCAAACCCTGATGAAGGCGCGAAAGACATAGATGAGCGTAAGCGCGCTCGACACGCCCAGCAGCAGGAGCGGCAACCAGTAGGCCACCGTCTCGGCGAAGCTGCTATCGCTGGCGGCTTGAACCCCGCTTTGAAAGAGCATCAGCTTGCTGATGAAGCCGTTGGTCGGCGGGATGCCGGCCAGCGCCATGCCGCCGAAGAAGAAGATGACGCCGGCCAGCGGGGCATACTTGCCCGTGCCGCGCAGCACGCTGAACGCAGCCGTCTTGATCGGCGCGCGGCTGGCCAAGTAGCCGCTCAGCATCAGCATGGCGCTCTTGATGAGCGCGTGGTTGAACGTGAACAGGATGGCGGCGGCTAGGGAGAACGGCGTGCCCCAGCCCACCCCCACGTGGATGAAGCCGATCTGGGCCAGCGTGGAATAAGCAAACATGCGTTTGAGGTTGTGCGTGCCGGCCGCGCCCAAGCCGCCGAAGACGATGCCGGCGATGCCCAAGGCCACCAACGCGCCGCGCAGCCATTCCGCATGAGGCACGAGCAGGGTGGTCATCCGCAGAAACCCATACACCCCCAGCTTGACCACGACCGAGGACAGCATCGCCGACACCGCCGTGGGCGAGGCCGTGTGAAAGTCGGGCTGCCAAAAGTGGAAGGGCACGACGGCGCTCTTGACCATAAAGGTGACCGCGAGCAGCACAATCGCCAATGGCAAGAGCGGTTGATCTTGGTCGGCGGCGATGCGGGCTGCCAGGTCGGCCATGTTCAGCGTGCCATAGCTAATATACAGGCTGCCGATGGCGAACAGCAGGCAAAAGGAGGCAATGGTGCTGATCAGGAAGTACTTATAGGCGGCCTCTGGGCCGTAGCGGTCGTCGCTTATCGCGGTGAGGATGCTGCCGCTGAGCACGACCAGCTCAACCATGACGAACAAGTTGAAGATGTCACCGGCCAACATGCCGCCGCTTAGGCCGGCGACCAGGAAGAGGAACAACGGGTAGAAGGTGGGATGGTGCACGGCTTTGTCCTTAGCGCCCAAGGCATACAGAAAGCCAAAGACAAAGACAAATTGCACCATGGCCGCCATGAAGGCGGAGAGCAAATCGGCCACGATGCTGATGCCGAACGGCGCAGGCCACAGCCCCATCTGATATACCATTGGTTGGTCTGATGTCCAGACCATCCAAAGCAGGCCGGCGCTGCTGGCGAACGCTGCGACCATCGCGCCAAAGGCCCAGGCTGTCTGGAGGCGCGGGGAGCGGATGAGCAGCGTCGCCACCGCTGCGCTACTCAACGGGATCAAGATAGGCAGGATAGCGAGCAGAGTCATGAATGGCATCGTGCACTAATACGCAATACGTAATACGCAATACGTATTGCGTATTCCGTATTCCGTATTGCGTATTGCGTATGCGTGTATGCATGGCGCAGATGTTAGCCGGACAGTCCTTTGACCTCATCGCTGTCGCCGGTGCGATAGCGTGCTGAGATGACATAGAGCAACGAGAGCACAAAGGCGAACCCGCCTAGGCTGATCACGATCGCGGTCAGGATGAGCGCCTGGGGCAGGGCATCGCTGCGCTGGCCGGTTGCTTTGGCGTAAGCTTCGACCACGCCATCGTATGCGCCGGCGGAGAGTAAAAATAAGTTCACTGCGTTCGAGAGGATCACCAGCCCAATGGCCGAGCGAATGATGTTGCGGCGCAGCAGTTGATACAAGCCGATGCCGAATAGGGCGCCAATCGCCAATGCTTTAAGGACCTCCATAAATGCTCTACTCCAGGTCGCGCTCAGGATAACCCAGTGTGTCCACGATGAACATCGTCGCGCCGAGCACGGCGAGGCAAATGGCCACCTCGAAAAGAAAGGACGTGCTGAGATAGAACCCCTTCGGCAACGGCAAGTTCAGCGCTGCGCCGAAGTCGAAGGGCGAGAAGAAGCCCCCGCCCAGCACGAGCGGCAGGGTTGACCCACCTAGGACGAGCAGCAGACTGCTGCCGATCAGCAATGCCGGGCGGATCAACCCCAAGCGCTGCCTGGTGCGCTCGTAGCCAAACACGACATACCAGAACCCAACGCCCAGGCTGAGCGTAACGCCGGCGGTGAAGCCATCGCCCGGCTGGTCGTGGCCGTAGATGATTTGCACGGTCGCCAGCACAAAGGCCAGCGGCAGCGCCGCATACGCCAGCGCGCGGATGAACGGCGAGGTGCGGACGCCATCTACACCGGAGATATGCGCCGGCAGAATAGGGAGATGAGAGGCCGTCTCGACCTCGCCCTCCACCGGCAGCCGCGCGGCTTCGCGCTTCCTCATCGCATGGCGGATGAGCGTGAAGACGCCCATGCCGGCTGCGCTGAAGACCGTGATCTCGATCAAGGTGTCGAAGCCGCGAAAGTCCACCACGATCGCCCCGACGATGTCGGCAGCTCCCGTGAGGGGCTTGGCGTTTTGCTCGTAGTAGGGCGTCACGAGCGAGGGGCGCGGGCGAGAGGCGAAGGCATATAGACAAATCAAGGTGACCAGTGCGCCGCCGGCCACGGCCAGCAGGGCATGGCGGACGGAGCTGCCGTTGTTGAGCGCTTCGGCTCGCAGGCGCTGCGCGCGCGGCAGCCGCGAGAGCGCCAACACCAGCACCACCGTGGTCAGTACGTCCACAACCGCCTGGACCAAGGCCACGTCCGGCGATGGTTCCAGCGCGATCACCACGGCAATCGCCAGGCCCGATGACCCCAGAGCGATGATCGCCAGCAGGTCGCGCCGAATGACGATCGAGACGAAGGACGCCGCAACCGCCAGCAGCAACCCCAGCAGGCGCAGCCCACCGGTGACGTCCAGCGCGTCGTCCAGCCGCAGCGCGTCCGCGCCCAGCACGCGCTGAAGATCGCCGAACAGCGCCACCAGCGCGAACAGCGCGATTAGGATGACCGAGAGATAGACCCGAATGCGCCCACCCTGTGTGCGCGTGGCCAGGCGCGCAGCCCGATCGACACCGCGCAGCACCGCTTCGTAGGCCAGGTTCATGTCCAGCCCCTCGATGCGCGCAGGGGATCGAATGGCGCGGCGCGAGGCGAACAGGACCATCCCCAGCGCGATGGCAACCCCACTGAGCACCAGCGGTGGTGTGATGCCTTGGAAGAGTTCGAGCGAGACCTTGACTTTAGCGCCATAGGCGGCCCCCGCGGCGCTGGCCAGCAGGCTGATGATGGCTTCTGGTTGAAAGACGCTGATGACGAGAGAGAGGACAGCGGGCACCGCCGGCCCGATCAACATGCCCAGCGGCGCTTCATGCGCAGGCAATATCGCTGTATGCTCCGCACGGCAGGCCGATGCCGGCCAGCCTGTCCCCGGCCTGGTGATGAACGTGTCCAGCGTCAGGCTGGCGGCCTGAGCCAGCAGGCCGGCGCCGGTCAGCACGGTGATCGCTGGCAGCACGATGCGCGTGAGCTGGGGGAGGATGGCGTCCATCTCAGCAGCCAGCAGCGTCTCCTTGGCCAGGAAGCCGAACAGCGGGGGGAGGCCGGCCATCGAGAGCGCGGCCAGGCTACAGGCCGCGAAGGTCAATGGCATGGCGCGCCACAACCCACCCAGCCGGCGCAGGTCGCGCGAGCCGGCGTGGTGGTCAACGATGCCGGCAATCATAAAGAGCGCGCCTTTATATAGAGCGTGGGCCAGGATGCCGATGGCCAGCGCCTTAAACGCCGAGGGGGCTTCTTCGCCGATCAACATCGTCAGCGCGCCGAGCTGGCTGACCGTGGAGTAGGCGAGCAAGCCCTTGAGATCGCTTTGGCGCAGGCCGATGAGCGCGCCCAACAACATGGTCGTCCCGCCCGCGATGATCATGAGCCAGAACCACCCCTCCGTGTTGCCCAGCGCTGGATGCAGGCGCGCCAGCAAGTACACGCCCGCCTTCACCATCGTGGCCGAGTGTAAGTAGGCGCTGGCCGGCGTCGGCGCGGCCATCGCTTTCGGCAGCCAGAAGTGGAAGGGCGCCTGCGCGCTCTTGGTGAACGCGCCGAAGGCCAGCAGGGCCAACATGACCGGATACCAGGCGTGGTTCCTCAGGAGATCGCCGCTGCGCAGGATCGTCGCCAGGTCGGTGCTGCTGCTGATGACAGCGGCGAACAGCAGGCCGGCCAACAGGGCAATGCCGCCTGCGCCGGTGACGAACAGCGCCTTAAATGCGCCCTTGCGCGCCTCCTCGTCCTTTGATTTGTAGGCGATCAGCAAAAACGAGGTCAAGCTGGTGCCTTCCCAGAAGACAAATAACGCGATCACGTCGCCGGCCAGCACCAGCCCCAGCATGCTGGTCATGAACAGCAGCAAATAAAAGAAAAAATGCGCGTCGTTGCCAGGGGTGTGCTCCGCCTGCGGCGCGCCTTGATCCCCGTGCGCGCCGGCAGGATGGTGCGGCGAGAAGTAGTATCCCGCATAGATCACCACCAGCGCACCAATGCCGGTGACGATCAGCCCAAAGAGCAGGCTGAGGCCGTCCAGGTAGAACGCCAATGCGATGTTCAACTCGGGCAGCCAGGCCAATCGCCAGGCGATCGCTTGCCCTTCAGCGAGCGAGGATGACAACGCGAGCAGAGAGACAAACGCCGAGAGTGGGGCGATAGATAGCCCCCATCCCATCGCGCGCGGGGAGAGACGTCCGCCGATGGGCGAGAGCACAAACAAGGCGCTGGCCGCGACGCCCAGAAGGCAAGCGAGCAAAGGCACGATCAACATGGCGAATCAGGCGGCGGATTTGGCTGCGCTGAGGAGAGCTGTCTGCGCGCCTCGGCCAGATCGTCGCGCAGCGCATGCTTTACTGGGATGCCGAGCCGGTTCGCTGCCGACGCCAGCGCGTGGGACACAACTGGACCAGCAATGACGAGCAACGCGACCAGGATAAGCGCTTTGCTGGCGGTGGACGGCGCAGACAGGGCCACCGCAGCAGCCAGCAGCGCAGCGCCGAAGACGCCCACCTTGCCAGCGGCGTGGAGGCGCGCGTAAACATCCGGCAGGCGGATCAAGCCCAGCACGCCGAGGATCGAGAACGACGTCCCTATCAGGACCAGGATGAGGATCAAAAGCTGGACGACGACGGTCATGTGGTTCAGAACATGCGCTGGTCGGCCAAGTACTTGGCCAAAGCCAGCGTGCCGATGAAGCTAAGCGCAGCCAGGCCCAGCGCAACATCTACGTAAATGCTTTGTCCGGTGATGAGCGTGGTCAGCAACACGACGCATAAGGCCAGCACGCTCACCAGCTCGACGCTCAGCAAACGATCTACAGCGTTCTCGCCGCGCAGAACGCGCCAGGCCGCGACGCCCAGCAGCAGCAAGTGTGCAACCAAGGCAATTACAAAAACGGCTCCCAGTATCTCTTCCATGCCGATGCGTTGCTATCCACCGAGCACGGCCCTGACGTACTGTTCCGGTGACGTCATCCATGCTACGACCGTCTGCGAGAGGGCGATCAATGGTTCTGCCCACACGCCCAGGATCACGCTGAGCGCGATCAGGAACGCCGGCGCAAGCAGGCGGTCGCCATAAGGCTTGGGCTTAACGCCTTCCGGCAGCGGCGCCCACCAAATGCGCTGGAAGGCGCGGAAGACATACACTACCGTGACGATGCCGGCCAACCCGATAGCAGCCAAGGACGGGTATGCGCGCGCGTCCAGGCCGCTGCTGAACAACATGAACTTGGCCACAAAGCCATTGAGCGGTGGGATGCCAGCCAGGCCCATGCCGCCCAGCATAAACAACACGCCGGCCAGGGGAAGCTTTTTGCCCAGCCCGGTGATCGCGGTGAAGGCAGCCGTCTTCACCGGCGCGTAGCTCGCCACGCTGCCGGCCAGCATGAGCATCGCTGCCTTCAGCAGGCTGTGATTGAAGGCATACACCAGGGCTGCGCTCAGCGCCAACGGCGTGCCCCAGCCGATCCCGACCAGGATAAAGCCGAGCTGGCCCAGCGTAGAGTAGGCCAGCATGCGCTTGGCGTCGTAAGTCCCCACCGCGCCCAGCCCGCCGAACCACGCGCCGATCGCGCCGACGACCACCAGCACGGACCGGATGACTTCGGCCTGTTCAGTGAAGAGCAGCGTGGTCATGCGCAAAAAGCCGTAGATGCCCAGCTTGACGACAACCGATGAGAGCACCGCATGCACCGGCGTAGGGGCTGCGGTGTGAAAGTCCGGCTGCCAAAAGTGAAAGGGCACCACCGCGCCCTTGACCATGAAGAAGACCATCAGCAGCGCCATGGCCGGCAGCACGAGCGGCGGCGAAGGATCGGCTGCGATGCGGCGGGCGAGGTCGGCGATGTTCAGCGTGCCATACGAGGCATACAGGCTGCCGCAGGTGAGCAATAGCGCGATGGACGCGATGAAACTGATGTAGAAGTACTTATAGGCAGCCTCAGTGCCGAACTTATCGTCGGAGATCGCCGTGAGCGCCGCGCCGGAGAACACCAGCAGCTCGGCGAACACGAACAAGTTAAAGAGGTCGCCGGTCAGCATCGCGCCGGTGAGGCTGCCAGCCAGCATCAGGAAGAGCGGATAGAACGCGGGGTATTGTGCGCACTGGTCGCGGCAGCCCAGCGCGTAGAGAAAACCGCCCGTCAACACGAGCTGGCACATCACGGCCATCAGCGCGGAGAGAGGATCACCCACCAACGAGATGCCGAACGGCGCGGCCCAGTTGCCCACTTGGTACACCAGGGGCGCACCGGATGACCACACGGCCCACAGCAACGCGCCGCTGCAGATGAACGACGAGAGCATCGCGCCAAAGGCCCAGGCCGCCTGAAGCCGATGATGCGCGCGGATGAGCACGGCGACCGCCGACGCGGTGAGCGGTATGACGATGGGCAGCAAGACGAGCGCGTTCATGGTGCAATGCGCTTAGTGGGTCAGCCCTTTGACCTCGTCGCTGTCGCTGGTTTTATATCGCACGGAGAGCACGTATAGCATGGACAGCACGACAGCAAAGCCGCCCATGCTGATGACAATTGCGGTGAGGATGAGCGCTTGAGGGAGCGCATCGCTGCGCTGGCCGGCGGCGTTGGCATAGGCGGCGGCTTCGCCTTGATAAGCGCCTGAGGCGAGCAGAAATAGGTTGATCGCGTTCGAGATGATGCTCAGGCCGATGACCGAGCGGATCAGGTTGCGACGCAGCATCTGGAAGATGCCGGTCGCAAAGAGCACGCTGATGGTCAATGCGAGGAGGACTTCCATGGGTTAACGCTCTGGCTTTGCTTCTTCGGTCGGCAGTGCCTTCTCGAGTTGATCTGTGCTGTCCTCGCCGAGGGTGATCTCGCCGCGCTGGGCGAGCGCCGCGATCGCTTGTATCTGCTGGGCGGATTCGGCATCGGCATCTTTGGGATGGCCGAGCGTATCCAGCATCAGCACGGCGCTGCCGGCCACGGTCAGGCAGATCGCCAGCTCAAAGAGGGTAGCGGTGCTGAAGTACACGCCCGCTGGCAGGAAAGCTATCCCTAGGCGCTTGCCAAAGTCCACCGGCGAGAAGAAGCTGCCGTTGATGACGGCGGCTGAGACGGCCGATCCCAGCGTCAATAGCAGGCCGGCGCCGATGAAGCCGGCGGGATTTAGCCAGGGTAAGCGCCGCTTGGTCTCCTCATAACCGAAGGAGACATACCAACTCGCCACGCCCAGGCTGACGATCACGCCGGCAGTGAAGCCATCCCCCGGCTGGTCGTGTCCATATAGCACGTGGATGGCGGCCAACACCAGCGTCAGCGGCAGGAGCAGGCGCGCCAGGCCCTGCACGAACGGGGAGGTGCGCGGGCTGGCAATGCCGCGCAGAAAGCGCATCCATTGATCGCGAATCGGCTGAGGCGCGTCGCGGTCGCCGGCTTTGTATGAGGCGTAGCGCAGCAACGTGTAGATGGCCAGGCCGGCGACCGCAAAGACGGCGATCTCGATCAGCGTGTCAAAGGCCCGAAAGTCAACGATGATCGCGCCTACGATGTCGTTTGCGCTGGTGAGCGGCTTGGCGTTCTGCTCGAAGAAGGGCGTGAGCTGAGATTGGCGCGGCCGCGTGGTCAGCGCCGTCAACACGATGACGAACATGATCGCGCCGCTGATCGCGGCAATCACAAAGTCACGTGCCAGGCCCAAGTAGGACTGGCGAAAGGTGAACTCGAAGGCGCGCGCGCGCTGCTCGCGCGGCAGGCGCGTGAGCGCCAGCACCAGGATCACCAACGTCAGCGATTCGACGACCACTTGAACCAACGCCAAGTCAGGCGCTGGCTCCAGCAGCATCAGCACAGCGACGCTCAGCCCAGACGTGGTCAGGGCGAGGATGGCGAACAGGTCGCGCCGCAACAGCACGCTCGCAATCGCGGAGATGCTGATAACAACCAGTGTGAAGATGCGCAGGATCGTGAGGGCGGGTTGCTGCGTGCCTTCGCTGATCATCCGGATCGCCGGCAGCTCAGGGCGACCGATGAGCACCACCATGACCGATGCGCTAAGGAGCATGATCACGAGATATAGGCGCAGCTTGCCGTTCTGCACGCGCGTTGCCAGCCAGGCCAGGCGGTCAATGCCCGTGAGCGCGCCGTCGTAGAGCACCGATAGGCGAACTGCGCTGCTCACGCGGTCGAACAGGGGGCGCAGCCGGCTGCGCACCGCCAGGATAGCCAGACCGCTGCTGACAGCGATGACGCTGAGCACCAGCGGGACGTTGATCCCGGTCCATAACGCCAGCGAGACCTTGACTGGCGCGCCGTAGCTGGCTGTAGCTGCGCGGGCCAGCAGCGTGGCGAACGCTTCTGGCTCTGGCAAGAGGCCAATCGCCAGGGAGAGCGCCGCCGGCAGGGCCGGCGCCAGCCACATCGCGACCGGCGGCTCGTGGGCGTGGTGCTCGGCGCGGGCCTGTCCCAAAAAGCCATCGAGCACGATCAAGCCTGCTTGCGCCAGGATGAGCGCGCCGGCCACCACGACAGCCGCCGGGAAGATCACGTCAACAATCGGCGGCACGCTCGGATGCGTGGCCGTGGCCAGCAGCGTCTCTTTGGCCAGAAAGCCGAACAAGGGCGGCAGGCCGGCCATCGAGAGCGCCGCCACACCGCTCACCACGAACGTGATGGGCATGGCGCGCCATAGCCCGCCAAGCCGCCTAAGGTCGCGCGTGCCCGTCTCATGATCCACGATGCCGGCCACCAGGAAGAGCGCGCTTTTGTATAGCGCGTGAGCGAAGATGCCGATCGCCAGGGCCTTAAAGGCAACCTCGGTATCCTGGCCGATCAGCATCACGAGCACGCCGAGCTGGCTCACCGTGGAGTAGGCGAGCAGGGCCTTCAAGTCGTGCTGGGTGAATCCCACGTATGCCCCGATCAGCATCGTGATGAGGCCGATGATGCTCAGCGCCCAGAACCATAGGTCTGTCCCGCCTAGCGCGGGATGCAGCCGAGCGAGCAGGTAGATGCCGGCCTTGACCATGGTGGCCGAGTGCAAGTAAGCCGAGGCCGGCGTCGGCGCGCTCATCGCGCCGGGCAACCAGAAGTGGGCCGGCGCTTGCGCGCTCTTGGTCAGCGCCCCCAGGGCAACTAGGCCAAACATCACCGGATAGAGCGCGTTCACGCGCAGCGCGTCGCCGCTTCCCGCGATCGCTGCGAGGTCTGCGCTGCCGGCGCTATAAGCGATCAACAGCAGGCCGGCCAGCAGCGCTATCCCGCCGCCGCCGGTGATGAAGAGCGCGCGGAAGGCGCTGCGGCGCGCTTCCTCGTCCTTGTATTTATAGGCGACCAGCAGGAACGAAGTGACGCTGGTGCCCTCCCAGAACACAAACAGCGTAATCACATCGCCGGCCAGCACCAGCCCCAGCATGCTGGTCATGAACAGCATCAGATATGCGAAGAAGCGCGCGTCCTCGTTGACGTTTTGCTCCGGCTTCGTGAAGTAATAGCCAGCGTAGATGGTCACCAACACCCCGATGCCGGATACGAGCAGGGCAAAGAGCAGAGACAGCCCGTCCAAGCGGAGCGAGAAGTTCAGCCCCAACGATGGCATCCAAGGGATAGACGCGCTCGCGCTCTGGCCGGCCAGGATCGCCGGCGACTCGGTGATCAAGAGAGCGAACGCGGCCGCCGGCGCGATGGCCAGCAGCCACCCCATCCAGCGGCTGGGCATGTGGCGGCCCAGGGGGGCGATGGCGAGCAGCACCGACAGACCGGCGCTGAGCGCGCAAATCAGCAAGGGAAGGACGATGGGGCTTATCATCTCAGGCCGCTAGCCGGCGCCGCATGTGGAGTTCGCGCAGCACGGTGATGACCAGCGTCAAGACGGTCAGCGGTAACACAAAGAGCAGCATGATGCTGCTGAACGCCAGCAGCGCGTCGTGCTGGGTGGAGGCCAGGAAGAGATAAACCAGATAAATGACGTAGTAGCCGATGAACATCAGGCCCTCCCAGCGCGCGATCTGATTGCCGGTGAAGAACACCGGCAGACAGGCGACCGCCACAGCGAGCATCACCCATACGTCGAAGTTGAGCGCTGCGACGTCCACAGCGATCCCTGTTGGGGCGATGATGCTGCTCAAGCCCAGCACGGAAAGCAAGTTGAAGATGTTGCTGCCCACCGCGTTGCCGACAGCGATGTCTCGCTCGCCCTTGATCGCTGCGACGACGGATGTGGCAACCTCAGGGAGTGAAGTGCCACCCGAGACGATCGTCAGGCCGATGATCAGCTCGCTCACGTCGATGGCGCGCGCGAGCGCGACCGCGCCCTCCACCAGCCAACGCGAGCCGATGGTGAGCATGCCTAGGCCGGCGATGACCCAGAACACGTTTACGGCGAGCTGAACTGCGCCCTTAGGGCGCTCGCCGAACTCGGCTTCGTATTCCTGTTGCACTGCGCTGTTCTCGCGGCGGCTCTGAATAAAGAGGAATGCCGTGTAGGCAATCAACCCAGCGAACAAGGCGACGCCCTCCACCCGGCTGATGTTTGCGTCCAGGGCGAAGAGCACCGTCAGCAGGGTGACGCCCACCATCAACGGCACGTCCAATCGCACCAATTGTTGGGCCACGAGCAGTGGCGTGATCGCTGCGGATAGGCCGAGGATGACCAGGATGTTAAAGATGTTGCTGCCCACGACGTTGCCGAAGGCGATGTCCGCCTCGCCGACGAGCGCGGCGCGAATGCTGACTGCCAGCTCCGGCGCGCTGGTGCCAAACGCCACGATGGTCAGGCCAATCACCAATGGCGACACGCCGATCGCAGCCGCCAGGCGCGCTGCGCCGCGCACCAGCCATTCCGCACCGACGACCAACAGGACAAACCCAGCAATAAACAAGAGAAGAGTCAATGCGTCCATCTCAGTGTTCGGTTGGTCCTCTAAGTTGTTAAACAAAGCGAGACCATCATGGCATTTCTGAACCCATGATGGTCTCGCCTATCGCGCATAACATGTTGCACTTACGGCCAGCCGGGGTCTGCCCGACCCGTACTGACGACTGGCCGACTCCTCATGGAGTAGGCTACTCCCCAACTCGACTGGAATTCTACACGATCAAAAGCGGGATTGGCTCAAATGAGCTGTTAAGTTCAACCGATCTCGCTGCTGAGTTGCTGGCTGAGCTGAATGAGCGCGTCGAGTTTGCTGAGCGCTGCGCCGCTGCGGATGCTTTCGCGGGCCATCTCGATCCCCGTAGCAATATCCGGCGCGGCATCGGCGGCGTAGAGCGCTGCGCCGGCGTTCAGCAACACGACATCGGTCCTCGCTCGTATATCCTCGCCAGCCAGGATGGCCCGCGTGATGGTGGCGTTGAATTCGGGCGTGCCGCCGCCCAGCTCGTCTAGGGTTGCCGGCGGCAAGCCGTAGTCCAGCGCATCGAGCTGGTATTCGGTGATTTGGCCGTTGCGCACTTCGGCGACGATGTTTGGTCCCACCGTCGTCAGCTCGTCGATCCCCGCCACTTGGGGCGATGAACTGCTGACGACCAGCGCATGCACAGTATCTAGCTGGGCCAGCACCTCGGCCATCACTCGCACGTAGCGGTGGTCCCACACCCCCAGCAGGTGATGCCGAGCCAAGGCGGGGTTGCTGGGCGGGCCGATGATGTTGAAGATTGTCCGCTGGCCGATCTCGCGGCGCGGGCCGGCAGCGTGCTTCATAGCCGGATGGTGCACCGGCGCGAACGCAAAGCCGATCCCTATCTCGTCTATACAGCGCCCAACTTGCTCCGGCGTCAGGTCCACCTTCACGCCCAGCGCGTTGAGCACGTCGGCGCTGCCGCTCTGCGAGGAAGCGGCGCGGTTGCCGTGCTTTGCGACGGGCACGCCGGCGCCAGCCACTACGAAGGCCGCCGTCGTGCTGATGTTGAAGGTGTTGGCGTGGTCGCCGCCGGTGCCGACGATGTCTATGAGTTTCGGCTGGCGGGTGGGAATGCGCGCCATGTGCGCGCGCAGCGCGCGCATGCTGCCCACGATCTCATCGGCGGTCTCACCCTTCATGCGCAGCGCAGCCAGGTAGGCGCCGATCTGCGCCGGCGTGGCTGCGCCGACCATGATTTCGTTCATCACCGCTTCGGCTTCCTCGGCGGTGAGCGAGGCATGGGTAAATAGCTTGGCGATCGCTTGCTGGATCACGATGTGTTGCTCCTATCCGCGCTGGACGATGACAGTGGTTCCCTGCGCCGGGTCGCGCCGGGCTTTGGCCGGCAGCGTCGTGTAGCGCTCGCTGTATTCATTGGGCGGCATCGTCCAGCGCCAGACCCACTTGGCTGCCTCAGGAGTCAGGTTCACACAGCCATGGCTGCGCGGGATGCCGTAGTCGTTATGCCAGTAGGTGCCATGGAAGGCGATGCCGCTGGCGGTGAAATAGCTCACCCACGGCACGCCGGGCAGGTCGAACGATCGGCTGCTCCCAATCGCCCCGTTGTGCATGTGCTGGCTGGGGGTCTTGCGATAGACATACCATGTGCCGGGCGTGGTGGTGAAGTTGGCCACCTGGCCGGTCGTTGCATCCTTGAAGGTCGTGCCGGTGGCGACGCGGGCAGTGAACACCTCGCGCTCTCCTTCATAGGCAACCATGCGCTGCTCGCGCAAATTGACCACGATCTTCTTCTGAAGAGGATCTACGTCTGGCGAAAGCGGGGTGAACTCGGCCGGCGAAATTGGACGCATCTGCGAAGCCGGCACGAAGTAACGGCCAGGGAATAACTCATCCTCAATCTGATACCACCAGTCCAGATCGCCGCCGAACGGCAGCGGGTTGGCCCTTCGCACCTCAGGGGGGTCGAGCGTCGGCACAACCTTGATGACCTTGAAGACCGCGCTGCTGTAGTAGCGATAGCGTGCGCGCGGCGCTTTGACGGACGGCGCGGCGCGCGCATCCACGAAGGGCACGCTCACCTCGGCCCAAAAGCCGTCCTCGCCGGCGTCGGTGCGCGGGCGGTTCACTTGCCAGCTCACCGGCTGGACCAGCGCCGAATGCATATACCCGTCGTCAACCTGATACCAGGTCTTGTTGTGGGCCGAGCCGGAATCGGTCTGTAGCTCGGCGTAAATAGGCAACACGTCGTCGCGGCGAAGCGCGCGAACTTTGTCGGCTTTGACGTTCGGCTCCTTGCGCACGAGCGCGCCGGTCTGAAACACCCGCCCATAAAAGATCGCGTTGCGCTGAGGGACGGCGTTCTCTGCGTCTTCGCCATCTGGGCGCATGGCCGGCAGCGGAGGCACGATGCTGCGCGCCATGAGGAGCGCGCTGAGCTTGAGCAATGAACGCCTGGTCAAGCGTCGCATCGCTTAAGGTTGGCCAAGATAGCGCCGTAGCCGACGCCTCATCTCGGCGTATTCGAAGCCCCCGCTGAAGCGAGCGATGACGTTCTGTTGGCCGTCGAGGATGACGAATGTGGGCACGCCAACCACGCGATACTGGCGCACCAGATCGCGGCTGGCCGGCGCGTCCACGTCATAGGAGGCGAAGAGCATCGCATCGCCAAACTCTTGGCGCAGGCGCTCGACCAGCGGGGTCGTCTGCTTGCACACGGCGCACCACTCAGCGTAGAAGTCTATGAATGTGAAAGGGCCGTGCGCGACCTCCTGCGACTCGTAGTCCACGCGCGCCTCAGTAAAGCTCACCGGCCCGGAGTCAATCGTCGCGATCGGCATGGGTCCAGGTTGGCTGACGCAAGCCGTCAGCCCAACGATCAGCGCACACAGAAGAAACGCTCGCTTCACTTGGCTCACGCTCCTGGCTGAAGGGCCATGCGCCCCGCGTAGCGCGCGCCCTCGCCCAATTCCTCCTCGATCCTCAAGAGCTGATTGTACTTGGCGGTGCGCTCGCCGCGGGCGGGGGCGCCGGTTTTGATCAGGCCGGTGTTGAGCGCCACGGCCAGGTCGCTGATGAACGCATCCTCGGTCTCGCCGCTGCGGTGCGAGACGGCCACTGCCCAGCCCGCGCGCAGGCTCATCGTCACCGCGTCAATTGTCTCGCTCAACGTGCCGATCTGGTTGACCTTACACAGCAGGCCGTTGCACGCTTTCTCGCGGATGGCGCGCGCCACAAACTGAACGTTGGTAACTAGAAGGTCATCGCCGATCAGGCGCACTTTGTCGCCAACCCTTGCCGTGAACTGCGCCCAGCCGGCCCAATCGCTCTCTGCCAGCCCGTCCTCAATTGAGACGATCGGGTATTGTCGCAACCAGTTCTCCCAGTAGGCGATCATTTCGTCGGTGCTCAGCGCCTTACCCTCTTTGGCCAGGTGGTATTTGCCATCTTGGTATAGCTCGCTGGTGGCTGGGTCGAGGCCGAGCGCGATCTGCTCGCCGGGCTGGTAGCCGGCTTTGACGATCGCCTCTAGGATGACCTCGACCGCTTCTACGTTGCTCCTGAGCGACGGCGCAAACCCGCCCTCATCACCGACGTTGGTGCTGTAGCCCTTTTGCTTCAGCGTCTTATGGAGCGCGTGATAGCACTCCGCGCCCCACTGCAACGCCTCGGCGAACGACGAGGCGCCCACCGGCAGGATCATGAACTCCTGAAAGTCGGTGCTGTTGTCGGCATGCTTGCCGCCGTTGAGGATGTTCATCATCGGCGTGGGCAGAATGTGCGCGTTGGCGCCGCCGATGTAGCGATAGAGCGGTATACCCAGGCTGACAGCGGCCGCGCGGGCGACGGCCAGGCTGACGCCCAGGATGGCGTTCGCGCCCAGGTTGGCCTTGTTCGGCGTGCCATCGAGCTGGTTGAGCAGCTTATCTATGCCCACTTGATCGGTCGCCGGCCAGCCTTCTAGCGCGGCGGCGATCTCAGTATTGATGTGGTTGATCGCCTTGCGCACGCCTTTGCCACCGTAGCGCGAAGCGTCGTCATCGCGCAGCTCAATCGCCTCGTTCTCGCCGGTGCTGGCGCCGCTTGGCACGCTGGCGCGCGCATAGCTGCCATCTTCGAGGATCACATCCACTTCCACGGTTGGATTGCCGCGCGAGTCGAGGATCTCACGGGCGACAACAGTTTCAATGTAGCTCATTGTTAGGTTCTACTCCCTGGAGCAAGCTGTCTCGTCCAGAACGCGATTGTATCGCTCAAAAGAGGCAGAATTTAAGTAGAGGGAGCATTTCTCTACCCAAGGTTCTGCCGCGGGCATCTTGTAGAGCCGAGAGCGCCCTCGCACGCAAAGCAAGTTTTAGCCACCACCACACGTCCAGGCGGGGCCGGCTTTCAACGTTCCAGTCGCCTGTATCGGACGAGACGAAGTACTTGCTGCTGTGGTAATCCGAATCGGCGCTGTAGAGTATCAGCCGAAGTGGTTCGCCGCGCGCATAGGCCTGGGCGACGGCATACGAGACATCCCAGGCGCGCGGCATGGCCGGCTCACTGAGCATGTTGCTGATCGGCTGCACCCGTGCTCCTGAGACGTTCTCCAAGGCGAGCAGCGCGTGTTCCACATGATGCTGCTTTCCTGCCAATCGCCGGCTGCCAGCAACACCTGAATCCACGACGGCTGTGCTTGGTCCCCGCCACTGTTGCCAAAGTGATACAGAGTAAGTGTGGCAGAGACAATGACCCGGCCAGGCGGGATCGCCGTGAGCGGGAAGGTAATGTAATACTTTGGCGAAGCATGGCCAGTCGGCCACGTCAGGCTGGTTCTGGATTTTGAAGTCGGGGTGGTCCCCGTAGTTCCAGTTGGCCCGTTTGTTTCCAGATGTGATAGTCCTCGATAAGGCTGCTGCTTGTTGCGGGCGAACGGCTAACAAGCCCCTATTGGTGAACGACCCACTGAACGCCCAGCGTCCCCCGAATGTTAGAATCAACAGCGTTCTCTGCGCGATGCGAGTGCCACTTTCTTGGTTGAAGGACTACGTTGAGATCACCCTACCGGTCGAGCAACTGGCGGAGAAGCTGACCCTGGCTGGCCTGGAAGTCGAGCAGATCACATACGTCGGCTTGCCGGGCAGCGAACTGCCCTGGGATCGCGACAAGATCTTCGTCGGCCAGATTTTGGAGGTGACACGGCACCCAAACGCAGATCGCCTGCTGCTCGCCACGGTGGACTACGGCGCAGCTCAGCCGATCACCGTGGTCACCGGCGCGCCCAACATCCGCCCCGGCGACCGAGGGCAGAAGGTGGTGCTGGCCTTGCGCGGCGCGCGCCTCTACGACGGCCACAAGCCCGGCAAAGCGATCATGGTGCTCAAGGAAGCAACGCTGCGCGGCATCAAAAATGATTCGATGGTGTGCAGCGAGAAGGAGCTGGGGCTGAGCGAAGACCATGAGGGCATCCTAATCCTGCCGGACGACGCGCCGGTGGGGGCGCCGCTGGCCGATTACCTCGGCGACGTGGTGTTGGAGATCGCGATCTTGCCGAGCTTTGCGCGCGCCGCTTCGATCATCGGCGTGGCCCGCGAGGTGGCCGCCCTCACCGGCCAGACCGTGCGCTACCCGGCCATGGACTTCACGGCCGAGGGCGACCCCGTCGAAGGCCAACTCAGGATCGAGATACGCGACCCGAAGCGCAACCCGCGCTTCACCGCCAGCATCATTCACGGCGTCACCCTCGCCCCCTCTCCCTTCTGGATGCGCCGCCGGCTGACGCTCTGTGGCATGCGGCCGATCAACAACGTGGTGGACATCTCCAACTACGTGATGCTGGAGCTGGGCCAGCCGACGCACGCCTTCGACCTGGACGCCGTGCGCGTTGGGCCGAGCGGCACGCGCATCATCATCACTCGACCGGCTGAGGCGGGAGAAACCCTGCGGACGCTGGACGGCCAGTTGCGCACGTTACAACCGGGCGACATTTTGGTGTGCGATGAGATCGGCCCGCTTAGCTTGGCCGGCGTGATGGGCGGCGCAGAGAGCGAGGTGAAAGAAACCACACGCAACCTGCTGTTCGAGGTGGCCGCTTGGGACAACATCAGCATCCGCAAGACGGCCCGCCATCACAACTTGAGCAGCGAGGCTGCTTATCGCTTCGCGCGCGGGGTTCATCCGTCGCTGGCGATCCCGGCCCAGCAGCGCGCCTTGCATCTGCTCCAGCGATACGCCGGCGGGGTGATCGCCCGCGGCATCCTGGACGCTTATCCCTCGCCCGCGCGCAAGGTCACGGTGGCGTTGAACCTGGAGCGCGTGAACCGCCTGCTGGGCGCGGACATCCCCTTCGAGGAAATGGGCCGCATCCTGCGGGCACTGGAGTTCGACGTTCAACCAGATCGCAATGCGCCCGCTGTGGTGCACGTGACGGCGCCAGAGCATCGCCTGGACATCGAAGGCGAGCACGATCTGATAGAGGAAATCGCGCGCGTCCACGGTTACGACCGCCTGCCGGAGACGCTGATGCGCGACGAGTTGCCCGCGGCGCAGGGCGAGCCCATGTTCGAATTTGAGGAGCAGGTGCGCGACCTGCTGGTGGATGCCGGCCTGCAAGAGGTGGTGTGCTACCGGCTGACTACGCCGGAGCAGGAGGCGCGCCTGTTGGCCGCCGACGCGCCGGGGGAGGCGCCGGCGTATGTGACCCTGGCCAACCCGCTCAACCCGGAACGGACGGTCATGCGCCGCACGCTCCTGCCCGGCCTGCTGGAGGTGTTGGCCAATAACCTGCGCCACAACAGCCCGCGGATTGCGCTGTTTGAAGTTGGGCCGGTTTACCTGCCACAGGCAGAGGGGCAATTGCCAGATGAACAACCGCGCCTGGCGATCGCGCTGAGCGGCGCGCGCCATCGGCCCTCCTGGCGCAGCCGCGACGGCCAGATGGACTTCTACGACCTGAAGGGCGTGGTCGAGTTCCTGCTCGATGGCCTGCACGTGGATGAGGTGTCCTACGAGCCGGCGGCGCACCCCAGCTATCATCCGGGCCGTTCGGCGGTTGTGCGGGCATGTCACCCGCCCCACCCCGTGCTGGGCATATTCGGCGAGCTGCATCCGGTGGTGCGTGCGCGCTGGGACTTGCCGGTTGATCGGCCGGTGTTGATCGCCGACTTTGACCTGCGCGCGCTGCGCGAGGCCGTAACCAGCGAGCGAACCATCCGCGACCTACCGCGCTTCCCCGCCGTGGTCGAAGACCTCTCGATCATTGTGCCCGAGACGATGCGGGCAGCCGAGGTGATCCAGGCCATCCATCGGGCGGGCGGCGCGCTGCTGTACGCAGTGCGCCTGTTCGACGTCTATCGTGGCGAGCAGGTCGGGACGGGCAAGAAGAGCCTGGCCTTTTCGCTCACCTATCAGGCTGAGGATCGCACGCTGACGGACAAGGACGTGGAGAAGGTGCGCGCCCAGATCATCCGCGCGCTGGAGGGACAGCTTGGGGCGATCGTGCGCCGCTGAGTCGGTCTCGCGTTCGCCGGCTGGCCGGGAAGCAAGCCGATGATCGCTCGCAGCGGGCTGGCGTTCTTCGCCCTCGTGGGGATACTCCTGACGTGCGCCTGCGCCTGTTGCGCCGCAAGCGCAGGCGGCTTGATCTGGCTCACCATCACGACACTGGGTGACTCGTCCCAGGAGCTGCTGCGAGGCGCGCTCGGCGAAGATGCACAGACGGAGGAGATGGCCAAAGCAGCGACGCCCGAGGCCATCTTGCGGCCGACCATCTCACCACTGTCATTAGATTCAGTTGAGGACCCCATCGCGCGCATCACCGCGGCGAGGTTGCCCCGCGAAGACCTGGCCGAGCTGGCCATCCGCTTTAAGGGCGTCCCTCCCGATGCGGCGCGGGTGAGTTGTCCGGCGCTCGCGCCAGGCTACGAAGTCGGCGCGACCCGCACGTTCACCTTGAGCAACGCCGACACGGACGAGATGTTTGCGATAGAGGCGCGCCTGGAGCATAAAGGGGAGCACGTGTACATGTGGGTGCAGAGCGCGCCGGAGCGCGTGCGCTTGGCCCAGGCGAAGCTGAGCCGCGCCGCGCAGATCTTCGACCAGCAGATTTACCCGCGCACGCGCGCGTTCTTCGGCAGCGAGGCGCAGCCGGGGGTGGATTGCGATTTGCGCATCCACGTTGTGCACGCCAAAGGGATAGGGCGCAGCGTCGGCGGATACTTCTCGGCGCCCGATGCCTATCCGCGCGCCGTGCGCAGCGACTCAAACGAAGGCGAGGTCTTCATCATGCACGCCGAAGCCGGCTACAACGGGGCCGACCCCGGCAGCGAGACCTATTTGAGCACGTTGGCACACGAGTTCCAGCACATGATCAGCTTTCATCAGACCCATGCGCCGGAGCTGTGGTTGGAGGAGGGCGCAGCCCAGTTCGCTGAGCGCTTGAATGGTTACGAAGACACCATCACGACGATTTACGACTTCGCGGCTGCGCCGCACACCCAGTTGAACGCCTGGCAGGACAGCAGCGCGGGCGACAACGGCGCCAACTACGGGGCCAGTTATCTCTTTTGGGCTTATATCTATGATCGCTTTGGTGAGGAGATCACGCGCCAGTTCGCGCGCTCGCCCGAACGCAGCACGCGCGCCCTGATGGACATCCTCGCCGCGAACAACGTGGTCAACCCCGATACCGGTGGCCGGCTGAGCTTTGAAGATCTTTTCGCGGATTTCGTCATCGCCAACTACATGGGCAAGGAGGTCATCGAGGTTGACAAGCGCTTTCACTACACCACAGTGCGCGTGCCGCCGATGGCCATACATGCTTCGCTCGCGGCGCGCGACTATCCGTTTTTCACCCGCCAGCGCCTGGCCCAATTCGGGACGCACTATTACAAACTAGAGGGCGAGTCGCCGGTCACGGTGGTCTTCACCGGCTCAACCGCGGTCGCGCTCCTGCCCACCGATCAGGCAGATGGGATGTTTTGGTGGTCAAACCGCGCCGACGTCAGCAACCCGCGCTTGACGCGCGCCGTGGACCTGACGGGCGTCTCGGGAGCGACGCTGACCTATCGGGCCTGGTACCGCCTGGAGCGCAACTACGACTATGCTTACGTGACGGTCAGCGCCGATGGTGGCCGCACGTGGGCGATCCTGTCGCCCACCTCCTGCACCCGCGAGAACCCGCAGAACGCCAACCTGGGGTGTGGCTACAACGGCGCGTCGGGCGGGGACGACAATGCCCCGCGCTGGCTGAACGAGCAGGTCAGCCTGGATGAATTCGCCGGCCAGCGCATCCTGCTGCGCTTTGAGATGGTGACCGACGCCGCGATCAATCGCGAAGGGCTGGCCATAGATGACATCGCCATCCCGGAGGTCGGCTTCTTCGACGACGGCAGCGTGGAGCAGGGATGGGAATCGGAGGGCTGGGTGCGCGTCGGCAACCTGCTCCCCCAGCGCTGGCGGGTTCAGGCGATTGTCACGCAGCGCGACGGCCAGCGCCGGCTACAGCGATTGTCGCTGGTGGATGGCATTGGGCAGATGACGTTTGACTTTGCGCGGGACGTGCGCAGCGTCGTGCTGGCCATCTCGCCCGTCACGCAGGTGACGACCGAGCCGGCTGCGTATGAGCTACGCATATCGTACGACGGACGATGAACGATGAAGTTGGTCACTTTTGAAATGGATGGGAGGATGGGCAGCGGTGCGCTCCATCCCGACGGTGGCATTGTTGACCTCACGGACCTGGGCGGCGTGTTGGAGCTGCTCACAAACGCCGAAGCGCGCATGGCGGCCGAGCGCCGGTTGGCCGACCCAGCAGTCAAGCGGTTGACGCAAGGGCTGCGCTTGCGGGCGCCGCTCACGCCGCGCGCCTTCATTTGCATCGGGCTGAACTACATGGACCACGTCAAGGAAAGCAGCGCGCGCGTCCCGGCCCGGCCGGTGGTATTCGCCAAGTGCCCAAATGCGCTGGCCGGCCCGGACGATGTCATCACCTGGCACGCGGACGTCACCCAGCAGGTGGACTGGGAGGCCGAGCTGGGCGTGGTGATCGGCCAGCGATGTTACCGCGTGGCCAAGGCGGAGGCCTTGCGCTATGTGGGCGGCTACACCTGCGTCAACGACCTGAGCGCACGGGATATTCAGCTCACCGACAGCGCCGGTCAGTACACGCTGGGCAAGACGCTGGACGGCTTCTGCCCGATTGGCCCTTGCCTGGTGACTGCCGACGAGATCCCTGACCCGCAGAACTTAACCATTCGCTGTCTGGTGAATGACGAAGTGAGGCAGCATTCCAACACCCGCGAGATGATCTTTGGGGTGGCCGATCTAATCGCTCACCTGAGCCGGTTCATGACGCTGATGCCTGGCGACCTGATCGCAACCGGCACGCCGCCTGGCGTCGGCATGGGCATGAAGCCGCCTGTTTGGCTGCAGGATGGTGATCGGGTGGCCGTGGAGATCGAGGGCATCGGCGCGCTGACGAATACGTGCCGTGTACTTTAGGTGGGGCGAGCGTTTCGGCCCTTCGCTAACGCCCCCATGCGAAGCATCCGAACGCCCGCCGGACCGAAACTCCCACGAAGCTACCAACTTCGCACCTTGCTGTCATGCCGAGAAAAGCGAAGCATCTAAAGCGGCTGCGTTGACCAGGGCCGTGCCGGCTCGTTAGCGCTTTGGTCGGACACAAGTTTAGATTCTTCGCTGGCGCTGGTGGCGGCTATGCACAAGCTCGTGTGCGTCTTAAATGCGATGCTCAAGCGCGGGAAGCCGAACTTGTGTCCAAGCAACTCTCGACATCTAACACATATAACGCGGGAGGCAGAGCACTGGTGACTCCTGTAATGCGCATCCATGGTCGCGCCAAGCGTATGCGCACCAAGAATGATGAATGCACCCCGCGTGAATGGCGCATTCACAGTTCAGAGGCAGAGCCTCAGATTTGACTTCGCTGGCAGCATCGCTTGGTAGAAGGTTGTCTTTGTGTGATTCACCACGGGCGCAACCCAGCACACTATACCCTGCTGGGGAGATATATAATCTTGATGAATACGCAGGCCTCTCCATTCCCTCATCGGCGCAGGCACCTGGCGAATCCTTGAAAGGATTATTCAAGCAGTAGTGAGGTTATGAGGGCGAGCGCTATTGCCCATGCTCATCAGCGAGTTCGCTATCACCTGATAGTTGCAGGCCTCATAGCAGCGCTGAGTTTAGTCGGATGCAACTTTAGTTTGCTAAACCGTCGCGTGACGCCGGCTGCGCCGGTCGACGTGTCGCCAAAGGTCGCAGCGCAACTGCGCGATTTTGACTTCGCGGTGAGAAGTCTGCGCGAGTCATACATACAAGCAGATGCGCTGGACGAGGACTGGGATGCGCTGGCCGAAGCCTTGCGCGCGCGCATCATCTACGGCGATGGGCAAGATCAGTTGCTGATCGAGAGCTTGCAAGCCCTCCTGCAGGGATTGAACGACGAAGAGATCGCGCTCCTGTCCCCGGCAACGCCACAGACGACAGTTACCTCTACTGCAGCGTATGCCGGCATCGGCGTGCTGGTTGACCTGCCGCGCGAAGACAAAGATCGCCTGCTGATCTTGAGCGTCTTTCCCGATTCGCCGGCAGATCGCGCTGGCCTTAAACCACACGACGCAATCATCGCCATTGATGGCGAGCGGGTGACCTACGCCAAGCGCGATGAGCTGATCCCCAAGCTACGCGGGCGCGCCGGCAGCCAGGTGACGATCACCGTGCGCACGCCGGGTCGAGCACCGCGCGATGTGACGCTGACCCGTCAGCCCGTCACCCCCAAAGGCTCGATGAGTTATCAGCGCATATTCGGCACCAACATCGCCTACATCGCGCCCAACGTCTCTCAGCTCAGCACCATGCGATCGGATACAGCCAATGCATTGCGCGATCTGACGGCAGACCAAGACCTGAGCGGATTGGTGCTCGACCTGCGGATCGTCCGTGGCAACGACTTCCCACTGAAGGAGATGCTCAGCTTATTCGTCAACGGCCAGGTAGGCATCGTGAAGACGCGCAACCAGAGGAAAATTATCGAGATCGCCGGCAAGAGCATCGGCGGTTCCCAGGAATTGCCGATGGTTGTGCTGGTCAGCGAGATGACCAGCGGGCAAGCCGAGGCGTTCGCCGGCTTGCTACAGGACCTCGGGCGCGCCCGAATCATTGGCAACCGCACAAGCGGCCAGCTCGCCGAATTCACCACCGTCACATTGCCGGCTTCGCGCTTGAGGCTACAAATCCCCAGCGGGGATTACCAAAGCGTGAAAGGCAAGTCTTGGCGCGGCACGGGCGTCACCCCCGACGTTTTGTCGGAGGCGAGCTGGGAGGACTTCACCGCCGAGAACGACCTGCATCTCAAACAAGCGGTAGACGCTCTCACCTCACCCTAAGCGGCTGCCAGTTGTCCCTCAGCCGCCGGAGACCCTTCTGCACAGCCGATGTCCTTCGCCGGACTGAGCAACGTGCGACACATGGGGTTCTGACAGCCTGGGCAGCGCAGTTTGTATTGCGTGGAATATAAGCGGTTGCCGCGCAGATGCTCGGCGACGATTTGAGCCAAGGCACGGGCGAAGCGCGGGTCGTCGTTCAAAGCCGGCGCCCGCTTGAAATTGGCGATGCCCACTTCGCGGGCCAGCTCCGCAAACTCGATGTCGATCTCATGCAGCGTCTCGATGTGGTCGCTGGTGAACGCTATCGGGACGATCAGCACGTTGCGGCGGCGCTGCGCGCCCAGCTTGCGGATCACCTGCTCGGTGCTCGGCCCCAGCCACTTGAACGGTTTGATTTCAGACTGATAAGCCAGCAAGAACTCGTGCGAGAAGTCCAGGCGCTGCATCACCGCTTGCACCGTGGCTGCGACCTCCTGGAGGTAGGCATCGCCTCGTTCGACCACGCTCAGGGGGAGTGAGTGGGCGCTGAAGAGCAGCAATACGCTATCCCTCTCTGCCGGCGGGAACTGCGCCAGGCCCTCGCAGATTTTGCCGGCCATGGCTTCGATAAATGCGGGATGCGTGGGCCAGCGGTCAATCAAGCTCCAGGCAAACGCATCGCGCAGCCCCAGCCGTAATATCTCTCGCCATAGCTCGTTCAAGCTCGCGCCGGTGGTGCTACAGCTCCACTGCGGATACTGGGTGAACGCCACAGCACGCCGCACGCCGTCCGCCTTCATCTGATGCAGCGCGTCAGCAGTCAGGGGGTCGGCGTAGCGAAATGCAATATAGAAGCGGTGCGGGGCTGTCTCCGGCGAGATCTGATCCAGCCACTTCACCATCTGCTGACCCTGACGCTGGGTCCAGTAGTAGATGGGTGAGCCGCCGCCGATTTGGGCATACTTCTTCTGGATCTTGGGCGTGCGCCGGCGCGCGATAAACCTGCCGAGTCGCTCTTGGAAGGGCAGCGGGATCAGCTCGCGGTCGAGGAACATGCGCTCCAGATATGGCCCAACGTCGTCCGCGGTCTGCGGGCCGCCCAAGTTCAGCATCAGGATAGCGGTTGGCGCTGTCGGGCCGGTGTGCAGGTGACCGTTGTATGACGGTGCGATAGGAACGAGTGAGTCAGGCATGGACATATGCCCGTATTTTGTATGAGAGATATAAATGGCAGGTGAGGCAGGGAACGCTCCGGTCTTTAGTAACGCGGGGATCAGCCATAGGCAAAGGCCATCCGCAAGATATCCACGATCTGCTTTTCTAGCAAGGGACGGGTGGCGCACCCTACGAGGACGTGGCAGCGAGCGAAGCCGCACACGCTGTGCTCGGACTGGCATAGCGAGCAGCGTTGTTGGTGAAGTCTCCGGCGATTTGCACAATGCCCCGTTTGGGCTAGACTTGCTGCCCAATACACTGATGCATGTGAGGATGTCATGAGCCTTCTAACCCGCTTGACCCTACACATCCCCGCTCCTGTTGTGGCGTGTGCGCTGTTATTGGCTGCCTGCGCAGCGCCGCCTGTCCAACCCACAGCGCCGGCTCAGCCAGCCGCGCCCGCTCAACCCGCCGCGCCGACTGAGCCGCCTGCTCAACCGGCTGTCCAGGCTGGCGTCGTCGTCGTTCCCGCCAGCGGCAAAATCCGCATCGGCGGCTCGTTTGCCCTCACCGGTCCGATCCCCGATCCGGGCAAAGACATCCGTCAGGGCGCGGAGATCGCCATTGACGACGCAAATGCCGCCGGCGGCGTGAATGGCTTTCTGCTGGAGCTGGTGGCCGAGGATGGCGCGTGCTCCGGCGACCAGGGCACCGTGGTGGGCAATAAGTTCGCTGCTGACTCCACCATCGTGGCCGTGACGGGCGGCACATGTTCCGGCGAGACGTTCGGCCTTAAGCCCATCCTCCAACGCGCGCGCATCCCCTTCGTCTCGCCCAGCGCCACCAATCCCGCCATCACCAGCGAGGACTGCGACGTGTGCAACCGCGTGGCGTTGAGCGACGCATTGCAAGGCCAGGTGGATGCTGAGTTCGTCTATAACGAGCTGGGCTTTCGCAAGGTGGCGGTGATGCACGATAGCTCCGATTACGGGAAGGGCGTGGCCGAGATCTTCCGCGACGCCTTTGTAAAGCTCGGCGGGGAAGTGGTGGCCTTTGAGGGCGCGAAGGTGGGCGACACCGACTTTCGCGCGCCGCTCACCAAGATCGGCGTCAGCCAGCCGGAGTTGATCTTCTTCGGCGGCTATGCCACCGAGGCCGCGCTGATCGCCCAGCAGATGAAGGAAGTGGCCGGCTTGGAGAAGACGAAGTTCATGGGCACCGACGGGGCCTATACCCAACAATATCTGGACACCGCCGGCAGTGCCGCGGAGGGCACGTTCATGTCTTACGTGGCCGGCGATACCCAGGCGGATAAGCTGAGCGCCTTCAGGGAGAAGTACATCGCCAAGTTCGGCATCGAGCCGGAGAAGCTCGGCCCGTTCCACGCTCAGTCATACGATTCCGTGTTGCTCATCGTCGAGGCGATCAAGAAGGTCGCCAAGACCGACAGCGCCGGCAACCTGCTGATTGACCGCGAAGCGCTGATCAAGGCCATCCGCGAGACGAGCGGGCTGGCCGGCATCACCGGCACGCTCACGTGTAACCCGATCGGTGAGTGCGGCGCCGGCGGCGTGCAGGTCTTCACCGTCGAGAACGGCGCGTTCAAGCAGGTATACGGTTTCGGACTGCGCTAGATTACTGTCGCACCCTCCTTATCGCTTGGCGCGGCGCAGCGGGTTTCCCTGCGCCGCGCCCCTTTGATCGCGCAACCGAGAGCACATCATGACAGTAGTCCCTCAAGAACACGGCTGGCGCGCGCAACGCTCGAATGCGCTGGCCCTGCACCTGCTCGCTCGGGCGATCGGACTGTTGATCGTTATTGCGATCCTGGCGCGCGCGGTGAGCGTAAGCCTGAGCGAGAACTACCCGCTCACGTTCTGGGTCTCCCAGTTGGTGAACGGCCTGGTGCTCGGCGGCGTGTATGCGCTGGTCGCGCTCGGCTACACCCTGGTGTACGGCATTCTCTTGATGATCAACTTCGCCCATGGCGAGGTCATGATGGTAGGCGGGGTAGCCGGCTTCTTCGGCCTGCAGATCGCCAGCAGCTTGGGTTGGCTCGACGGCAGCGCAGCAGCGCTCGGATTGCTCTTTGCGCTGCTGGCAGGCATGGGGGTTGCCGCGCTTACCGGCTTGACGCTAGAGCGGGTTGCCTATCGCCCGCTGCGCGGCGCGCCCAGGCTGGTGCCGCTGATCAGCGCGATCGGCGCCTCGTTGTTCCTGCAATACTCGGTGCTGCTGATCTTCGGCGTGCGACCGATGGTGTATCAGCGCCCTGCTCTGATCGCCGACGGCCTGCGCGCAGGGCCGGTGTTTGTGCCCTACACAGGTTTGATCATCTTCGTCACCTCGCTGCTGCTGATGGGGATGCTGGTCGCCATCGTCCAGTACACCCGACTGGGGCGCGCCATGCGCGCCGTGGCCACGGATAAAGAGGCCGCCGCGCTGATGGGCGTGGACGTGAATCAGATCATCGCGCTCACCTTTCTGCTCGGTTCGGCATTGGCCGGCGCGGCTGGGGTGATGCTGGGCTTTCATAACTCGGTGATCAAGTTCAACAGCGGCTTCATCCCCGGCCTGAAGGCGTTCACCGCGGCGGTGCTGGGCGGCATCGGCAACATCCCCGGCGCGATGGTCGGCGCACTGGTGCTGGGCGTCGCCGAGTCCATCGGGCCGAGCGCGCTGGGCATCCCAGCGGAATACCGCGACATCATCGCCTTCTCGGTACTCGTGCTGGTGCTGATCTTTCGACCGGCCGGCTTGCTCGGCGAAGTGGTGGTGGAGAAGCGGGCATGAGCACACGCTGGCTGCTGAGCGGACTGCGCACGGGCGGGGTGTTATTCGCTGTGCTGGCGTATCTCATCCTGATCGGCCTGCCCGGCCGGCTGGGCGAGGCCACTGTGCTGGCGCTCGCGGCGCTCACTGTCGGCCTGTTCAGCCTGGCTTGGCAGCGCCGAGGCGCGCGCCCGTCCCTCGTCGCGCTGTTGATCGAGGGGGTAGCGGGCGGGGTGACGCTGAGCACGCTGGTCGCGCTGCTGATGGGGATCATCGCTGCGCTGATCGCCGGGGGCGCGCGCGTGCAAACCGTCCTGGATAAGATGACCCCGCCTGCCGTCGCCGCCTGGTTCGGCGTCCCGCCCGTTGCGATCACGCGCGGCGAATTGGAGGCCGCAGCCATGCTCAGGACCTGGCTGACGCTGGCTGCCGCCGGCCCACTCGGCGGCCTGCTCGCCTTCGGCTGGCAGCATCGCCAGGCCCTCAGACAAGCCGGCGGCGAAGCGCTCCGCCGATGGCTGGTGCGCCTGTTGCCCTTTGCGCTGCTGGGGCTGGTGCTCGCCCTCGGCGATCCAGCCGTCACGATCGGCGGGAGTCAAAAGGGCACGCTGCGCCTGCTGGCAGCAATGCTCAGCATCGTCGCCGGCCTGGTCGCTTGGCGGGCAGCCCAGTCCAGCCGAGAACAAGCTCTCCTGGGCGGGCTGCTCCTGGCCGGCTTGGCCATCCTGCCGTTTACCCTCGATCAGTTCCAAAACGCCGTGATGGGCATCGTGTTTATCTTCGTCATGATGGGCCTTGGCCTGAACATCGTGGTTGGCTACGCCGGCCTGCTGGATTTGGGCTACGTGGCCTTCTTCGCCATCGGCGCGTATGCCTACGCCTTTTTGTCCGCGCCGTTCTCCTCACCCTGGTTCTCGCAGCAACTGGCGCAGTGGGGGGTGCCGACCGATCAGCCCTTGCTCAGCTTCTGGCAGGCCATCCCGCCGATCATGGTGCTGGCCGCGATCGGCGGCGTGCTGCTGGGCACACCTGTCTTGCGCCTGCGCGGCGACTACCTGGCCATCGTCACGCTGGGGTTCGGCGAGATCATCCGCCTGTTCATGCTCAACCTCGCCGATCTCACCAACGGGCCGCGCGGCCTGTTGAACATCGCGCCGCCGACGGTGTTCGGCTACGACCTGGGCAACCCGCGCGACATCTTCATCCTGGCACTGCTTGGCTCCGGCGCGATCGCGTTCGTGGCGCTGCGGCTGGAGCGCTCGCGCCTCGGCCGCGCCTGGGTGGCCATCCGCGAAGATGAAGAGGCGGCCCAGGCGATGGGCGTTCCCCTGGTGCGCGCCAAGCTGCTGGCGTTTGCGATCGGCGCGACCTTCGCCGGCCTGGCCGGTCAGCTCTACGCGGCGCGGCAAGTGAACATCTTCCCCGATAACTTCACCCTCTTCGTCTCGATTGACGCGCTGGCGCTCATCATCGTGGGCGGCATGGGGAGCATCCCCGGAGTCGTGTTCGGGGCGCTGGCCCTCAAAGGGCTACCAGAGGTGTTGCGCGGCGTGGACGAGTATCGCATCGTGGCCTTCGCCGCGCTGCTCGTGATCATGATGATCGCGCGGCCGGAGGGCATCTTGCCGGCCCAGCGCACGAAGGCCGAGTTGGGCGCAAGGGCGGAGTCCTAGCCGGGCGTCTATACCCTTCACGCCGAAGGTGGGGATCACCGCGCTGCTCAGGTCGGCAGAATCGCATGGCCCTGCCGCATATAAGCAAAGTGAAGCGCCCAGACTCACGCTTGGTTGAGGCGCGGCGTAAGCCCGATGCCGTCTTGGCGAATTTGTCACACAAGGGCAGGTTAAATGGCTTCGCGGGGCTTTTGGCCGGACGAGCCGTTTAGATGCCGCGCCGGCGCTCAGCGCGACGCCCTTGAGCGGCCTTCCATTGCGGACAGTCACGCCATCCTTCGCGCGCCGAGCGCGG